>JAABUU010000400.1_pt1 | contig 100391 bp, 95 predicted proteins | sample 5559301 | NCBI WGS metagenome assembly JAABUU01 (sample SAMN10711884, study PRJNA513360) | rock metagenome | isolation source: Antarctica rocks | place: Antarctica: Victoria Land, Richard Nunatak white | reverse complement strand
CATCGTTTTGCTGATATGTTGAAGAATTACACGTTGGTAGCAATAAAATATGAAATGTGAATTTTCAGCCCTATAGGGCTGTCCCACTGCTAGGTTTAGCCCAGTGCTAGGTGAACCCTTCTACCGAAGCTGTGATTCCACTGATGACTGAGCTCGCGAAGTAAGCGCAGCTAACCCGAAGGGGCTTAGCCGTGCACATCTGAGGTCCTGAGGCAAGGTACGGACCATACCAGAAATTTACTATCGACGAAGCGATACTATAAGGTAACCCGCTCGGTCTGCTACAGCGTGGACAAGGAAAAAATTTATATGGCAGGCGCAAGTGATAAAGCCCGTTTCTATTTGGAACAGGCTGTTCCAGAGCTACAGGACCTTCTGCGTAAGAAGATATTTTCAGAAGTACGTTCTTCCAGGCCCCGCGCTCTTGTCTGATCTAATTCTCCGGACAGAAAGAAATCACTTCAATTGCGAAGAAAAGGTCGGACTTTGAGCATAAGCTCAATGCCCGAGGCTCACAGCCCACCGACTACGCTCGCTATGCGGAGTATGAAATAAACCTCGAGTTTCTGCGACGGAAGCGGGTACATCGAATGGGCGTCAAAACCAACAGCCATGCGGGGCAGCGGCGAATATTCTTCGTTCTTGATCGTGCAACTAGGAAATTTCATGGGGATCTTGGACTTTGGATGCAATATCTTGGGTTTGCGAGACAGCAAAGGGCCAGCAAGAAGGTGTCCCAGATTCTGACGAGTGTACTTCGACTACATCCTACGAGGCCTGAATTATGGATTTATGCAGCGAGTTATGCCATGGACGAGCGAGGGGATCTGACTGAGGCTAGAAGCTACATGCAGAGAGGTCTCAGATTTTGCAAACATTCGAAGAACCTGTGGATCGAATATGCGAAACTGGAGATGATCTATATGGCTAAAATAGCAGGCCGGCGGCAGATACTGGGTCTCGATGAAGAATTCTCAGGCATAAAATCTACGCCGAAAATTGATTTCATGCATGCAAATATTGTACCCCTCCCTGCATTGACTGCCACAGACATGGATCCCACTCAGCGACCCCAGGATGTTGTTGATCAGGACGCATTGCAGAAGCTTAGCGCAACCCCAGCCCTATCAGGCGCTATACCAATAGCAATTTTCGACGCAGCAATAAAGCAATTCGAGGGAGATGCTAGTATTGGCGAAGAGATTTTCGATATGTTTGCTGAGTTCCAAGGCATACCTTGCGTGCACAAGGTACGGCACCATATAGTCGATGTCCTACTTGCCAAAGCACCATTAGATCCTGTCGCTCTGACCTGCTTCATCCGCGAACCGGTGATCGGCATTGAGGTGTTGTCAGTTGCTTTTCCTGGGGCGTTGAGCACTGCCTTAGATCGTCTAAGAACAACTTTGCAAGAAACTCTACCCTTCTCTGGTTCGTCAATAACAACCCGATCTCGGATTGTCTTGAGTAGTCGCATCGTGGACTGGATCCTACCCTTTCTTGACGTACAAGATCTGGATCAAGACATCCGGAAAGTTCTGATGGCCACGCTGAAGAAGCTGTTAGGCCAATACGGAGCCTCTCTTCACCAGATCCCTGAAAGCAACGATAACGAGATTGCGAAGCTCGCTTCCAAGCTTCTCGAGAAGGGCCTCAAGGATATCGCAAAGCCATTACTGACATTTGGCTTGCAACCGTCACCCAGCGGTCCGCGTCCACTGAGTCTCCAAAAGTGAGACATCTAATAAAACCAGTAGCCTCAGTACGATGAAGGGCAACTACTTTTTCGGGCAGCTTTTTTACTGCTGTGGCTCTTCTTGAGCCTCAGCCGAGCCTCATTTCCCGCTTTTTGCCTACAAGTAGAATTAATGAGGTGTCTTGCAATAGAAACCCGCCAAAGCCAAAAGGTCAGCGTACAAATTCTTCGCCTTTTGTACCTGTTCAGGTGAAGGCTCTCCTCTAACACTCTTCTTGCCAGCAGCTGTTATGAGGTCTCGTAATTTCCTGAAGGCTTCTTCCACATTATCACCCTGCTTCCGACTGCCATCAGCTTGGATGACTAGAGCATTTGATCTTTCAGCATGAAATCGTGATTCTTTGATTTGCTGATGGAGTATATTGGGGACCAGGGGGAGTAGATCCTTCATAGGGAGGCGAACTGTAGCTTTTGAGTTCACCCTTTCGAGCATGAGCGCAATCCAGACATACATAGAGCCTACGAAGTGGTTCGAGTCTTACTTATTCACGTTCTGTCCCCCAGGTCCAGATGACCGACTAAACGTGATACCACATAGCTTACGTGGTATCGTATGAATACTAAACTTGCTTAACCATGTTCTTGCAGCTGCGTGTTCTTCTTCGGAGGCCCCGTCTGGTACACGAGCCTGAGAGGACAAGCTCTTAAACTGCTGCGCGAATTTGTATCTAGTTCTTGTCAAAGGATGAAAACTTCTCGTAAAACCTCTTATCATATCTAGGGAGTTCTCGATAACTGCAGTCGAATTAGAGATCACAATTAAACACTGGCTGGAGTTTGGACGTTCGTTTGCACGTGACCTAAAACACTACCTACCTTAGGTACGAGTAGGTACCTTAAGATACCTCGTCCAAGAAAGGCTTAGCTCCATTCTATCTACAATAGCTCCATAACATTTTCATCACTCTCAACCCACCATTCATCCACAACTACAACACTCAAAGATCCCTGGTGCTAGACATCAGCACTATGCCCAGTGAAAGCTGTTAACCCGAATACTTATTGAACTCTCAACATGCAACTGCAAACCATGCTCACTGTTTGCCCAAACGACTTCTGACCTTCATATCTCCTTACACTTGCTGTAATCACCCTTTCAGCCATAATACTACCTGGTACTATGACTTCTAGTCCTCCGTACCACCCTGAGGCAACACACTTTAATGGCAAGACGTTAAGCCCAGCAAGCCCTGTCCCACTTCACATTCCTGAGCCTTCAAATATTCCTGTCCTTCAAAATCAAATTGATCCGATCTTTAACCTTATGTCTACGCATGTGGGGCAGCCTTCGGCTTCCAGGAATGAGATGACAGAGTATAGCACTGCCCACGATCAAGCTCCGAGCGCAACCTTCCCTGCTACAAGCTGGATCGAAGCTGATAACAAATTGGGCAACGATGCTGATATGCGAGACGACCGTGAGTCCGAGGACGGAGGAAACAATGATTACGAGATGATGGATGAGGATAATTACGAGGATTTAGAGGAGAAGCGCGGTTCTAATACCTTGCACAATCATTCGTCATCCTCTGCCGTCCATCCATCCACGTCTGTCGCTGCCAATGAGATTCCTCCTGCACATTCGCAGACTCAATCTGCGCCATCAACTTCTGACTACAGTCAGAAGGTCCCTGAAGATTTTCTCCAGTACATAACTCCCCATCAGCCTTCCCAAGATGCTCCTGAACCCCGGAGCCCAAGTACGACAACGCTTGAAAATACGGAAAAGAGGGATTTCTACATGCAGGAAAGCGACACGGATGTAATAAATGGGGATGTGAATTACGACGCTCTGTTGGATAATTTATCTCCCTCTACTGCAACTGCTCCCCCAGCAGAATCTATTATTCCCATCACAACAGCTGCTCTAACAGATGCATCCAATGCGGCCAAGCCGAGTAGCGTCGAAACCCCCATCGCAGCAATCCCCCTTCCTGCTGGACTCCCTCCTCGCCCACCGCCACAAGAAAAACCTGCAATCCATCCCAATTACACCCCTGGAGAAGACATTCGTTCTTATCATTATCCACAGACTCAAAGCTCTACCGCCCATAAACCATACACTTCCCAGTCAAGTAATTCATACCGACCTGCTCAAAACATTCCCCATCCCGCTTCAGGTGCCGCTGTTGGTGCCAACGGTCTACCTCCGCCACCCCTTGCGACTTTCCAACAATCCTCATCCAAGGACATTCAATTACAGCGTAGCCCTCTTACCCCCCAAAATCGGAATCGAGATGGGCACGGGAAGCAAGGTGAGAATCTTGCTTTGGCAGCCGATCGAGAGGAGGATGAAGTACCATGGACACCAGAGGTTGAGAAGAGGTACGCGGAATTTCTGGTCGACGAGGCGGTATACGTGACCGAGGGATTGTGGGATAGATTCCCGCCAGGCTCTAGGCTTTTTGTTGGTAAGTCCGCCCTCGATGCTTCATTCTTTGGTGTCAACGCTGAAACCAAATGTAGGGAATCTATTCTCTGAAAAAGCGACCAAGCGTGATCTTTTCTATGTTTTCCATAGGTACGGCAGACTTGCCCAGATTTCGATCAAGAATGCCTATGGCTTTATCCAGTACCTTGACTCACATTCCTGCCAACGCGCACTTCAATCTGAGCAAGGAATGGCTATTAGGGGCCGAAAGATGCGTAAGACCATCGTAACGGAAGGACCGTTGCAAAAAGCTGACAGCTGCGCAGATCTAGAAATATCTAAGCCACAGAAGAATGCTCGCAATGCCAGCGCAACAGCTGCTGGTGATAGCCTACGAGCAGGACACGGTCGAAGATCTCGCTCCCCAGACTATGGTCGGGGACACCAACCACGCGGAGGCGGACAACGGGCCGATCGAATTGATAGAGGTGTTGTCCCCGGCAACTTCAGGGACGACGTTAGGCATCGAGACGCCTACCGCCCAGTCCGATCTCCTTCGCCCAGAGGCTTCCGTGGCCGAGATGAATACCGTGGAGGCCGAGACAGAAGTCCCGATCGCTACTTTCCGGGCCGCCGAAGTCGGTCAAGGTCACCTTACGGTAGGAATGGGCGATACAGAAGCCGTAGCCCTATGGGTCGGGAGGAAGATAATGATGCATACCTACCAATACCGCGGCGAGATGCTAGGGACGTGCCAGAGGTCCAAATGATCCTTGTCGATGAAGTGGATAGGTCTGGCAGCACAATTATTCTTGCTATGGCCTTCAGCTAATTAGTATGCAGAACTTTTGTCGCTTACATAGAGAAGTCATTTCGTGACCGTGGCCTTCGTTGTGGTATCCTCCAATTGCCTCGTGGGGTGCCACTCGACGCTGTGGTCAAGAGACAAATACTTGAAGGGGTGCAGGCCGTTGTGAAGATATTCCGTCAATCTCAAGTTACGGGCAAGATACCTCTTCAAGTCTTCGATCGTAGGGGGGGAATAGACAATGTCCTCTTCGAAGAGTATGACCAGCTCGATGCGAATATAGCCGCAGAACTTGTCTTCAGAGCAAAGTCCACACATTTCGCACCAGGCCCTCCACGGTATCCTCAAGCTCCTACATATGGTGCTGCTCAGTACTCTCAACCCGCCCTTCAACAGATACCGCCACAGCAGGCACAACCTGCCGGCGGTCCTCCAAACCTCGCAAATCTCATTACCTCCATGGACGGCCCTGCCCTTCAGAAACTCCTCTCTACAATGCAGCAGAACCCCCAGACCCCACATACCCCACAATCATCCCAACCCCCTCTAACCCCAGATCTCGCTTCTCTCCTCGGTAACGTTGGGCGCCAAGAGCTACCGCCCCAGCAGCAGGGCTATCCGTATCATCAGCAAAACCAACATCCGCAGCAGCAGCAGCAAAATGCATATGGTGCTGCTGCGCCTCCTAACCAAGCTTTTGCACAAAATCCGGCTTTCGCTTCAATACTCGCTAATGCTGGGAACAGACAGGCTCAGCAGCAGGGTCTGGGACAGCATACACAGGCTGGGCAGCAGCAGAATGTGCAGAATATCATGGAACAGTTGGCGAAATGGAAGCAGTGAATCCGGCAGAAATTTGAGATGATAGAGATGCATATGTTGGCTTCTTATGCTCACGCTTTGATCAGAATTAGGATAGTGGCTACTGCTTGCATTTGCTGGCGATTGAGATCTTAGGTGACGGTCCGTAAAAGCAGATCTATGCTGCAAGCTTCTAGAGTGTGGAGGATGAGCAAAAATTTGGCTTGTAGCATGGAGGTTTGCACTATTGCAACCTTCCCTATTTACATAGGCAATACAAGCTCTCGAAAAGTCATCTGTAAGTGCTATCCATGATCAGGATCATGTGAGTTGAATTGGAAACTCTTTGAGCTTCTCTAGATATTCTACAGCTAGAGTACACCGTTATACAGATATGGATGAGGTGAATCTAGCTTCCCTCAAACTGTCGGTTGTTTCCATAACCTGAAGATGCAGCGCTTTGCCAAACCTTACAAACCCGAATACCAACCACCAGTCTCACTTCTCATCCTTCCACACATTCGGCCTCACCAGCAACATCTCACTCAAGTTCCCTTTCTTATTTCCCACCCACCTCTCCACCGACTCCCTCACCTCCTCATCCGACCTCCCCAGAATGTCCAAACCCCTCTCCTCAGCCGCAATTCTCACCTCCTCCATCTCCAACCCTTCAACCCCTCCATCCCTCCGAATACCAAGATCATCCGCCTCGAGTTCCTCGATCCTTTTCTCTACCCTTCGGCGGATTACAGGCATGACATGGAAGCCTGTGAGATCCCACCAGGAAGGGTAGAGCCCAAGGCTTTGACCGATATGCAAGGCGGCAGCTTTTTTGGCCTCCTGGCTCATCCCAGTTGGCGCATTGGGAAGGGCCTCGACGTTGCCGCTTCGGAAAGCCTGGCGCCGGCGCTCCTCCATTTTTTTTCGGGCTCCCTGCACCTGTTTCGGTACCCAGCATGTTCTTGGCACCACGCCGCTCATAAAAACCACCACCAACGGTGTAAATTCCCCACAGACAAGAAACACCAGCATAAAAGGCGGGATGCGCGCGACATCTCGCTTAGTACGGCGGAGTAATTGGAATTCTGCGCGGGAGAGCAGACCGTTTTTCAGGCCTTGGGCAGGAGTTGCAGAATCGCCTTGCGCTGAGGCTAGACGGTCGTAGAGGGGTTGGGAGAGTTTCCAATTAGTGAAGACAGCCCAGAGACCGGATTTGTAGAAGCCGAGGTAGGCTCTGCCGAGGCGGAAGTAGTAGGATATGGCGGATTGGGAAGGTTCCCGGGTGGGGAGGTCGAGCGGTGGTGGAAGTGTAGATGCCGGCGGGTTGAGTTTGGGGGAGGGTGCGGAGACACGGGGTAGAGTAGGTGCGCTGGGTACGCTCGGAGTAGTTGGAGAAGGTGATTTCGGTGGTACGGTTGGTGCGGAGGATTTGGGTTGCTTGTATGGTAATGGGGGAGATGTTTTCGTGGTATAGCGGTATGCAGACTGAGCGGACAGAGGAAGGTAAAGACATTGTAGGCGCGGTGGTGAATATATGCGCAACTGAGAGCGACATATTAAACCACCTGAAGTGCGCGCAAGGGGATACATTACATCGAAATGCAATTTTTGTAGTGATATCAGTCCGTCACTGCTAGATATTTTTTGGTTGACGCTTGGCGGCTTGGATCATCTTGCAGGCGGCTCGGTCCGGATTTCCAACGAAACCCAAGCACAGATTTGATACAACGACCAATTATGTACATTAGAGGGATATAGGGGCTTCAGGAGATGTCTGGAAAGCTGGAGAGGTATGCAAGCTCAGAGAAGAAACTCCTGGCTTGGTCCAGTATTCCAGGACTCCCTACTAACAGTGACTAGCAAAGATGCCGCGACAAATCCTCGAGGCATACCCGTTGCGCCATTCGTGGACAAGGTTGAGGATTATGTCTCATCAAGAGCAGAGGTGGATGGTACGATGAAGAGCTTCCAGGAGATGATATCGTATGACTAGATCCCTATTGGCTACTTCACACAAGGCTGATTTGTGGTTCCGTGAATAGGAAGTACCAATTCATGGAAGCCAATACGCAAAGGCGAGGACAAGGGCTGAAAGAGAAAATACCCGACATACAGAAGACTCTCGATACTGTTCGATTTCTCAAGACGCGGAAGGTCAGTCTTCTCCCGCAGTCTGGCATGTCAACTGTTCACTGAAGCAGCCGGTGGTTTAGCCAGATTCTGAACCTATCGAAGCTACGTTTGAACTAAATGATACCCTCTACGCGAAAGCATTGGTGCCACCCACGAACGAAGTATATCTATGGTTAGGGGCCAATGTAATGCTTTCATATCCTATTACAGAGGCAGAAACACTACTTCAATCAAAACTGGAGGCTGCTCAGCAGACATTAGCAAACTGTGAAGAGGATCTGGACTTCCTGAGAGAGCAAATAACGGTAAAGACCTGAGGTCCATGGTTCTCGTGTTGCGTTGGAACTAATAGTGGTTCCAGACACTTGAGGTTGCGACGGCGAGAGTCTACAACTGGGATGTGACCATGAAGCGGAAAGAGAAGGCCGAAAACGGTGATGATGGAGACGGAGAGAAGAAGAAGATCTTGCCAAACGGCTGATAGCGAGTGTTTTGATCCGTTCATAAGCTAGATATGCCATGGAGTCCTCATCATATTTCCTCATCTCAGTCTTACCTTACCCGTAGTTCTTGCTTTCAGGAAGCTCCAGACTTCAAGAATTTACCCGGTGAAAGCAAGGGAAGTAAGGTAGGCTCTGGTACTTTGGCGGAGCTCAGAGTAGCTGTTAGAATGAAGATGGGTTGGTTGTGATATACCTAATGGTGTTTCATCCTTCATGTGAGAAGAGAGAAGTGAGAGAAGTGAGAGAAGTGGAAAAGTTATCCCCGCATAAAATGGCATCATACTTTAGTTATCGAGATGCGAGCGGCTTAGCGTCCTCGCTTAGAAACAACCGATCGCCCGCTAGAGATCATCCCTGTCATGGCAGGAGAGCTTAAATACGGCTTGTCCGCCCTCGGCCAAAGTATTCTATTCGCGATTCCATTTCGAGAAATATCGAGCTTGCACGGGAGAGCTATAGAGAAGTCAACAAAAGCCATTGGCCGTCAGCATCAACGATAAACAACGGTTTCCAAGTGACCTTCCATTCTGAACCGAGCACAGAAGCTTCTCAACCCTCTATCCAAGAGCGCAGCATCCTAAACCGTTCCGCGCAAGCACACGACCGACCCCACATGTCAACGCTTGCAAACCAGAATTTTGGAACCAATACCAACGTCGATGACAGAGTTCTAGCTAGCTTAAAGCAGAGCCGCAATCAATGCTGCTGCGACTTCCAAACAGCCTTCATTATCCCATTACCGTTACAGAGCTGTTGAAGCAACCAAACGACAATGTCGAGAGGTTTGCACCGCTATTCTTATACTCCTATAAGACTACGGTGACAGAAGGTGACAATTTGGGCAATGAGTATCAGGTCGAGAAGCTGTTCCCGACGAAGTTCGAGTCCAATGTCGAGGGTATACTGAAGCAATGGAAGATCAAAGCGGGCACCGTCATCGAGCATCCAGGGTAAAGTCGTTGAGCTTCTTCTATACGGCCCGTTTGAACTCTACTGACCCTACAATAGTGTAGCTATAGCGGAGATAGATGAACCATGTGCGCATGGCGTACAATTTGGCGGGATGTGTGTCAGTTGTGGCAAGGACATGACTGAGTGCGCCGTTTCCATTCTTTCTCTAGTATCCATGCTAATCCGTGCTTATGCAGGTCGACCTATGTTACAGAACAAGTAGACGCTACTCGTGCGACGATCAACATGGTGCACGACAACGTATCCCTTACCGTCAGCCAAGACGAAGCCTCCAAAGTCGAAGATGAAGCCAAGAGACGATTGCTAGCCTTGAAAAAGCTATCGCTCGTGGTTGATTTGGATCAGACAATCATACATGCTACGGTAGATCCCACAGTGGCTGAGTGGCAGAAGGACGAAAGCAATCCTAACCATAGTGCTGTAAAAGACGTCCGTGCGTTTCAGCTTGTGGACGATGGACCTGGTGCAAGAGGGTGTTGGTACTACATCAAGCTTCGACCAGGATTGAAAGACTTCCTCGAGAACATTTCTAAAATCTACGAATTACACATATACACAATGGGAACAAGAGCATACGCACAAAACATTGCTAACATCATTGATCCAGACCGTAAGATATTCGGGGATCGAATATTGAGCCGCGACGAGAGTGGTAGCTTGGTGGCCAAAAACCTACAGCGACTATTTCCGGTAGATACGAAGATGGTAGTTATTATCGACGACCGCGGCGATGTCTGGAAATGGAACGATAACCTCATAAAGGTGACGCCATATGATTTCTTTGTTGGTATTGGTGATATCAACTCGAGTTTTTTGCCCAAAAAGCCTGCAGCGATACCGTCCCCCAAAGCGGCGGCAGTCACACCTCCTGACCCGAATCGGGAAACTCCCGAAGACGCAACAGCCCAAGACTCAGGGCCAACGACCAATGGTAGTGGAAGTAGCCAGCCAGAACAACCCTCTTCTTCGGCAAGCACGAGCGCTTCTACAGGCAACGATGTTTCCACCCTAGAACAACTCGTATCTATGGGAGGCGGCGATGACCCTACAATACTACAAGCACAGGCTAGCCGTCAAGATGAAACTTTAGCGGCCCAACTTCAAGACCGACCATTACTCCAAAAGCAAAAGCAACTAGAGGCAGAAGATGCCGCAGCTACTGAATCTTCGTCTGCACAGGAAGATACTGAAGGCAGCCCTACCGAGCAATCAGATGATCACAACGATCTTGACAAACCTCGACATAATCTCCTTCAAGATTCCGATCGTGAGCTCTACCATCTTGAAGTATCCCTTCGCAGAGTTCATGCGGAGTTCTTTGCGACGCATGCCCGTCCATTAGCTACCGCACAGGGCGGCCGCATCGCCGAACTCCGCGGTTCTCAGAAACACAAGAGATCTCTGAATGATAATTCAGATCTGGCAATGGTTCCGGATGTTAAAATCTTGATGCCCCGGATCAAACGTTCTGTCCTCGATGGCGTTGTGATTGTTCTCTCTGGTGTCGTCCCTCTAGGAATGGATATCCAAAGTAGCGACATAGCTCTATGGGCAAAGAGCTTTGGCGCTCAAATTGATGAAGATATTGGGAAGAGGACCACTCATCTCATCGCAGCAAGAAACCGAACTGCTAAAGTAAGGCAGGCAGCGAAGAGGGGTAAGGGAAGGATCAAGGTGGTATGGCCGCAATGGTTGATGGATTCAATATCCCGATGGGAAAGGTTGAATGAACAGCCCTATCTAATCAATATCGACGAGGGTGATGCTGGATCTGGGAAGGGGGGAATGGCCGAAGAGGATGAAGTTCTGAGTGAGAGCGAGGCCATAGCAAGTGGAACTGAGAGTGATGAGGACAATCCGTTGACTTCAGGACGTGACGAGAAAGCTAAACCATCGCTAAGCATTAACGTTGGTGAGGATGAAGAAACTGACATCGAAGGCCTGATACCGGATGACTTGGAAGACGACAAAAGTCCGGTTGGCGGTACTGAAGGGGACTGGAAACAAATGCACGATGAGCTCGCAGAGTTCTTAGGCAGCGATGCCGAAGACAGCGACAACGACAGCGTGGCGAGCAATGAGAGTGGCATGAGCTCAATAAGTTCAAAAAGCTTCAGTGGTAAGGGAAAGAAAAGACCTCGTTCGGAGAATGGTGAGGAAGCGGAAACCGGATTGCCGCAGAGCAGGAAGAAACAAGCGATTGGGAGGGCGACAAGTCTGAGTCAAACAGTATTCACGAGTTCTAGTGACTCAAGCCTGCCCACACCTGATATTACGGCAAGTGAGGAAGGCGATAAGTATGATGAAGATGGACCAGAGCCAGTCGACGCGGATGAAGATGGTGGCGGCGAAGGGGACGGATGGAGTGATTTGGAAGATGAGTTGGGGGCGGAGATGGACAGGGTGGCGGCGGAGACTGAGGAGCATGGGGAAGGATAGAGTTTCGGGACTCAAGGAGGTCTTCTGTCTTGTGTCATTTTGTTCTTCTTTTTATGGCAGCGAGAGATTCCCCTAGCGAAGCCTGACGTTTTTAAGCCGATAGACCGTTCAAAGTGTCAGAAGCGTTGTAAGCTAGATATGATAAGGCTGACGACCTCGGTAAACTTTACTGGTTTTATTGAATCTTTAAACCTTTGGTCGTTACCTTATTGTTGAATAAACCTTTGATATTAATAACTCCTTGTCAATAGACAACAACACCAGCATTCCCGTACGGGCTCAATACCACTACTTGAACAGAGCTTTCTTGGATTTCCGTATGGCATGTGAAGAGCTTATCACGTGTCACCTGAACGATACAAAAGCCTGTGACCTGGCTATCAGAAATCACGCCCTCAACCTGGCCTGGCAGATCTCCGTCTCATCTCACTATGGCGCCAGAAGAGGAACCCAAGAAGAGAGTAGGACGGAAGCTTACGAAAAAGAGGAAGCCCTTAAGACATTCGTCCATAAGATTTCCAGAGAGGCTTATGGACGAGGGGGACGCGCAGGAAGATGTCACAGCTCGCAAGGGCAAGCCCGCGCAGCATATGAACCAGTCGGTATTTTCTATGATTGCGGCTGCTGGCTCCAAGGTCGATTTCAATGCTCGTTTCGAAGATGAAAGTAGTGATAGCGAAGAGGAGGATGAGACCTCCAAGGCGCGGCCTCGAGTGGAAGGGCATGCGTCTGACTCGCCGCCTCAGGAATATGCCGATCAGCACTATGAAGAGTCTGTTGCACGAGCAAAGCTTTCTAAGCACCATGCAAAGCTTCTGGAGCACAGTATCCTGAGGTCTTTACCGAAGCTCACCTCTCGGACTAAGAAGGAGAAGAACTATATGTCCCAGAGTACAATCCTTCCATTGAACGAAGAGAAGTCAAACCTTCAAAGTTCCAAGAGTATCACGCCTCGAGATGCTCCTGTCATGAGCAGGATGTTGGAAGCGGAGGCACAAATGAGTTCGTCGACAATACTCCCAACAGAGGTGAAAGATAAGGCAGAAATTTCCGATCGGATTGCTGGAGGAGGAACCGCAGCAAGCGGCAGCGGCCTCGTGACTCGTCTGAAAGAGATCTTCGGGTTCGAGGAACCTGAAGAGGTAATATCTGGTGTGTCTCCTATAGCCTTTCTAATGTTTCCTACTAATACAATATAAGAATATCCATGTTGGCTTCTCCAAAGCGTTCTTCTGCAAGGGTACATGTATATCACCCAGAAGCACATCTGTTTCTACGCATATCTGCCCAAGAAATCGGTAGGCCAGTCCCCGTCGTATGTTGGGTATTTCAAACCTAACAACATCGCAGAGTGTGATTGCCAAGTCCGGTTACCTCTCTAAGCGTGGGAAGCAGAATCTTAGGTTCAACCGTTATTGGTTTACATTGAAGGGAGATGTTCTCTCTTACTATACCGATGTTTCAGATCTATACTTTCCAAGTGGAAATATTGATCTGCGTTATGGTATTTCTGCAACCCTTTCGGAATCCCACGAAAAGGGTAGAGATTCTACACACTTCTCAGTTGTCACGAACCAACGTGTATACCATTTCAAGGCGGACAGTGCCGCCAGTGCCAAAGAATGGGTCAAGACCCTGCGAAAGGTTATTTTTCGATCCCACAATGATGGGGACAGCGTCAAGATCTCTCTGCCTATCGAAAATGTGATAGATGTCGAGGAAAGCCCTGTTATCGAACTCGCTGAGACCCTGAAGGTCCGCATTGTGGATAGTGATGAAACGTATGCAATAGACGAGGTATGGGAATGTGGAATGAATGCTTGAATTCGAAGCTGATTGTCTATGCCCAGTATTTCTTCTCATTCTTCAGCTTTGGAAAAGATGCCCTGAATGTTTTACGTACCATGGTGGAAGACACTACAGCTCAGAAAATTCCCGCTGATTACCTATTGCCAATAGCAGGAAACAACGACAGTGCCAGCTCACGAAACAGCTCTCGAGAGCCGAGAAGATCACAAGACCTCAAAAGGGTGAATCCGTTAGACGCATCGGCGCCCGTACTTCAAGAAAGTGTTCGCGCCACCTTGTCACCGATGCTACCTCACAACACTCAAGGAAGTCCTCGCGCGAGTGGTGAATGGGGTAGAAATAGTATGGATGCCAGCCGCAGAAGCATGGATCTCATCAGAGATCGCGGTCGCGCAAGCTTTGATATCGGCAGAAGTGCGAGTACCAGCAGGATGAGTCTCAGCAGAGATCGTCGGGTTGAAAAATCTCCCTCGTCAAGACCACAAGGCTCTTCGGATTCCTACGTCCATTCATTAGAGCAGGGCACTGAGTCATCCGCGCTCAATGAATCAAGCAACAACACACAGGCATCTGGAAGTCAGATTCTCAACAGAAGCGATGTTTTTCATTCACCGACTATCCACCGTCTCCAGCAATCCCCTCCTGACCTCGGCGGTGATAACCGGAGACGGTCAAAAGATACTGCCAGATACAATCCTCCACATGCTGATATCACAGTTCGTCCTCCAACGAGAGCTGAAGCCCCAAAGAAGCCCCGCAAATCTCGACATGGTCCACCAGAAGTTGGTAGGGAGCGGATGGATCTTCAACACTCAGACGCTTCACCAACGCTGCAGCAGCTAGTCAAGGCTGGCAGCTATCCTTTACAGAGAGCTGCTGGATTTGCAGGGTACCTTCGAACGCGATCTAAGCGCATGAGTAATCTATTAGCTACAGAGTCAATGGGCTATGTAGAGAAAGTTTCAGGGATGTGGGCTGGGGGCAGGAAGCACTACGGTGATGGAGAAGGAGTTCTACCCGAGGACCGACTGGAGAATCTTGAGGACGAGGACGATCCAGACGGATACGGCGATCGGTTTAGGGCCCATTTTGCTCTACCGCCGTCGGAGAAGCTTCAAGCGACCTACTTCGGGTTCTTGCATCGAGTATTACCACTGTATGGAAAGATATATGTCAGTAATAGGAAGCTTTGTTTTAGGAGTCTTCTACCGGGTACAAGAACAAAGATGGTCCTACCTCTCAAAGACATTGAGAATGTCGACAAGGAGAAGGGTTTTCGTTTCGGATACTCGGGACTTGTTATTGTGATACGAGGGCATGAAGAACTCTTCTTTGAGTTTGGACAGTCTGAAGTACGTGACGACTGTGCAATTACTCTGCTAGAGAATTTGGAATCTATGAGGTATTTGCAAGAATCTGGTACATTGACACAAGAAGATATAGAAGAAGCAGAAACTGCAAAAGCTGAGCACCGCATGCTACAAGAAGCGCGACTTGGTGGCTACAACGATCACGACATCAAATCACCGGAGTCAGCAGACGAGGCCCCACACCATGATGAAGCACCACCTATCCTATTTGACGACCCACGAGTATCCATACTCAATTTCAAGCCCACCGAGTCTCTTCGAATTACGTGTCTTACGATAGGCTCTCGAGGAGACGTACAGCCCTATATAGCACTATGCAAGGGATTTCTAGCAGATGGTCATAGGCCCAGAATTGCCACACATAAGGAGTTCGAGCCTTGGGTTAGAAAGCATGGGATCGATTTCGAGCCGGTTGATGGCGATCCGGCAGAGCTGATGCGAATCTGTGTCGAGAATGGCATGTTCACTTACTCCTTCCTAAAGGAGGCATCATACAAGTTCCGTGGCTGGATTGATGAGCTTCTTACCTCGGCGTGGAAGGCTTGCCAAGATACAGATCTCCTTGTTGAGAGCCCTAGCGCCATGGCTGGTATTCACATTGCTGAAGCACTTGGGATCCCTTACTTTAGAGCCTTTACCATGCCGTGGACACGTACCCGAGCATATCCTCACGCCTTCGCCGTGCCGGAGCATAAGATGGGAGGTGCCTACAACTATATCACGTATGTCATGTTTGACAACGTCTTCTGGAAAGCCATTGCTGGCCAAGTAAATCGATGGCGAAAGAAGGAGCTCGGACTTCGGAGTACAAATCTCGACAAGATGCAACCAAACAAAATACCGTTTCTTTACAACTTCAGCCCAGCGGTTGTATCCCCGCCTCTAGATTACAGTGACTGGATCCGTGTTACGGGGTATTGGTTCCTCGACGAAGCTTCAGGTTGGGCCCCGCCCAAAGACCTGTCGGATTTCATCCAACAAGCCCGTGTAGACGGGAAAAGACTTGTCTACATCGGTTTCGGTTCCATAGTGGTCTCCGACCCCGCTGCTCTGACAAGGACGGTAGTCGAATCCGTTCTCAAAGCAGACGTCCGCTGCATCCTCTCCAAAGGCTGGTCTGACCGTCTTGGCAACCAAGATGCCGCAATCCCTGAGGTCCCACTTCCCCCGGAGATACTCCAGATAAAGTCGGCACCTCACGATTGGTTGTTCTCACAAATTGACGCGGCAGCGCATCATGGTGGTGCCGGAACCACGGGCGCGAGCTTAAGAGCTGGCCTTCCTACGATCATAAAACCGTTCTTTGGGGACCAATTCTTCTTTGGGAACCGTGTGGAAGAACTGAGAGTAGGTATCTGTCTGAAGAAGCTGAACGTCAGTGTGTTCGCGCGGGCATTGTGGGAAGCTACTCATAGCGAGCGGATGATTATCAAAGCGAAGGTCTTAGGCGAGGCTATCCGGAAGGTATGCATTCCATTGCTCCACAATCCTCATTTCTCTTCCTTCTATTCCGCCATGCACTTCGTCGCTCCTTCCTCAGGGCCATCAATTACTAACACAACCAACAGGAAACCGGCGTAGCAAACGCCATCCAAGCCATCTACCGCGATCTCGACTACGCCAAAACCCTTATCAAAAACCGCAACCAGACCAACACCGCCGACTACGACGTCGGCGATGAAGAGAGCTGGACGTTCATAGGTGACGAAAGCGATCCGGAACTGGCGAAGCGAATGAAGGAGTGGGATCCTATGGCTGCGATGGCGAGGAGATCGGTGGTGGAGAACGCTGCTACTTCCCCGCCGTTGACGAAGGGGTTGGAGAGGTCGACATTTCTGGAGTAGAAGTCCTGTGTCTTGACTCGTTAGGAAGAAACTGGGGTTAAGGCTTGCTGGGTGGCTGAGAATGGTGCATTGCACTGATTTGTTATTTTTGCTGCGTTCAGAGCGAGCGAGTTTATTTGCGAAATTCCTTAACGTTTGTTTGACAGACGAAAGCCTTATTGGGCGACTGGGATACTGGTTTGGGGGGTGAAGATACCATACATTTGGGGGCTTTAGACTGGCGCCGCAAGGCTTCCGGGGAGTTGGGTTGGGGTGAGTGCTTTTCTATATGCATGCCCTCTACTCAAATCGAATATTTTCCCCTTGGTCATCCTTCTCCTTCTCCTTCCCCTTCCCCTTCCCCTTCCCTCCTCTCTCCACCATGCTTATACTCTCCCCACGTCCTTTAATCGATAACTTAAGGTTATTTACATCTTCTCGCTCTTGAACCATCGTTAGAATGCCTAATGTTCGTGTGTCAGTCTTCTTCATACGTCCTGTAAGAGTCCTTTTTTTGGTGGTTGGTGTTGTTTTGATAGCGTGGTAGCATATGAGTTCATGGGGGTGTTGGTGGGGGGGAAATGATTGGGGCGGTGAATGATAGGGGAAAAGAGCGATGATGGACGTATAGAGCGATAGGAGTGTCTGGTGACAAGTGGGATGTGGAGACAGATGAGTTGTTGATACTCTGGCTTCGATGAAATTTGACTCATTTCGGAGATCCATTAGTTCCTGCAATTGCATAAATCTCCAGTCTCGACGAACACAATCATCTCCTATCCTCTATTCCGACATTACCACCTTCCCCTCTCGCCCTTCTCCCACCCACCCACCCCACGCCGCCGTCGTCCACGCAACCCGCACCCTTCCCAATCACCCACGATTTCGGCGTCTACCCCTCCACCGCTCTATCATTCTCACTATCCGTCGCCCCAAAATAAAACATCCCCATCACCCGCCCTCACGCCCGTCCGTCCTCATCAACCTGCCGGCCTCACACTCGGCACGCTCCCCCACCCCAACATGATTCAGAGAGCTATGGCTCGACGTACACTACGTTCCACAAGCTTGGCGGATGAGCGATATCTACGCTCCGTAACCTGTAGAATTCATACTTTCTGGCGTGGAGCGACGAAGACATATGTAGTGCCGCTTACCATGCAGAGTAGAATTTCCGAGGTAATTGCGCCAGGAGAGTGTTGCAGACACCTTCGAAGACCAGTTCTAGAGAAAAAGGGTGAAGTTAGAGCAGAGTTCCGGAAGAGACGAACGCTGCATAGGTACACTGCCAATAAATGCCAAGAACAGCAGCTAATGCGGCTAGCATTATATAGATGAAATATCGCCAGAGCTTGGAAAAATTTGTAGGAAGGGAGCAGTACTTGTGTAGATAAAATTAGATCTGAGCTAGTTAGGTTGCATCGACATGTTTGAGGATGAGAAGCACGATTGAAGAGTGTAGGGAAATCCGAGATCAGTATTTGAGAAGGAAATGGAAAGGCAATCGGTTCTGAAGGACAGAACATAGAAACCGTAGTATATTGTTTAGACCGTACCAAATCGGGGAACAGGAAGGGAAAGCTTAACGCTGATGACTTGAGACGACCTTAAGATTAAGTGCCCCTTTAGGTAGTGGTAGATAAATGAATGGCTGCGTCAACAGAAAATCTCAATGGTCGTTCTGTCAGTCCAGAGGATTTGCAGAAACATGTTCCCCAACGTTGCAACTGACTAATATGGTACATGGACGAACAGATGGAAATGCAACTAAAAAGACCCGTCTTCAACACAAAAGCGTTCTGAGCAACTCCGATGGCAACCCCCAAGCTCCGCTTCGACTACCTATCCAATTTGAATACATCCATGTAGCAGCTGCCCCTCGTCATCCCTCAGCATACACGATATATGCCCTTTACTGCTTCGACAGAGCAAGACCAACGCTATTGGTACCCAAGTCATACACCGAATACCACTTCCTCAAAAAGGCGTCACCAAGGATGGCGAGAGGTCCCGCGGGCTCTGGGATGTCCATGCCAAAGAACGACGATATACATGAACCTTGTACTTCGAGTATGTAGTCATAAGGACTTATGGTGAAGTTGTGGCCGGTGAGAGTGAAAGACACGTCTGGGAGCTTGTCGCGCTTGCTGCATTCTACTGTGTATTGACCGTTGTATCCTTTCTTCGCGCCAATCTCCTTGTTGCTATGTACAATTAGTGTTCCGATTGCTGAATTGTACATGCCAAAGTACTTACATAAGTTCAGCAAGAGTGGTTGGGAGAGCAATCAAGGAGGTTCCGGTATCAAGTATGACACCAGTGTCGTCAAGTTCAGCTGTGGCATCACCGAGGCTGATGGCGTCAAGATCAACCTCCCAGTAAGCCTTACGTCTCAATGGAATCTTGGTCATCTTTCCGGTATAGTGGTCCTTGTTGATGCCGCCGAACATAGCCTCAGACTCGTCACCGTCACCATTCGCAGTGTTGCCGAGATAGAAAGAGAATACTGGGTCGTCAAGCAGATCCTGGTCAATCATGTTGTAAATCGGAGGCACGATCTTGTTGACACTAATGGTGTCGTAACCGAGACCCATGATGCCATCAAAACGGCCAAACGCAAAGGCAAGGCCTGGCTCCGACGTAGCTTCAGCGAAGTCCTGCTTCTTGACCTTAAGGTCACCGATTTGTATTGTGTCTTGTGAGACGAAGCCGCTGAGGCTGCCGGACCCATATCGGATCTCAAAGTCTGAGCCATTCTTTTTGTAGGTTGAGGAGGCAGATGAGTCGTACTTGGTGTGAAGGTAGCATGCAATGGAATTGCATTCCTGAGAAGGAACCCATAGGTTGGAAGAACCAGTATCAAGAACGACCTTGAAGGTCTGGGGTGGAGTACCGATAGCGATCTCGGAGAAGTACTGAGCGTTCAGGAAGTTGCTGACGGGAACAGGATGAGTGTCCTTATCGCTGTGGATAGATGTATCTCTGAACATCTCATCCTTGTGGTTTTGCGGACGGATGCCCATGTACTTCTGCCCGAGCGCTTTCGCATGCGATTCAATGTTGGCGTAGTCCTAAACCGATGATACCATCAGTGACCTTATCCTGGATGCTTTGCTAGCTCGCAGAGATACTCACAAGCTGCTCAGAAAGAGGAATTTTCTGGAGCCTAGTTTGCCGGGCATTTAGCATATATTTCAGTGCGCTTGAGTAACATGATAGGCCTTACTTCACCTTGTGAACACCAGCGTCCACCAGGCCAAGTAGGCCAGTGGCGAGGATAAGAGCGGACTTCATAGCTGCAAACACTATACCGGAAATCACAGAAGAAGGAGAGAGACAATAATGATACTAAGTGGCCGATGAAGATGGAGAATACCTTACTTGAAGGTTGATTGTGGATGGTAAGAGCTCTCAAGTGTGTCGTTGTTCCAAGGTGGCTGGGCTTCGTCAGCGGCTGCCTGGACAACTCGTGCATTACTTGGGTAATGCAGGTCACCGTAATGCTGCAGGGCTAAAGCGCAAGCCCTAGCAAGCTCACGCGACATCGTTAAGGGCACGCAATATCGTCAAATGATTGATTCTAAGTACCTATGGGTCACATCATCAATTCCACGAAAGCATAGTCGCTCAATGATTACTTTGGACACACAATCTATGTAATTGTACATGCCCGTGAATAGCCTGATCACGATGACGCCCGCTACTAATGCTGCAGATCTGAAGCCTTTCACAAGACTTGCGTAGGGGACTACTTGTAGAAGTCAAATCTAGTCGTTGAAGTTAGTAACATAGCTAAACAAAGCATAAATGATCTGTTGACTTACTTTTCTGCCTCCTGCGCCCCTTTCACTTGGCTAGAGTATGCATCCTCTAGGTCGGATTGGATGATGTTATATCTGTTCTTTCTCACGGCCCTCAGTCCAGCCTCCTGCATGATGGCTGCAATGATAGCTCCAGACAGCGGGTCATTGCGGATGATGAGCGAGTCCAAGTCCACTTCTGGCGAGAGTGACATGTTCGCCGAGATGGTGGTGAATATCAACCTCCGCTCTCTTCGATCTCGTAAGGAAGGGAATTCGATTTTCCGATCAAGACGACCTGGTCTCAGCAAAGCCGGATCTAGTGTATCTGCTCGGTTTGTTGCCATGATGACCTTGACATTACTTGTCTGATCGAATCCATCCATTTGATTCAACAACTCAAGTAAAATACGCTGAACTTCTCGGTCCGCGCCTGTCTGAGCGTCAAATCGCTTGGTGGCAATAGCGTCGATCTCGTCGATGAAAATGATAGCCGGTGAGTTCTCTCGAGCCATTCGGAACACATCACGGACCATTCGAGGGCCTTCACCAAGATACTTTTGGACAAACTCTGAGCCCACTACCCTGATGAAGTTCGCCGTCGTACTGTTCGCTACAGCTTTCACGAGCATAGTCTTTCCGGTTCCAGGCGGGCCATACAGCAGGACACCACGAGGCGGATCGATACCTGCACATAATTGTTAAATATAGTCCGACGTTTCGGGATTGATGTAACGCACCGATTTGCTTGTAAAGATCAAAGTGAGTCAAAGGCAGCTCGACAGCTTCTCGGATCTCCTGCTTCTGCATATCCAGTCCTCCAACATCGGCATATGTAACGTCAGGCTTCTCGTGTGCACCAAGCATAGCTATTGAGGAGTCGGCTTCCGGAGGAAGTATATCAACAAGTGAGTTTGAATGGCGGTGTAAAGCAACGGACGATGATGGCTTGAGTTTTTCTCGGTCCAGGGTAGAGAGGATCCGGACGACATAGTTGGAACCAGTCGACGACTGTACGATTCCCGTGCTGCATAGATTTTAGCCGTGTTATACCAAGGCCTTCAGAGTCTCTGGCTTACTTTTGATCGATCGGCTCGAGAAATTGACCGATAACTAACGGCACGCTCTGTATTCGCTTGATCTCCTCTTGAGCTCGTACCAACTCGCGCTTGAGACTTCTGAGAATACTTAGTACTAAGTAATCGTAGATGTAAGGTAGTGAGAGGACGAGAGGATCCAACTGGGGGAAATTAAGATGTTTCAGAGGGCGAACTTCTTTGGAAGGCGATATTACCTCTGCTCGTCCTTGATGTATTCTTCTTGAAGGTTGATGTACCTAGCAGAGAGTTAGCGGGTTATCTAAGGAGTGGAAGGACTGCCATACTCGAGATATCTTTGAAGCTTCTTGAGCGTCGAATATTCATCGCTGTCATCGCCGTTGATGCCTTCGAGAGAATCGACGTTTGGTATCGAGTTTGAAGGTGGTTGTCTCTTATGCGGCGGAACAACGTTCACTGGGTTTACCACGGCAACGTCTCCCATGATCAATAGATTACTTTTGAATTGATAAAGGCGTAGTCCGAAGAGCTGGAAACGCTAGACTTGTAGCGTTCTGATTTGGCTGTTGTACTTTGACGATGAAGCTGTGATCAAAGCATGCAAAAGGTCGAGCAGACACTCCAAATGCCAAGACGAGACAGATCATGTGACGTTGGCTACATTACCTTACCTTACCTGAAGTGGTGAAGGTAACCAGAACTTCATGCTTCCTTCACCTCAACTATTTTTCCATCACCACTTCCACATCACCGACACAACTGCAATTCGCCACAGCTCGGTCTACTCGGTTTTTACAACACGCCTTACCGTTCTCGCATTCAGCAGGCCTACCAGCGCGAAAAACTATCCCATCGCGAGCCGTAGAAATTCTGCCTATATCAACCATCAATGATACTATAGAAGGCGGCCATTCTATGAGATGATCTACTTTCGTCCTCTACATACTCTATAATATCATGGTTTAAGCAGTCGGCTCATCAATGGACATTGAAAGATCTCTATTCCCGCTCGTTTGAAATATACTCGACCTAATGTAGTAGGATGCTTGCATGATCGAAATCCTCTTCACATGCTTGACTCTTCGGAACATCATAGGACGCCTGGAGAACTTGCTAGGAAGGGATTGGGAAGGTTAGTAGGCCACAACCGGAGTGGCTGACAAGTCTTCTATCGCTAACGGTGGAGTAAGGTAATACCTCCTACTACCTTACTACCACCTCACCCGTCACCGGTACCTTTCATGCTTCCAGGGTTCAAACAAGCGGCAAGTGTCGATATCGTAGCCTAGCCAAGTCTGAGATAACCGTGCAGCAGAAAGCGTTGATGCATTCGTGCGACTTGGAATTATACCGGCGGACGTTGATTGGCTGCTTCTACGGGGTGAGGGAAAGTTTGGGGCCCCGGGGCTGATGGTTCGGCTTAAATCGAGTCCCTCGTTACATACGGAATACAGTGTTAGGATTCGCCATGAGTTGAATTGTGCATCTACTTAGACTATGTACTTGGAAAAGATGAATGGGGTATTGCTGCTTCAGAATATTATTCTTGTGCTTTTTGGATGTGTTTCGTACCTTAATTTACATATTTTATTATTCGGGATTAGGAGCTTTTGGTCGACGCTAAAAAGTCGATCGGCTTCTTCCTCGCTCCTCAATAATTTCGTTGAGTCCTGCGCACATATTCACACACCCGCTAAACCCCGCCCCTGGAGCTCCACGTATCAAAAGGCATCTAGTAATTATCATCCCTAGGCTCGAGCAAAGCGGAGGAGGAAGGCAAAAATAAAGGTGAGATGCTGTGCTTTGCTTTTGTTTGGTTCGCGCGTTTGCACCTCCTCTTGTTTCCCTTCCTTTTAGGCAGACAAACGACTACTTTCCCCCCTTCCAAAACCTTGCCCCGATAGGTGCCACACACATACACAACAACAACAACACACACACCCAACTCCCCCTTCTATGGTTCGATTCATTCCATCGAAATCACAATAGGAGTTGTTTCCTAACTCCCCCCCCCCCCATGCACCATGTGCTTCCCCATAAATAAGATTCCCCATGTGCTAACAACGCGATCGTGATGATGGCAGATCATTATTACCGGCGTGGTGGTCATGTAAGTCCTGTCATTAGTCTACCGGCCTTTCACCCATCGATTATCGAAAAACGCGCTCTGACATATTTTATTCATGGCGTCCAGCGAACCGGATTCCAACCTCAGGTGAGCCTGTCCTTCCCATGCGGCTCAAGTGTGAATATTATCCTGCTGCCTGCTGCTACCCAATATTCTCCCTCCGCCCTAGTCTACTACCCCCAGGGAGCACGGCTTACTTCAAACTACCCACTCTTATCGCTGTATCACCTTACCACACCCCATCCTAACCTTTTGTCCTTGTTGCGATCCATTATTGGATGAGTGTCTCCATGCCAAGACCAGAACTAATGGCGGGACTTCTGCGCAGATGGGTCGATCCAAAGTCGAATCGACATGAGTATGCCAAGTTGGCTCAACGACGTCCAGTCCCTCCCAGGCAATGAGAATGGAGCCTTCAACACCGCCGTCGACCCGTCGGTGGCATTCCTACAGACTCCCACCACAGCCTCGTTTGACTTCAACCAATTGCAAAACCCACAGTTGCAACCGCGCATGCAAAATGGCAACACGCGCAACGGCTCGCCGGCGCTCCCGAACCCCATCTACCAAACACAACCAATCATACCTACGAAGAGGCCTCGACAAGGGAGCTTGGGGGGATCACCTCGACAGAACTCGGGTGGGCCCCCAGCCTCGAGATCGCAAACACCTCAACAAGGGCCATACTCCGGCTTCCAAGGTTCCGTCAATGGTGGCCCACAATTCCAAGGAGCTGCGCCATATCCGCCATCCTTCCAACACACGAGCAGTAATGCTAGCCTTTCTCCACCGCTGCAGAACCAGCCGTTCAATCCACAAGGTTTACCCCAGCGCGTGTCCACCATGTCCCCGTCCCCGTTTTCGCCAGCGGTTCAAAACTTCGGCTCTCGGGCATCGCCCGCGCATTCGGAACATGGAAGTCGAGTCAATACCCCTCAAAACGGGTCTTCATCATATGTGCAGGGTATGCCATATGGCAGCGGCCCAAACCAGCCCTTTAATCCATCGCTTACCTCCAACAACGCGACCCCTCCTTCGTCTCAATACGGCCAAAGCACGCAGTCCCTCCAACAGCAGCAGCAGCAGCAGCAACAACAACAGCAACAGCAACAACAACGCATGTATGAGATACGACAGCGGCAGCTGATGCAGCAGCTGCAAGCGAGTAACGCCGCCGCCGTCAGACAAGTGAATCCATCCGTCATGTCCCCAAGTCACATGTCTACAAATCCAATGGCTACTCGGTCTCTGCAGGCGCAACAAGCGATGATGCGGGCGAGTAATCCAGAGCAGTTTGTAAGGAATATATCCCATTGGATGCAGGCAAAAGGCCTGCAATTGAACCCGCACCCTACCGTAACAGGACGCCCTATAAACCTTATGCAGCTATTCGCTGTGGTTATGAAACACGGCGGCTCAAAAAGAGTTACAATGGCATCCCAATGGACCAGCATCGCATCCACGTTGTCGATTCCGCCAGCGCAGTTTATAGCTGCTGCTCAAGAACTCCAAGATTATTGGCATACAAACTTGTCGGCTTACGAGGCTTGGTGGATGCAAGCTCAGCAGCAGCAATTTCAGCGCCAGAGACAGGAGCAAGTGCGCATGGCGCAGCAGATACAAGGTGGAGATGTTGCTCAGGATCAATTCTCCCCAGGCGGGCAGGCAGACTCGCAACTGCATGATCAGCAAGCCCAGCAAATTATGCACGCCCAAGCCCAAGCTCAAGCCCAGGCGCAAGCTGGTTATCAAACCCCAGTGAAGCAGATGACTCCTCAGCAGCACCATACAATGCAGGCAGAGCAGAACGGCTATCTAACACCGCAACAGGGACATATCTCAGGTCGACATGCAAACCTCTACGGTCAGCCACAGCCTGGACCTTCGCGTCTACCACGTGCGACTCCCCCTCGGGCGCAGCAGCCTACCTATCCAGCGCAGTCTGCTACCCCGACAGTCAAAAAAGAATCATACACCAACGCACACAGCAGCTCCGCCAACTACCTGGATCGAAAAGATCTTAACCCACGAATAGCTCCGCTTGGCCCACTATTCATACCTAAAGCCGACAATATTACAAGTGGCAAGCACGGTCCGGAGAGCCATGGGGGAATCCAAGTCCGAGGTCTTAAGGATACCATTGACGATCTCTTATTAATCAAGCCCAGTGTTCCCACCGTTCGGGAGCTTGGACGTATCGACATTCGAGCACTGACAATGTCCCTACGTTCAGGCATCCATGGTGAGGTCCGTCTTGCGCTAGACACTCTAGCTTCCCTTTCGAATGAGCAACATCCACCTTCTTTAGACAACTGTGAAGATCTCATGGACACACTTGTTGAGTGCGCGGATGAACAAGTTGAACAACTCGCCGAAAATGCCGCCGAGGTGTCGGACGTCATGCTTGTTGATTCGTATGAAGAGACTGTCCGAGGTTGTAAAATCGAAGTCGAGACGTTGCAAGACGTGCCAGAATATGGAACTCTTGAGTACGACTTGGACAGATCAGTCGACAGGCTGATATGTATAACGACTATCCTGAGAAACCTCTCATTCTTTGAAGTCAACCACAGGCATTTGACCGATCCTATGGTCATCAGGTTCCTTACGACCGTTATCCGATACCTTGGTACTCGCAACATGTTGTTACGAACTTATGCGAACACGCTCGATTTTTGCAAGGACGTTGTAATCTACCTTAGCAATGTGTCACAAAACATTGACTTGCCAGGCAAGGAGGAAGCACTGTGCATACTCCACTTTCTGTTGTCTTTTGCACCAACGCCTCCTCCGAATACTGCTGGGAAAGACGAACTCATGTTTTCTTCATACAACCCTTCAATACACCGCTATTTTCCACCCGCTGTCGATAGCGTCGCCAAGCTCCTTGCAAGGGATGAGCCAAACAGGACCTTTTATAAATCCATTTTCCTCGGGGATAGTGGTGCATTGCCACCATACGAGTTGCTGACCCGGACGTTTGGGCTTGCTATCGCCCCATTGCCCGACTTCGATACACAGAATAATAAGTCTACCGTTAAGGCAATAGTCAGAGCTCGCGGGCCATATTTGGCCCAAGGTCTACTGGCTGCCGAAATACTTGTCGGGTTGATACCTACTACAGAGCACAGCCTGCCACGGGCCTTGCTTTCTTCTCAGGATGGCTTTGCTTTGACCCTCATCAGGATCATCACCCACCTTGCAACTCAGACACCCTATCAAACTCACACTCATCCCCAGACGACAAGAGCACCAGAGGCTGAACTCTACTCGATGATCAGTGAACGGGGAATAGCCGTGCTGCGGAAGCTTGGTGAAAAAGCAAAGGATCCAGATGTGCCCATTGTCGGACTTCCGACAGGAGTCGTCCCTAGCAAAGACGTTCTGATTCACACGTTACTAATACCCAATGTGGATAGGAGCGTGTTGGGACAGCTGTGTGCCTATGAAGGATTGGATACATAAGTGCGTGCTGGGTGGATGAGTATAAAGGGTGTGGATAAAAGCTAGATACCAATTTCAGTTCGGCGTGCTTGAACAATGGGGTGTAATTGGTGGTAATTTTAAAGATTTGAAAATGTGTACATTGAAGCTGTTTTGGGCTTGGAGAACAGAGAAAGGCAGTAGCCGGTATGGCATGGGCTTGGACAGCGCCTTTTTGGATATTTGTACAGAGAATTTCCATTGTACCATATAGCTACTTCTTGAGCAGCGCTTAAGGGTATATACATCCACGTTCTACCATCTAGAAACGTCTTTCTTCTAAGAACCTTGCAACGTCCGCTCTGTACCAGCCCTGTGGAGCCCCCACCGATCAGCAACCATCCCTCAAGTTGGTTCCAAGTCCGTGCAGTCCACAACTCACCTTTATTATAATATGCCTCGTCAACTGATTAATCGCTATATGCTCTTCCCTCAACCCAAGCGCCTGCCGCAAATCCTTCTTCAGCTCCATCAGGTCCCCTTCAATCTTGCGTATCCGTGTCTGGTGTAGATTCCCTCCGCGTTTGGCTAGGTGGTATATGGGTAATTGCTGTGATGCTGTTCGGTGTATGTGGTACGGTAGCGGTGGAAGGGAATTTTGTATGGCGGGCGCGACTTTTGCGGTGGATGCTTCAGGGATATTAGATCATAGGTCCTAGTTAATGATGAGGGAGTTAGGGGTGGTATACTTTGTTGCAGGGGATGGTGGGTTGATACGAGGCGGGCGGAGATGGGGAGGAATCGGGGAAGAGGAAGGGGGCGGAGGAAGGGGAGGAAGGTTCTGGATGCCATAGAGGCTTTCGGTATGATTGAAGCGCTGCTGTTACTTTGTTGGACGTTGATGTAGAAGCTACTGGGACAGGTATCTCCCTCGTCTGCCAAATGCCAACGCTCTTTCGGAACCGCGCTAGCGCGAAATCTTGGCGCACATTTGAACACTCGCAAACTCCAAGTTAACCGTAGTCCTTCCTATAATCATACCCCAGGTTCAGCACCCTTTCCGAATACACCAGTGCGACAATGACCGACAATAAGCCCACCTCGGCCGAGACGATATCGAGCAGCAATGTTCACCAAGCCGTGACATCACCCACAGAAATAGCCCAACAATATGACCTATTGCCGAAGCTCATCCCCCACCTTGATCGACACCTGATATTTCCCTTGCTTGAGTTCCTGTCAGGTCAAGAGGAAGACAGCGCAGAAATCACAAAGACGAAATATGAACTCCTCAAGCAAACCAACATGACCGACTATGTTGCGAGTCTATGGGAAGAGATCAACGACAGCGATGAGAGGCCTGAGGAATTCGCGAAAAAGAAGGAGGAGATCATACAGAGGCTATCACTGTTCACCGATGAAACACACCAGATCAACGAGCTTCTCAGCGACGACAGCGTCGTCTCCAACCTCCGCAGCGACAAAGTTGCCAACTTGAAATTCTTAGAACAGCAGCACGGCGTTACACCCGAAATGGTAGACATGCTCTACGACTTCGGCCGCTTTGAATACAGCTGTGGTAGCTATGCTGAGGCTGCCCACCTCCTTGACCAATTCCGCATTCTCTCCACCGACAACGACAAGGCTACTCAGGCCACATGGGGAAAACTAGCCTGCGAAATTCTCACTACGAATTGGGAAATGGTAATGGAGGAAGTGAACAAAGTCAAGGAATCCATCGACACGAAGCTCTTCAACAACCCTCTAGCCCAACTGCAGCACCGCACCTGGCTAATCCACTGGTCGCTCTTCCCATTCTTCAACTATGACCCCGCCCGCGACACCATCACCGATCTTTTATTCTCTGCGCCTTTCATTAATACCATCCAAACAAATTGTCCTTGGATTCTACGCTATCTTGCGGCTGCCGTCATTACAAATCGCAGCCGAACAAGGAATACAAGCCAATATCAGAAGCAACTTAAGGACCTTGTGCGAGTTGTCAGGCAAGAAGGCTACGAATATAACGACCCTGTGACGGATTTTGTAAAGGCACTGTACATCGATTTCGATTTCGAGGAGGCACAGAAGAAGTTGGGTGAAGCAGAGGAAATACTAAAAGGGGACTTCTTCCTATCAGCGGCGGCGGATGCGTTTGTGGAGGCGGCAAGACATTTGATTTCGGAAAGTTACTGTAAGATTCACGAGAGGATCGATATTAAGTACGTGTTTCCCTTTCCCTTTCCCATCCTGCATTTATAGGCTAGGAACCTGCTACTAAAAATTATCCAGGGATCTATCAGCACGCCTAGGCCTGAACCAAGACGAGGGCGAGAAGTGGATCGTCAACTTAATCCGGGACACGAGAATGGACGGTAAACTTGATTATAAGGAGGGAACGGTGTTGATGAACCATCCTGCAAACTCGGTATACCAGCAGGTCATTGAGCGGACCAAGGGAAGCTTTTTCCGTACATCGGTACTGAGGTATGTTCTATTCCTTTCTAGAATAAATGGGAAGAGAAGACTGAATGAGTGTAACTACAGTGCTGCAGTGGCGAAGTGAAAGTTTGCGGGCTTTGCAAGGGACGGCGTTGGAGTGACTTGTGTCGAGGCATAGCGCTGGAAGGCTCCGGTGTAAGGTTTTTGTTGAATGGAAAAGCATAGAGGAGTGACTGTAAATTACGGCTCCAGTTACGCCTGGTGAGCTGGAGAAGCAGCTCCAGCAATTGTTTCCAGTGAAGGAAATACAGATGCAGCGAACCCGACCCCTTTGATACCAAGACAGAGTGAAGAAGTCCTACTGTACAGTATAGGCTGTAGGCAAATGTGGCCCTACTAGAACCAGACAGTGAGAAGAAGACTTCCGACTTCAACAAATCCACCACCAAAGCCCCATTAGACTATTTCAGACATTGTGTTCACACTCGTAATATCACCTGACCGACGGAGAAGTGAACACGCAAGAGAAAGGGGTTGCACCAAAGCATTATTATCCTAAATAAATACCAATCAAACGCCGATGTGATTTTAAATCCCTGAACTCCATGGCAAAAACAAAAACAAAAACAAAAACAAATTCAGAATACGGCAGATAGACCTTGTCAAATGGAACAATCCGCACTCCCACCAATCCCGTCCTTGAAAAAGATTGATCTCATACTTATAGCATCTTTTTGAAATGGAGAGGCCGGTAAAGTGTATAAAGCTAGAGCTACAGTAGCTTCGCATGATAGGGGGACGAAAGCACGGGTTTTCACAAGGTCAGGGCGTCACTTGTCGGCAGTATCAGGAGGGGAAAAGGAACAAGATCATCAATATTTGCTCGAGCCTTTGGGTGAACCACACGTTCCGGATATCTTTAGAGGAACAAAAACATGGCTAATAGGTTAACCATGCTATCCATCCCCCCCCCCTAAAACTGGGCAGTTAGTCCCAAGTCAGCCCTTCAGTTCGTAAGATCTATTCTTCCGCCGTGTAAAACCAAACCCTGATCCTTCCATACGAAAACTCCACGCTATGCCAATGGTCCCGAATTCCAACCATGACTACCTAGTAAATTGAAATCCCACTTCACATCGGCACCGTACACCCTCTAAGCACCATTGTAGGTCAATTAACGCTCAAATGCCAACTTCTAACCCAGCCCTCATATTCTCCACCGTCCTGACCCCCACCCCCTTTAGCCGTCCCAGCTGCCCTAGACTCCTTATCTCCCTGTCACACCCTCCATCATCCTCATCTGCACATAGGGCTTCGAGAATCGCTTCTGCTTTCTTAGGCCCTACTCCCTTGAGTAGCCGAATCTGCGCTACATCTCGTGTGTTTACAATGTCAAGCAGCCGTTTGGTCCTTGGAGTGCGAGTAGACTCTTCTTCTAGGGATTTGGGGGACACGTGGACGGCGAATTTGGATTTGGGAGCTTTCTTGGGCTTAGAGTAGCGAAAGCCGTCTAAAGACTCGTAGTCGTCGGCGTCGCTGATTGGTTGGGGGGCATCGTAGTAGTCGTCGTCGTCGTCGGATGTTAGGCGTTGGCTTGTCCTCTGGGGATGGTCTTTTTCAACAGGTTGAGGGTGTGACTCATCCGTTTTTGCTTGTCTTCCATCCTCTAATTGCATCTTTCGCACATCCAAGTCCTTCTTTGCTTTCAGCTTCTCACGTAACCGCTTAATCTTACTATCAAGTTTCGCATTGTTGGGGAAGTACTCTCTAGCCAAAGCATACATCCTTAACGCACTCGAGTCCTCGCCTCTCACGGCGTGCTGTTTCGCCATAAGCAGGAACGTAAGCCCTTGCTCTCTCCCGTCATCCTTACCTTCGATCCTCTGCTCCAGAAGCTCCAGACGTTTTTGGACCTCTTCACTGATTTCCGGGACCGGGGCGATGGATGGTTGATCTAGGGCACGTGTGGCAAGTATGTCTGTGACCTTTCTCTCGATTATGTTTTCGAGAGCTTCCTTTGACATGGCGGGCTCGGGCCTGGATATCATCCGATCGGGACTTCTTCGTTTTGGGGGACGGGAGGCGTGAGAAGAGAAGGACCCTGATGGACGCTTGAGAGGTGAGGAGCGATGTGGCGGCTCTGTACGTATTGGACGAGCTGCATCGTTGGACTGCCGTGCTCTATCCGAATATACAGAAAAGGTCTTTGCTGGTTTGGTGTCGCCTCGCTTAGAGATTAGATTTGGGGCATGTATTGCAGCATTGTGAACAGCAGTAGCCAGAGGTCTCAGAGGCTGTCTCTTTATTGAAGTCCCGGTAAAAGTTGGTACAGCTCGGTGGCATTCTTTGAAGGTTGGTTCGTTCTCAATCTCCCGGACTTCGATCTTTTTCGTTCGGTTCGCAAAGTTCAGGGAGCTCAATGTGTCCAAGTGGAATGACCTGACAGGAGCCAAGTTGAGGATCATGACCGTCATCCCATTGTTCTGACCTAGAGAAAGAATACGGGTCATCTTAGATTCGCGGTAGGGGACCCGCGCTTGCTGCTGACTGATAGCCTCGACGCACTTTGCAAGAACGAAGAGGCTTTTATTGATGCTGGATGATTCTACTAGCCTTTCTTTTCCATTGTCCGTTCTCCGGTTATCCTCTGAGCCTGCTAGGTCAATTGCAGAAGCCGTGCTAACTCGAATCTCCTCGCCTGTGGTGACTGCAATTCTGATGCATAGTATTGCATGAGAGCGAGATGAGCTTGCGTTAAGCTATATTTCCGAATTAGCACAACTTAAAGCCAGGACTCTTGTGTCCTTACCTTTGTCGCGCTCGTCGATCGATTAATGTTTGCCTGATCGTACAGTTTTTCAAATTCTTTTAAGCTCTCGCAAGGCCTTTCCGTCAAACCTACGACTACGGTTTTGCCTGCATTATCTCGTATTGGCAAACCAGCCATTGTACGTTTCTCAGGCGCCTCGAATAAGTCGAACACTTTGTCATTGTAAATCTCGTAATAGGATAAACCGATCTCTACTTTCGTTTGCCCTGCTGAATCTTTGTCCAGTTTCCTACTTCGGCGATATATTCCAGACAACAACCGTGGAATGACGCCGCGCTCTTGCAGCGTCTTACCACCCCGCATAGTGTGTGTCTTTCCAGTCCCAGTGGAGCCGTAAGCGAATATGGTTACATCGAATCCATTGAACAGGTGTTTGACGGTGGGCGCAACTGCAGTGATTTAGTCAGAAGATCCTTCATGTTTTGTGGTTAGCTAACCTTCATTGTCAAATATTTCCTGTTGATTAGAGTCCCCATCATACACGCTGCTGAATTGGAAAGAAAAATCTTCGCTTTCGTTCTTTGGATTTGGTACCTTGACAACAGTTGGGTGCACCGCAGTGTCGTCGCTCGCCGCGGAGACGATTACATCTTTGTCTAACTCGTGCCTTTGCTGCGGTCGTATTCTAGCAACGACCCGTATACCCATCGCTTGTGCTCTTTCGATGTCCTCCTGTAGTACGTCGGGTCGTTCTTTGTCGCCAAGCCTCAATCCTTGAGACTGATAATGATATGGTGTTTACACTAAGCGTCGTCACGGCAACGATGGGATTACATATACGGAAATCGTGGCCGACCTCCCTGCCCTGCAGGCTGGTAGTTCGAACATGACACTCCTAGGTATGATACAACATGATAGTTGACTATCTACAGTATTTCTTGTTTGTCCCATCTCACACTACTAGCTACAGAGGGAATGAAGAAGCTTTTGGGCATACAAATACATGGTATAAATACAGTATGTAAAGACTTGGACGGATCTCTTAGAGTAGGATCACCTCGCTGTGGGCAAGGACTTGTGGGCTGGCTCAAAATTGACCTTCCCATCCGGCCCTACACTGGCAAGACTCATTTTAGGAGGCTTATTCGTTACTGGTATTTTAGCGGCCTCCTGATCTGAACTGTCGCGTTTGTCCTCATCTCTCAGTGAGGTAAGAGCTGACTGCAGAGCTCCAGCTGGCGCATCGGCAATTTCATTGATATCTCGTACTGTTAGTATGTCGCTTACTCTTCCTGCTCGTGTCTGCAGGAGAATTGTGATCGGTCCGTGAAATTGCAGGAATAGCTGTGGTAGGTCAGTGTACTATAAACGACTGTCAAGGGCCACACCTACTCTGTCACCCCAGATAGTCCTTCTTGACCACGTGCGTAGGGTGAAGAAAACGTTAGAAATCGCTCGCCAGGTTTCAGACTCTCGCATGACTCTGAAGAACTTTGTATCGGGTAGTATGCCAGAGAAATTGATATCAGGCACTTGTAACCGCAAGGATGAGGATTTCAGCCGATAGGGAGAAGGTGGAGAAGAGTTGATGGAGTACGCTACAACATTACTGAAACATACTTTAGTGAGGGAATTTCAAGGCGGATTAAACATCGTACCCTGGGTGAGCGATATAGTCTTCCCCCACCCCGAGAGTGACCTGGAAGATAGAGCCGCGGCCTGCAAGAGCAAGCAATCCCCTGCCGGTCACCTCGGAATTACCCAAGTATGCGAGGCTCTTCACTGGTCAGCAACTGCGACAAAGAAGTCGAGATGTGGTTGCATACCATTTTTTGATTGATAGTAGGCTTCACCGAAAGAGTTTGTCCCGTCCAAGCAAGGAGTACCCGCTTCACGAGCATCCAATCAGTCGAGCCGTCCATTCTAATGACGGCCAGAGAGCTTATAGTCGATTTAGTAGCTATGAGCGCTGTCATCGGACTTGTAGAAGATATTTTCTGATAGAGAAATGGGATCCCAAGGACGAGTCGGCGGAATGGTGCCAGTAATGAAAGGGTCGAGACTGCCTTTAAGACATTAGAATATAAAAGCAGGATTTACGACCATATAGCTGTAAGCTCACATTCTCTGCCTTCCCTCCGACGCTGATCAGAGTACCGCGTCGAGTGTGCAACGGTTGTGATGCGGACAAGGAAATCGAGAGAACAGGAAAGGACGAGCCAAGAACCTCAAATCTGGCATCTATCAATACCATGAGCATAGAAATTAGGATAAATTGTGAATTTACGTACCTGGAATCTCCGCACTTGATATGGAAGTAGGTTCAGACGTGAGAATATCAAGGTTGCTGGAAGGCGCTGTAGAGATCTGCAAGCCCCGCCGTCCAGATACTGAGGGCTGGGTCCTAAGGCGGACCTTTTTGGAGCAGCTCGATCTCCATATGGCAGCGCCGTTCAATATGTGGCGCATAGCTGCTGAGGCCTCAATCTGTCCGCATTTTGGGGAAGGTGAGCCTTGTCACGGCCAAATATTTGGAAAATAAACGATCCCTGTTTAGGGCTAGCATCGGGCTTATTATTTGATAAAGCCGACCTCCACCACTACCATATCGAAGCACTCAAGTATCTCATGTCGGTGGTTCAATTTGTTAAGCGCGCTTCGTATTTCCAGATGCGACTTGGGACTATAATACAACTGAACATAACGATGACTACTTGTGACAGGTAAAGACATCACATCCAGCGCATCAGGCGCAACATGGTGCGGCTTGGGCTTTTGCCCAGATTGCATAGTCGGACATACATTCGCCCCCATCCAGTATCGATATTTCCTCTCAAGCAACAAGCGCTAAATCGACAGATACCTCGACAATTGACAAATACTGCCAGAATATGGCAAAAGCAACTGCCTGCAGACCAGAAGGCGGAAGCTCAGATACTTTTAAAAGCTGACTCTCTGGAAAACGTCATGCCGGAGGCGGTGCTAAGACCATCAGATGCGAGATCGCACACAGGGCTGAAGACAGGTCCCCTGCTATCAGAGCAGACTGTCTCAAATAAAGAGCAAAGAAAAGCGGATTGGGCAATTATGAAGGAAATGTCAAGATATCTATGGCCGAAGGTAAGCCATGCGTGCAGCAAGGCTTTGACGGGATTGCCTGACGGCAGGTATAGGATGATCTAGGTGCGAAGATCAGAGTTGGGACAGCTCTGGTTCTCCTTGTTGGTTCAAAGGTGTTTTCCAGATACTTAGTCACTAGCAAATACCGAAGCTCAAATCAAGACAGATCCTGAATGTGCAAGTCCCTTTCTATTTCAAAAGTATTGTCGATTCTATGAATGTCGACTTTACGGCGCTTGGGGGTACTGCATGGACAGTCGGTGGCGCAATGATAGTGGCATGTACGGAAGAATTGTCTAATTGGTAACGCACTTATAACTTCGTCCAACAGATGGGGCTACGCGAATCGGAGCAGTTATATTCCAAGAGATCCGGAATGCGATCTTTGCAAGTGTAGCGCAAAAGGCCATCCGTCGAGTTGCGTGCAACGTTTTCGACCATCTACTCAGACTAGATCTGAATTTCCACCTGTCGCGGCAGACAGGAGGCCTTACGAGAGCAATCGATCGGGGAACTAAAGGTATAAGCTTCCTCTTGACGTCGATGGTATTCCATATTCTACCTACGGCTCTAGAGATCACAATGGTGTGCGGGATTCTAGTAAGCACGAAGGTATACAGAACGTCGGCTAGCACTGACTGCATCAGACCTACCAATATGGTCCTAAGTTCGCCGCTATTACCGCCGTGACTATGGTTGGCTACACTGCCTTTACAATTCTTACCACATCATGGCGGACTAAATTTCGAAAACAAGCCAATGCTGCAGACAATCAAGCTGCAACAGTAGCCGTGGACTCTCTCATCAACTTTGAAGCTGTGAAGCACTTTAACAACGAGAAGTTTGAGGTCGGGAGATATGACTCGGCCTTGAGGGCCTACGAAAGTGCCTCAATTAAAGTTACCACGTCCCTTGCTTTTCTCAATTCAGGCCAGAACGTTATTTTCTCCAGTGCGCTGGGAGCAATGATGTATTTAGCTGCCGATGGCGTTGCGAATGGTACCCTCACCGTAGGCGATTTAGTCATGGTTAACCAGCTGGTTTTTCAGCTCTCTGTTCCGTTAAACTTCCTCGGATCTGTTTATCGAGAGCTGAGGCAGTCTCTGTTAGACATGGAGACGCTGTTCAATCTCCAGAAAGTCAACATTGCCGTCAAAGAACCTGCCAAGCCCACCCCATTACGGCTGACGGAAGGTGGGGAAATCAAATTCGAGAATGTCACATTTGGTTATCATCCAGACCGACCTATCCTGCGGCATCTAAGTCTGGTTATTCCTGCAGGACAAAAAGTCGCTATTGTGGGGCCAAGTGGATGTGGCAAATCTACCATACTTCGCTTACTTTTCCGGTTCTACGACGTGCAAGAGGGGCGAATCTTGATTGATAACCAGGACATCCGAGACGTCAGCTTACAGAGCTTACGCGAAGCTATCGGTGTTGTTCCACAGGACACGCCGCTCTTCAACAATACGATCGAGCATAACATCCGGTACGGGAACATGAAAGCTTCGTCGGAAGAAGTGAGAAACGCTGCTAGGAAGGCAAGGATCCACGATATCGTCAATGCTCTCCCTGCTGGGTATGAGACCATGGTTGGAGAAAGAGGCATGATGATATCGGGTGGGGAGAAACAGCGAATGGCTGTGTCGAGGCTGATACTAAAGGACCCGCCGTTGCTTTTTTTCGATGAGGCCACTTCGGCTCTCGATACGCACACCGAGACAACGCTGTTGCAAGAGATCAATAGTATCCTCAAAGAGAAGTCCAGAACAAGTGTCTTTGTGGCACATAGATTGCGTACTATCTTTGATAGCGACAAGATTATCGTGCTACAAGACGGGAGGGTAGCAGAAAGTGGCACACATACTCGACTGCTCGAGAAAGGAGGGCTATACGATCGACTATGGACAGGTAAGCTGCTTGAGTCAAGAAGAAGCAGAGAGCTACTGACAAAACAAACAGCGCAAGATACCTCGCTTCCGGATGTAAGAGATCGTGATGAAGAGGTCAAGGAGCAGCCTCGGTGATGATCAATGTAAGATACGCATCGCTGGCGTTGGATAATGTCATGAGCAACTGGTTCTGGTCTGGATATTTTAGATACCTGCACGTCTGAAATCTCAATCTCAATCTCAATCTCATCAATTCAAATCAAATCAAATCAAATCAAACGCTGTTCTGCCCATCGAATTATTCAAGTCTCCAGAGGTTATGTACCAGTCATAGTGATGCGGTTCAAATTTAGCCTCATCTTCATCGTTAGGTTCTGTCATGCATTTATTCGATACTTCGGACGTCACCTGTGAGGGATCGTTGCTCACGGGGGTTCTGACCCAAGCCCCAATGGCAGCCCCGATGCCGGGCTCGCTTCCGTACTTCCGTACCTTCGCTCAATCCACGCGAGTCGCCGAATCCCTGTAAGGGTTCAGCCAAAGCCTAAAGGGGAAAGCCTACTTGGACCTCACGTGCACCTTTACCTTTCAACGTTCGTCTCAAATACTCCTCACTCCCCTTCACCACCCTTTACATATACCGCTCTACATACCTACGAGTAATTCGACAGCAACTGCTCTCCCTGCACTCGAGATTGTGCAACCCTCACCTCCTATCCAACCCTTACGCATCCCAGAAATGGGCTTCATTGAAAAGATCCAAGACAGTCAGTCCCTCCACTTCTGCCCCTTCCTCTCGTCCTTTTTCGACCCAACACTCCAAACCTCCGTGCTCACACCCCACAGAAATCGAATATCTCCGCCTGGAACAACGCTATACGAAACGCAAGCCGCGTGCCGCCTTCGCCAGCGACGCTCAGTATAAAGACGGGGAATACGTTTACAGCCCCACCGGCTCGACGAACACGGTTGCTGGAGGAGGGGGCAGAGGAGGAAAAGGGTGGGTGGGGAGTGTGGGGGTGAAGGTCCAGGAAGTTAGGGGGAGATGATGGGTTGGGGATAGGGTTGTGGGTCGCTTGAGATTCCACGGTTAAGGGGGTAGGCGGGTTGTTGATGGTGCATTAAAAGGGTGTTGCAATACTAGGGGGTTCTGGTCCTGCATCATTTAGCGCTTGGAGGGCTTCTGTACTGGCATGTAACTCGTTTGTGCCAGCTGCTTGTTTGGCTTGATGCTGACGAGATTTTATATAGGATATGGCTGGCACGAACATGATACTTGGTTTTAATTACAGCTTTCTCGTCCACAGTATCTACATCTGAAATATACAATTGAGTCAAAGCTGTACCGATGTCGCACATTCAAGCTACATTAGACAATTGACATACATGATCGAGCGAGTACACTATGTCCCTGGGAAGGAGATGGTGGTCTGGCCGCGCTCTGGGTCCCGCATCCTAGGGATAGATCAGTTTTGATCATCAACTAACGGGACAAGGACATGGTATACGAACTTGATGATCTTAACATCCGGCCCCGAATCGACATTGCCCATTGACTGCGGCGTGATGAGAATGAATTGTTTGCCCACAGACTTCCTTGCTGCGTTGACCTACCCCGACTATGAGCCATGTGACAGGTCTAAGGGTTTAAAGTCTTACCATTAATTTCATACTGACATCTCGGTTTACACTGTCCATGAAGACATCACTAACTTTGGTCAGCTCATGATTCAATCAACGTAGGGATACAATGCGAAAAAACTTACAATTCGTCAAGGCAGCGAATAGGCGCGCCCATGGCGTCCCAAAGAGATAGCAACAGACAGATGGTGGAGAAGGATTTCTCGCCACCCGAAAGAGTTTTCGTCTCACGACCTTGACCACGCTGGGTGGTCTCGTCAGGTTCAACCTGCCGCAAAATCAGTATTGTCTCGAATGGCGCTGTTGGTGGAGGACGAGGGCAGTACGTGTAGATCGAGCTTCTTCTCTTTATGGTTCGCAAGTAATCTGCCTCGAAAACTACGCTCACTTAGCAAATAAAGGAATTGTAGTCTAGCACGTGCGGTGATGGCTTTTTGGAAATACTTCCATCGTTCCTTGCGGTTGACGAGCGTCTGTTTCAACATCTACGGGCGGATCAGTAACACCTCCGTGTTCAAGAAGTTCTTCAATCTTACCTGTGCAAGTTGCTCCACATCGTTGACTTGCTTTTTTGCTTGTTGAAAAGCCGTCACCGCTGCTGTAGCATTTTCGGCGATTTGCTGCTTGCTACCGCCTATCCTATCCTCATATTTCTTCAAGTCGGTCACGAGTTTTTTGAGCTTGTTGTCAATACTTTTGCCAGTCTCGCCAGCATCGACAGGCACCCGTGGGCATATCGCATTTGCCTGCTCAATGAAGCTTCGGACCGTTTGGCTTTTCTCTTCACGTTCCCGCTCTTTGACTTGCATGCGCGTATGTTCATCTTCAATGGTCTGTAGCGCTTTGTTCTTCGCTTGCAATGCAGCCAGCCGCTGGTTCTCCAGTTTCGTCGCTTTACTTTCAGCCTTGAGAACCTTGGCCTCTGCTTCAGCAATTTGAGCGTCCATCTCCGACATCTGCTCCCTTGAGATTTTCATTGCGTCTGTGGCCTTATCAATGGCATTGATAGACTCTTCGTAAGACCCTTCATGCGTGCTCTTTTCTTCCTCAGCCTCCCTCAAATGGTCTTTCAAGGCGTCTAAGCGACTTTCTTCAATGGCATCACGATCCAAAGCGTCTTGCAGGTCTCCTACAATGGTTTCAGCCCTCTGCAGGACAATCACAAGCTCTTTCTGCTGTCTATTATGTGCCACTTTGGCTTGATTGCACCGGGTAAGATGGTTTTGCCTATCTCTTCGGTTCTGCTCGATGTCGTTGAGTTCAGCTTTAAGGCTTTGAAGTGCCTCCCGTTGGGACCTGGAAGCATGAGCACTGGCAATTCTCGAACCACGGTCGGAGAAACTCACGTTATTTGATATTCAACGTCAGTTTTCATACGTGGAACACCAGTGAAAGGATCAATATAGCCTTGCGCCAAAGCACCACCATACCCGTAATTGAGTCTGAGTCCTGCCCCTGGCTTGACGTTTTGGGTGAAGCATTGTTTGACGTTTGGTAATCTGCTCGCTTTCATTTTAGCAATCGCCTCGCCTCGATTCTCCATCAGAATAGTCTGCTCGATAGCTTGGTTGATAATCAGCTGCTTCCTGACAAGGTCGTTGTCAATCTGGTGCTAGATCAGTATGGAAAGGCAGGATTGCGCCAGTGGCTTACCTCGAGGACCCTGAGCGATGTATCAAACTCTGGGTAGGGCTCATGATTCGTAGTATCAATCAAAGCATTGTTTCCGATGAGAATAGGGCAGATACTGCGTTTGTTAGAAGTCGAGACACTTAGGTAACTACTGCACGATGTAACATCTCACCATCCAAGTCTCTGCATTAGACCCAAGAGTCTATTTTGGTCTTGCTTGCTTGTTACCACAAAGCTATTCAAAGCTCCTCCGAAAGACTTCTCAAGAACGCTGGACCATAGGGGCTTCAGTAAGCGAGCATGACTTCCTATAGGACCCACTGGCTGCTGCTGAAACCCGTCATCTTGCCGTATGGCACTGAGAAGGCGTGGCATATTGGCATTGTAAGCGCCTTGTCGCTGTCCACGGTCCTTTATCAAAGCATCCAACCGCTGTTCACATTGCTGTACTTCGGTCCTCTTGTCTTTCAGTGGTCTTTGTAACTCTTCAAGGTCGATCTCAGCCTGTCTCTTGTCCTCTTCCAGTGCGCCAATCCCTCTCTCGTGGTCCCCTAGTTTACTCCAAGCATCAACGACGCCAGCTCTCTTCTCCTCAATTTCTGCGATTCGCCTCGAATGACTCCCACCATTTGCGTCGTCGAGCCGGCGATTTTCAGCTTCAATGTCGGTCTTAGCCTTTATGATTCTGCCCTCCGCAGCTTTCATATGGTCCTTGATCTGCCGCTGTTCTGCCTAGTCCCAAGATCAGCGCAGCTTTCATATAAAACTCTAGATATGCTATTACCCGAAGACTCATCACATCAGCTTTGAGTTTATCAAATTCGACCTTGGCATTATCCTTCTCCTCTAACATGGGCGCCCGTTCAGCTCTGACATTTTCGACCGCGCTTCTAGCGTTTTCATGGGCCTCATCAGCACTGGTGAACACATCCGCAGCCTCAACGGCTTTTGCTTCTGCTCGTCCAATCACGACTTGGGCCTTGCGGAGATCGGTATCGTACGACGCCACGTATCTTTCTTGCTCTTCTACTTGAGCCCATGCCATTTGATGCGAGTAATTCTGGATCTTAGCCCGGAGTGAGTCTTGTTTATCTGACAGCGCGAGCAGTGACCTCGCTTTCCGTGCCTCTTCCTCGAAAACTTTCAAGTCATTTACCTGCTTGAAAAGATCTTGATCGATCTTGTCAATGCTTTGTTCTATTTGAAGGTAATCTCCGTCGAGGTGCTCCAACTGAGTTCCTTTCATGAAGAATTTGTACTTCTCCACTGGAGATGAGTTATTCAAGAATTGCCGTGCCATATCTTGGGTCAAAACGTTCATAGGGTTGTCGATTTGAAGAGCGAAGTAATCGCATATCTCTTCTAGATCACTTTTTCTCGTCGAGATGAGCCGCCCAGTCGAAGTTTTTAATTTGAAGCCACTACTTCCGGCCCGTGAGAAAATCCGCTCGACGATAATAGAATCTCCATAGACCTCATGCTGATAGGCACTGCTGGCGGTGTTCTTGATCTTGACACTCAACACACAAGATCTGATGACATTAGTGCCATGTGGAGCGTTTCAGTGGGCTCAGCTCACTCCTGTCCTTCCTTTATGAAGCTTTTCAAGCTTTGGCCCCGGTTCGTCGCCGTTGCTTTTCCACCAAGACATATCGTTATCGCCGTCAAGACCGCGCTTTTGCCGCTCCCGTTGTGCCCGATGATAAAGTTGATAAGGGGACCAAGGGTGACTTCAAGATAGCCATGGCACATGAAGTTGGTACAGGTGACTGATTCCAGGATACCATTGTCTGCAGGCTCGTTATCCAGCTGCTTCTTGCTCCGTTGCTGCGTAATAAATTGTGTAGCCTGCTGTTCCAAAACGTCCTCGTCCGTCAATGCCTGGGAGTCATCACTGTCGGAGCTTTCGCTCGAGACTCGAGCTTTCTTCCTCTACAAGGAGGTTAGCATGTACTAGCTTTGCGAAGATGGACCGTAGACTTACAGAATCCCGTCGTGGGTTTGAAAGCGTGCTTTCGACATCGGAATCATCCGCCTCTTCGTCGTCTTGGGGAGACCGCAAGCGCTTCATCGGTGCCATTTTCGATCGAAATGACAGCACCTTACATGATATGAAAAGGACCTACCTCACTATCCAATCTTGCGAATTTGCGATTTCTAGGGTGACGCGTAGGCGTGACGCGCTAGCGGGAAGTTATAGCCGATCTAGGTGACCGTATCACGTGCGTATCACAATTTGATACTAAGGTATCATCCTGGAGAGCACTCCAACTACATTACCCTCTACATACTCAACTCATCCAAACAATGATCTAATAAGTATTCACCACCCCCTAAAGGAAATAACAATGCTCCTCTATCCAAGACGTTGTGGAAGCCTTGCCGTAAAACCTACCGCGAGTTGTCAAAGCAGCTATCCGCAGTTCAGGTACATGATAGAGCGGGGAGATCACAGCACCTTATTCGCTGCCCTACAACGCACGAACCCTTCGAATGCGGCCATAGATTGTTGAGCTTCTCGGACAACTTATTCATATTAGGACCGGTTTTAGCAATTGCCTGCCTCGATTTTCCTAACAGGGCATGCTTCAATCTTGCCCTCAGATCTTTATTTGATCAACTGAGTATCACATCTTCGATGCCTTTTCTCCATTATAGCAGCCAAGGCTCGGTAGAATTTTGCTCTCAACTCGTTGGTGTCCTCGAGACCCACGCTCACTCTCACCAGGTCAGCTTCAACCCCGAATTTGGCGGCCTGCTATCGTCAGCAAACCCACCCGGGTTTAATACAATATACTCACCCATTGAAGTTCCTGGTAGTGGGCTAGCAAGACATAAGGCGAACTAATAACGTCAACTCAATGTTTTCCTCCAAGCCCCCTCAAAACTTACCTCAACGTAAAATTCGTTCCAAGACTAGGGCCTTTATCTGTCTCAAGTTTATCGTAGAATACGGTAGCGTCTTCGGTCGAATGAAACGTTACGGAAAGAAGCCCGCCATAACCTCCGTTGGGATTCCGACAATGGTCGTAAAATGGGCGTGTTTCGTTGAATTTAGGATAGTAAACTCTCTTTACTATTCCTCACGATCAGTAAGACTTCTTCTGAATTTGGTCTTCCAACCTACCAACTGGCGAAGCAAGAAGGGTCTGGCATATAGCTTCCGCGTTTACGTTTATTCGTTCTATTCGCGAAACAAAATCTCGACTATTTCTTTCCATAAAGATAGCATCTTCAGCCCAGTAATTATCTTCATACTCTTTATTAATGGTTGTCTTTAATCGGTTATAGTATTTGCCATTGGGGTTGAGTATAGAACTTATAGAATCATCAATATCTTTCTTCCACCCATCTTGCCGATATGAATGCTTACCAGCCACCCATCACATTGCTGTCGCCACTGAAAATTTTTGTGAGACTGCTGACGACCACATCTGCGAAAGGTAGAACATGTATATTCATAAAATTTCCTATGGTCTCATCAACCACAACAGCAAAGTCATAGTGATTGGCCAGTGACCGAATGCGCTCGATATCGGGAGATGCCAAAAGTGGGTTTCCTGGGAATTCGCAAAATAGGGCAAGGAACTTATCCCCGTTCTGACAACGTCGCTCGAGGTCGTCAAGATCTTCTGAGGAACCATGTCCGTAGAAGACACACCCAGGCCCCCACTTTTCTAATATCTTGAGGGTATCAATATAGGGGAATCTCGAGTGGGTCAGCTAGCAGGCCACGAAAATGGCTGACATACACGACTCACCCATAGGAGATGCTCTTCCTTGCTCCCCTACATGCCATCATGATCTTATGGGTATTGAAGATGGAGCTCATACCACTCGGCCATAGGTAAACATCATCTTCCGAAAATCCCTGCACTTGTCTTGTGCGTAGTGGTGTTGCTGCTACCTCCAGTGCCTCATGCAGATCCACATCCGCGGTCAAAGCACCGGCTATCCGCCTGCGTATGGCTGATTTCGCATTAGAAGCCAGTGACACATCGAGATTTCTACCGTAACGCTCCTCTAAGAATTGCATATGCTCCTTGCCGTCTAAGCCTTTCATGTTTGCTGCTATCCCGTTGCCATTCTCGGATATTTGAGAGGCATTTTGAGGACCAATCCCAAGCATTTCCTTCTGATACCTTCGTGGACCTTTGCCTAACTCATGATGGCTTATTGAGAGCTTCTCGGTACGTTCATCACTGGGGTTCTTTGCTATCAAATAGCCATCATCGAATGCCTTGTGGCAAAGCTCTGCACGCCGACTGGAAATGCCATCTCCAGTATGTTGCCAAAAGACCTTTGCAATATTTGAATATTTGCTTGGAAACAATAGAGCAGCCAGGGTAGGTAAAACACTCAGCCCAGGATCTTTGCCAACATTGAAAAGAGTATTTGACTGCGGAAAAAGTTCCAAGATTCTGACATGCTTTTCGGTGTCCAACGTAGGGACTTGCTGCTTGAAAAATGTCACGCATCTTGCTGCAATGCTATAAGACGGAAAGAGATATGTCTGTTCCGCGGAACAGGCGTACTTCTTGACAATAGCATCTGCAAGGTTTGTTATGATGCTGTCTATAAAAAATCTGCCGCCAACTTGATTTAGCACTGACTAGCGGAAGAGTAAAACTACACATGCTGACCTTGGATATCCATTTTTCATTTTGCTCACTACCCACTCTTCGCCTTCCTCGTAGCCCACACATGATCTCCATGTTGGCAAAGATACACTTACGGCCTGGAACACTTTTTTCAATTTGACACTTTCTCAGCCAATATGCCTGAAAGAATGACCTACATGTGGAGTATCCGGGGGAATTGCCTGGCCAATTACTTTAGACATGATAAAGTTTGAGTGTAAGTATTGTTATCATGTGGATATTTGAAATGACGCAAATCCAGCACATGGCTGACGGGAGGACCCGGAGGCTCAAAAAAGATCTACAGTCCGTGCGTCAAAGAAATTAGCGAGATAAATTCTAGGCTTTGTGGTAAACTTCCCCCAGGGTAGCTTCCCTACGATACCGACTTGACACTTGTTGCGGACCTGACTACAAATCTGGCTCATACCCCTCTGGGCCAATCTACCCCTCGCTATGGCAGCGCATGCAACCAAAAGAAGGAAAGTGAATTACCCAGCAAGATCTGAGAACGAGGATGGACGTGGCGCTAGCGACAATGGCTCGGCAAGTTCGACAGATGATGGTGGTGCCGTGGTTGAGGAGAATAATACTTCAGGTATAAGACATAATGCTCGTGAAGGCGCCAAGACACGCCTGGATGAAGTGGGTCAATTCGCCAGCGGTGCATACAACTCGAATATGTTCAAGCTACAAATGGACGAGCTGCTGGTGAAGGTGCGGCCGAAGTCCGAAAAGCGGATGTCGAAGGTCGAAAACGCTTTGCGCAAGCTCAAGAGCATCATTGAAAGTATACCGAGTCAGGAAGCATTACCGGTAGGTTATCAGATCGGGTCTCAATAGATAGTTCCTCTGATTGAGAAAATGTCCAAATTAGATTCCAGAAGCAGAACGCAAGATGAAATCTCACCAGATCCGCATTCCTTTTCCAGAGCCCCGTCCAGGTATTGAGGCGAAATATACGCTAGCATACGCTAAACCGATCAACGTTAATGTCGTTGGAAGCTATGCTCGGAAGACTGCTATAGAGGTGGATGAACGGCTTATGGTTGATTTGGCGGTCACGATGCCCTCAGTATGAGCCTCCAAACATGCCAGCCCAACGCCGCTAACTCAATCCGAAGCACATTTTCCAAGAAAAGGACTTTCTCAACTATAGATATTTTTACAAGCGAGCATATTATCTAGCCTGCATTGCTGCGGGCATTCAAGAGGCAAACCACTGTTTACCTTGTCTGCAACATACCGCATCCAGAATCAAGCTTCCATTGTCGGAGGGCTGCAACTTTGTTATTAACTTTGCCTATCAGAGTGATAACCCCCTACAACCGATCATAACCATTGACCCTGACCTATGTGAGTAATTTTGACTTCCCTATGGAGTGATGACCGTGCTGAAGTTCTTGCAGATGCTGAACATGATGACTTTACAAATTCAAAATGTCAGATCAGAGTCATTCTTGCCGCTAAGGAAGACCTGTTTCCTATCTCAAAGACGTTACCTGATAAAATTTGTATTCGGGTCAAAGGCGGCAACGTTTCTTCTTCATGTACATCAGGTCTACCGACGCCGCTCCACAACGCAACTCTAAGGTCAGAGTGCTCTTCTCTACCTTACTTGGAATTATTGCATGCAGCTTCTTTGCGATCTGACGCCTTCGGAGACGCATGTCTTCTAGGCAGTATATGGCTTCAACAACGCGGGTATGGCGCAGGTGTTACCAATGGGGGCTTTGGTCAGTTCGAATGGGCCTGCATCATAGCCCTCCTCATGCAAAGTGGGGGTGCAAAGGGAAGGCCTATGCTGTCAAGCGGCTATAGCAGCTATCAACTATTCAAGGCGGTTTTGCAATTCTTGTCTACAAGAGATCTAGTGCTGGACCCCCTTTTCATTCAGTCTAATGGGCTAGCATTGGTAGATAATAAGAAACCAGTCTTTTTTGATGGTGCCCGAGGACACAATGTTCTTTTCAAGTTGACGCCGTGGTCTTACACAATGGTAGGTTCAGCAGGAACCCTTGCATTTTGATCCGAGACTGATTCGCCCAGCTACGGCGGGAAGCGAGCATCACACTAAGAGCATTGAGCCAGACACTCTCTGATGGTTTTGAATCATCTTTCATCACGAAGAGTGACACTCTGATGCAGCGGTTCGACAGCATTTTGAAGTAAGCACTCGCGTTCCCCTATCGAAAGTATGAAAGCTAAAACATCCCTAGTCTGTCCATAAGTCAGACATGGATCCCGAAGTCAAGGGATCCAGACTGTATTGATAGAGATCAACAGTTCTGTCAAGAGGCATACAATGCACTGCTGATTGCACTTGGCGATCGCGTAGACGTCATATATCCGATTCGCAGCAAATGCCCTGCCTGGGCTACGGCTTTGGAAAGTATATCAACGGCAACTGAGCCAAGTGTAGCTATAGGACTCCTGATCAATTCCGAGCAAGTCAGCCGAGCAATAGACAAGGGTCCTTCAGCCGAAGACAAGCACGCTGCCGCTGCGTTTCGGAAATTTTGGGGCGACAAAGCGGAGTTGCGTCGCTTCAAAGACGGAAGCATCATAGAGAGCTTGATCTGGAACGGTTCAAGCGCGGAAAATAGTGTTCTGCAGCAGATCGTTCAATATACTATCAGGCGTCATCTTGGGCCAGATATTGCGAAAGGCATCCAAGTCATGGGAAACGACTTCGGCCAGCTGTTGTCTGGACCAACCTCAGGTGGCTCTGATTCTACGTTAATTTACCAGCCTGTAATGATAGCTTTTGGGACCTTTGAAAAGGATTTGAGAAGTTTGGAGGGATTACCGCTCCAAATACGGCAGGTTTCCGCTGCAGGTCCTGCCCTGCGCTACGCTTCATTCAATATACCGATATTACGCCCTGGAGGTCCTAAGATGGAGCCAGCAGACATCTACCTACAATTCGAAGGATCAGCGCGCTGGCCCGACGATATCTCCGCAGTTCAAAGAACCAAAATTGCCTTCCTCCTCAAAATTGGGGAGCTCCTCGAAGATTCAATCGATGGTTTAACATCACGGCTAGGCTTAGAGAACGAAAAGCACATATTCCTGAATATCGCCTTCCTCGACATAACCTACCCAACAGGCGCTATCTTCCGTCTCCGCATCCACCATGAGCGAGAGTTGAGTCTTCTGGAACGCTTGCTAAAAGACAAATCCTATGGCCAAGGACGAAGGGAAGAAATAGCCCAAATAGCCCATGCGGCTTCAACATACAAGCGTAACTTTGTCCAAGACCCCTTGCATTCCCAAGCCGTTCGTAAACTCAGTACTCGCTTCCCCCTCCTCTGTCCGTCGATGCGTCTAATAAAACGGTGGCGTGACTCGCATCTCCTTTCCCCACATATCAGAGATGAGCTCATCGAGCTCCTTACCATCCGTACATTCTTGCATCCTTACCCATGGCAAGCGCCGGGAAGCTTAAGGACTGCATTTCTGCGGACATTGACGAGTATCTCGAAATGGAACTGGCGCTCTGAGCCCCTCATCGTCGATTTTAATGGGGAGCTTGCTAGCGAAGACATTGATTCCATCACTTTACGCTTTGAAGCCTGGAGAAGAATCGACCCTGGTATGAATCGCATTATCATGTTTGCAGCTTCGACTCTAGATCCCGATGGGGTGACGTGGACCGAGCAAGGCCCCTCGAAGGTCGTTGCCGCTCGATTTACGAGTCTGGCGAGGGCAGCTTGCAAGGTAGTTAAGACGCAAGGTCTAGATGTAGAGGCACAAGCGTTATTTGTGCCGTCGTACGCCGAGTACGACTTTTTAATTCACCTCAATCGTAAACTCGTTGGGCAAGGCAGTTGGCCGGGAAAGAAGCAGCTCGGATTCAAGAATCTTGAGCTACAATCAATCGACGACAACACCCTCGTCGCATTTGATCCTACGGAGTTGTTCCTGGATGAGCTTTCCGCTATGTACGGCAGTAACATCGTGTTCTTCTACGATGCTCATAAAAGGTCGATGATAGCTGGACTGTGGAATCCGCAAACGGGCTCAAGGCCGTGGAAGGTTAACATGTCGTATTCTACCTTGCCGTTTGCCCAATCTGAAGGGGAAGAAACGATGATAAGTATTAACAAGAGCGCAATTTTGAATGATATCGCGAGGCTGGGGGGTGATATGGTGTCGAGAGTGGAGTCTTTGCGATAAAAGGAAGATATAGCGCGATGAAGATGTCAACCCGAAAGCTCATGGTATACTCATATGAAGTTCAATTAAGAATAGTATCGGTATATCAATGCTACCAGCCTCGCTATGCAGGAAACGAGTACTCCATATCCCACTGTAATGTCCAAGCCTTTCTCCGATGTCATCGATATGTCAACAGCTTTTGACCAGTCTTTCCTTGCACCTTCTGCGAAGAAAAAGCACAATATTTGTCCTTGATAGACACCACCTCGTATACGCCTTCGTCTGACGCACGGACCGTCATAGCGTAATGGTATGAGACCTCGCTTTTGGTTTCCAGTACAACCGATTTCTTCCCCTTAGCAACGTTTGTGCTCCTTGTGTATCTACAATTCGTTAGCTCAATTCAGAAGATGCTAAATTAGGTCAGACGTACATGAATTCAAAGGGCGGGGTTCCCCCGAATTCGAACAGTATTTCGGCCTCTCCGCCCTCCTGGATATCAACAGTTGCGGTTCTACCCTTGCTGACCCTTACATTTGGCATCTCATGTATCACCTTGGTAATCTCCACTAGTGCTTTGCAAGCATCTGTGCTTCTTTGATCGCTAATGCCCGTGATGGTGAATTCCCCAGGCTTTTCGGCGATCCGTCGGAAATTTGTTGTAGGAACAGAGGCCTTCCTGTCTCGGCTTTCAAAGGTGTAGAATACGTTGAAAGGTGGCGTGCCCGACAAGGTGAAAGATACACGATCGCCCACACAGTAATCGGTTTTTGTTTCAAGAGGAGAAATGCTCGGAATATCGGCAACGCTTACCTGTACGTGCGGAGCGTCGAAGTCCGTTTTCCGTTGGCAGCCACGCGAATCTCGAACTTTGCGAATTGTCACCGCGTGAGTACCAAGGGCGAGGACCCTATGTGGAATATGGAAGTCGTATTGATTCGACCCGATGTTCGGTATGTTGACGGATTCGGGTTTTTTTGTTGCATGGTGCTTAATCTCGATTTCTAAATAGAAGGGAGGGAGCCCAGTCAAAGTCATCGGTATAACTTCATCACCGGCTTCTTCTTCTTTGCAATACTTGTACGTCTTTCCAGCATTACCAAAGCGAGCCGAAGGCCTAGGATGAACCCGCTGTTCCACAGCGAACGGTCGATATCTGCGAGCGTCATGACTATAGAAGCCATCGCTCAGCTTGGTAAACTTGTACTCATACAACCCGGGTTGAGAAGTCTCCATTTTGAGAGAGTCAATTTTGAGACCGGCAGTGGATTTCTTGACGCTCATCGATTGCGGACCGTGATCAGGCTTAAGACGTTGATGGTACTCGAAGGCGAATGGTGGTGTACCAGTAAAGGTAATGTCCGTTGCATCTTCATCACCTTCACAAACATCCTTCTTCACGTGCCTACTTTTAGACTTTTCCTTTGTAACCAGAATACTTTCGGCCACATCCATGGCAGGACGAGGGATCCAGCATACCTCAAACTTCGCGGCAGTTTTGTCCACGGAGCCTGGACAAGTCATATCTTTTACATCGATTATTTCGTAGGTACCTTCTGCATCAACTTCGATGTGGGCGTTGCTGTCTCCAACCCACTGGCTTACAACTTTTTCCTGCGGGTCATCTAAGTTACGATACTTCACAATCCAATACGTGTCCCCTTGAAGCTTAAGGGGCAAATTGACCTTCTTGCCCTCCAGTGCTAAAACAAGTTGTTTACCCTCAATCTTACCAAAGGAAGCTCTGGGTCTTTGAAGGCCAACAACAATCTTGGCCTCTTGCTCTAAAGAGATCTTACAACCGGAGCTGTCTGTAATGCCAGTGAGAGCTAGTGTATACTCTCCTCCCTTCATTAGTCTCTTGGTAGTAAGCTGATAATCCTTTGATTGTAGGTCATCAACTGTGTATTTCTCCCGCCCGCGGTTGTGAACAATCTCATAATCAAGACTCCAAGGAGGTTCCCCAAAGAGATGGACATCTAAGGAAACAGACTCTTCAATACACGCCCTCATCTCAGGCTCTGCGACAGTAAAACGAGCAGAGGCCGGAGGCTTGACATCCTGCTGTAGTCTGAATTTCTCAGATACTAAGGAACGAGCGTCTTGATATACAGCATCACTAATCCGGATAAACTCGTAGGTATAGCGGCCTGCTTGCGAAGGCTGCAGCACCAACTGCGTGTGAAGATGCTCGCTTACTGTGTGATGCTCCATTGCCTTCCCATCCCCGCGACGGATGGTATACCAGATCTGGAACGGGGGGGTTCCAGTAAGGTCCAAATCGACCAGGAAGCCGATTGAGTTCCCAGCACATCTGTCAAGAATGTCTTCGGATCTAATTTCCAAACTTGGCTCAGGAGGGTTTATGAGCAAACAAGAAGACGGTTCCAAGACTTCGCCACTGCACCATTCGCTTCTAACAGACGTTAATGTGTAGAGGCCTGGCTTTACGATATCCATCCCGTGACGACTGTTTTTAACAACGACTTCAGCACTTGGCGCTTCATCGGCATGCTCCTGATTCGAGGGTATCTTGTCTTGAGGTGTAAACCGATAGGAAATTGCGTAGGGTGAGTCTTCAGGCCCACCAGATCCCGTCGAGCTGAAATACATTGGCAGTGAGGCGGGCCTTCCGCTTGCGACCATAATGGGATGATGCGAATCACATCCACGGAGTGCAACTCTCGGGCGTTCATGTACAGAGAAGATCTGTTCTAATGGGCTAGATTTTGAGTACTTGTGCTGGCTTGGTTCATTGGATCTTGAATTAGAGTACTCCACAGTATTGCCGCATGCATCTTGCACCTCATCAATCGAGTACCGCCAACCTCCGCTTACACCGAGAGATTCGTTTAAGGGGTTTTTGATAGTTTGAGCACGTGCCCAGGAAACATCCATGCTTGCGGACGGGTCTAAAGTGACAAGGGTGCCAGATGTCTTCTGCCGCACTAGTGGCGACACTAGATTGTCTGGATGTATGCTAAGAGTAGCTTTTCCAGTATCCTCCTTGTTAACGGTCTTACTGTATTTGATCTTCAGTGGTGGTGTACCTTCTACTTGCAGGTAGAAGTCCGATAGATCGCCTTTGCACTTGTCCTTTCTTACAGATGTGACAGACGCAATGGGGCATTTGACAACCAATGCATCTGACAACCTTCTCTGCACCTCGAGCTTTGACTCGTCAACCACTCTTTGAAGGCGGTATAAACCAGTTTCCATTACGGCGTATCTGAGTTGTAATGGGCCTGAACGATCACTTCGAATAATATCTTTCTCTGCTTGTTTCTTGAGCTTCTTGATCTCCTTGCGAGCAATTATAATTGTCTCGTTAGTGTTGGTGTCCAGATCGACTCGGAGCAGTTCGATCAGGATTGGGTTTGTTTGATTGATACTGATGGGTATAGTGACTGATGATTTTGAGCTTCCAAGACAAAAGGGAGTTTTCTCGGGGTTGAGCATAGCAGAACTATACTCCACAGGTCAGCCAACCATTATCTGCCCTTCGAGATTGAGAATCAAACCCTTCAGGTAGAATGTGAACGATCTGTTTTCCAAGGATCAATGATGAATTGTGTAATATTGACGCTGGCTTGACACTTCTTTCTGATACAGCTAATTCTCGATCATAGAGGAGTTTTGTGAATGCCACCAGCCAAGCTTCTAATGGGATCTGCTTCGTTGATTAGCGATTTTTCTCACGCTCAACGAACTGAGACCTGACCGGTATGCGAAACATTAACAAAGCATTCATGACAGCATGCAGAACGAAAAGTAGAGTCATAGTTGAAGATGACCACTGCAGCCACGGAACCCTCAGACCGGGCAAACCATACAGGAAGACACTGTCCATTGCGACCCATTTCATGAATAGCCATAGCGAGTCTGTCTCGTCTGACACCAACTTGAAGTAATCGTAGAAACGCCAGCTCGTAAAAGCAACATAAATGCCCAAGATGTACAATCTCTGGGTAGGAGCGTCCAGAACATTGTAAGGGATCATTGGCGCATTGGCGTCGTCACTGGGCTTTGCCGTCTTTGGCAAAGGTGATGTCGGGCCTTGAGCTCCCGGTTTCGTGGCATTTTGGTTGTTATGGTCCGTAGCACTGCCTGGCGTTGTGGGGAACGCTGAGCGAAGGCGGGGAGTGTTCATGGCATCCTTCTGGGAATAAAAGTAAGAAAACTTCTGGGTAAGCGCGCGACGTGTCCGATGCTAGTAGTTGTTCCGCGGAGTGAATTATAACATCGGTTCAGGTAGCTATAGACCCAACGCAGCAAATGTAATGAAGTGAAGGCCTTAACGTCTCTTGAAGATCCAATTAGGAAGCCAGACTACAAAGATATCACAGCGGCGCGTTTGAAAAATGCAGCCGCCAAAAACGCGCCGCGCTTATGTCGCTTGACATCTATCAGGAAACTTCAACGTCCTCTTAGAATCTACCCTAGTGATGGATACCCAATTTTAAGCTCACCTGCTCTTTAATATTCGCGAGAGCGGAGACTTAATTCACTGGATGTCTGAAAGAGGATGCGTCATTGGTGTTAAAGCATGTGACAATGGCGTTTTACCAGGAAACATATATTCGATATCAACCTCATCTACCAGCCCTGAAGCCTCCGCCATAGGCGCAGAGATCTACAATGGCAGAAGCTGCAAAGAAGAGACGTTTGAATAAAGTGTGCAGCGCTTCACCACCTTCTACGAAGAATAAGATATTTCCCGAAGAGCCTTTAGCTCCAGCTACGACTAGAGACAAGCAGAACTGGAAAGGCTTTTGCGAGATTGAGTCAGAGCCAGTAAGTGCATGGCAGCGAAGTGTTCATCTACATATCAAGTATTGATAGATATTCAGGCTTTCTTCAATGTTATGCTCAAAGATTTTGGTGTAAGGGGCGTAAAGGTGCAAGAGGTTGTTTCTTTGGACGAGGAAATTCTCACCTTCCTTCCGTAAGTACAGATTGCATTACGATCTGCCAGGGAAACCTTCGATTTTTCTGAACTCAGAAGATAGGACGCCTATTTACGGCTTGATCTTTCTTTACAAATGGCATGAAGAAAGTATAGACGAACAAAAAGAGAAATGTCCCGATAACGTTTGGTTTGCCAATCAAGTCAGTGATAACGAATTCCGTCCCAGCTGCCTTGTCACTGATTGCCGCAGACCGTAAAGGATGCCTGTGCGAGTGTTGCCCTCCTAAATATCGTCAACAATGTTTCTGGCCTGAAGCTTGGGGATCATCTGCAGGCATTCAAGGACTTCACCACAGATTTCAACCCTGTGATGCGTGGCGAAGCAATTGCCAACTTTGAATTCGTCAAAGAGATTCACAACTCTTTTGCAAGGTCAGTGCGGCCTCGAACCAAGGTTTGGGGTGGAGTGAAATCTATATTCCATCTACCCTTTGGATCTAACATCCTCTGGTCCGTTAACCTGATGCTCACTATACTTAGGAAAATAGACATGTTGGATGCGGACCTACAATTAAAGAATGACGCCACTCCGAAGAAGAGACGCAGGCAGAGAGCGCAGGCTGAAGAAGACGAGGCGGCATTCCATTTCATTGCGTTCGTACCCGTTGAAAGCAAGCTTTGGAAGCTTGATGGGTTACAGCCGCAGCCTCAGGACCTGGGTAAGAACGCGGTCGCTGTCCCTTAATCGAGCTGTCACTGAATATACTCTAGGGAAAATAGAAAGAGAAGATTGGGTAGGGCAAGTCAAGCCTGAAATAGAAGCCCGGATGGCAGAGTATGAAGAAGGACAAATCGAATTCGCAATATTGAGTCTTGTTAAGGATCCTTTGCTCAGCCACGTTGCTGCACTTGCGGTGAACGTCAAGAGCATCATAGCACTTGAGAGGCGTTTGGATAACGTTGCGTCAGATTGGAAGAGTTATATGGCTAATTCCACCCTTGGCGAAGGTGCCCTGACCAATGTTATTTTAACTAGCCCAGACCCAGGTTACGAGCTTTGTCAGGCGATGCTTGACCAGGCAGCAATCCTTCCGTCGATCGAAGGAGCGCTCCAAAGCGATCTGATTTCGGAGATCATAGCCCGTCGACAGGAACTTGTCACAGAGCAGGCAAGTCTACGGCTGGCTGTCAAAGAAGAGCAGCAGTCACGAAGGTCGGATGAAGAGCGAGCTGCAAGCAGGCGCCATGACCATGGACCTCTGGTCAGTAGCCTCTTAGAGATACTGGAACACAAAGTTGCTCTTGAGTCTTTGTTGGCTTGATTGGTTGTTTTCTCCCATATCCCGTCTTATCGACCTTCAACGCATACGGAGTAGTGCATATATGAACCATTATCATAATCGAAGAAAACTCCTTCAGTAAGCTGAGAGATATAGAAACTTAAAATCTATTACATGTCTTGAGTTACTCATGGATTAGTATTACAGTGTAAGACCTGTTCATATCCCACAGAAATGCTGGATAACTACCTACCTACAGAGTGGATAGCTGAAATTTTTAGGGTTAGGGCTATGTATTTATGATATGATACACCATCCGGTGTTACTCTATATATTACTAGCGACGTTAGGTAAGATAAGGTAACTTACCTTACCGACAGCCTCATTATATAATGGTACTCCAAATCTAAAATATTTACGTTTTCCATGCTTGTCCCTCAAAGTAGATATAGCATCAATGCTCGAGCGCGTGGTGCGCACTTGTAAATTGCCCTGTTTGTGTTCGCTCTCGAAGCCTTGCCGTCCAATCACCTTAACCATCCTGCAACACAATGCAAGAAAAATCACTACGATTTGACGGTACTGAATCCATTGGCCATGGAGAGGTGCGCGGACCCCTCTACGCAGCTCGAGGTCGATGAAGGTATTCTAGACTATCTCGTTTACACAGCCATTAAAGTTTTACTGGAAGACAGCAAGTCATGTAGGCATGGACATGACGAAGCAGAAGCCCATGTCCCACCGGATCTGCCGTTCCAAATGGTAGATTGTAGGCTCCAAGACGCCCAAACTGCGCGCATTTTCGAAGCTTACAGACCTGTAGCATTTCTTGCCATGTTTCGCTCGATGCATCCAGATAGGCAAGGTCCCGAGGAGTTACAGTTTCGTCTACGCCTTCTGAAGTTCACCGCCTTGTACACCAATCGTTCTACGCCCTCGAACATAAGTCCTCCAAGATTTGCTTTGGAACTTATGGTGCCCCAGCATCAAGAGCATGTGAACAGCTTTCGGAAAGGCGACACAATCAAAGGGGAACTTGGACCGCTCTCGCCTATTGAGGCTTCCGCAACACCAGCGGCAGACAATTTTACCACAGCGGATACATCAGAATCAATACCGTCCTTCTCTCTCCTCGACACCCTCCCCTCCTTCATGGCGCTCTCCGCCGCTCACATTTCCCCGCAAGTTCCTAACATAACCGAGATCTGGATGCGTCTCGCAGCCGGCTACATGGCGCATGCAGTCGCAGAGCAATACCTTACCTACAACTCTCAGCGGCCTGAATCCCAAGTTCTCCATGAAGCTTTTGCCTACTGGGGCGATCCGGACTTAGATGTCCAAGAGGGGAGTGATGAGTGGGCTATCAATGCCATGTTCTTCAATGAGGATAATGTTGTGGTGGCGGAATGGGAGGATATCAGACAGGAACATATGCGGGCTCTGGAACCCGGACCAGGGATTTCATTACGGCAGCATTTGAAAGCGCTGGTTGCGCATGAGCTTCCGTTGCCAATATTCGAGGACACCGTAGTCAGTTTTCTAGAGGGCTTACTTTTTGCTTATCCAAAGCCGTATCTTGCTCAGTTGGAGGCTAGTGAGGTTGATGGGTTATCAGAGGAGGCACTCGCGTTGAGAAGAGACTTGGGTTTGGGAGGAGACTGAGGTACAGCCATTCTGTTTTGGAGCAAGAGATACCCCTTATATTTCTACATCTTGTATATCTACTACTGACTTGGTCTTGGTTGGAAGTGCGGGGGTCTGTAATATACATTGAACGCTTCTCAAGGGACTGAACTTTTGTCACTTCCAATTTTGAGGCAGTAGGATATCTACCATCGTATTCCAATAATGGGCAGCAGACAGTCACAATTCGTCTAGCGCATTAAAAAAGGGCATGCCTCATACTCTTTTTACCAATTTAGGCGACGCCTCATTTTGCAATGCTGATTTCAAGGGGGTATCTCACTCGAATGGAGAGTGTTCGTTCTAATTTACGTGCCGTTCGAAGAATTGAAAACAACGTTCTAATCGTCCGGGTATTCATCCCTGATGTTACTAACAAACATGTTCGTGGCCTCGTCCCACCGCTTGAAATGTTGTCCTGCTAACGCCATCATCGAGCTACTAAACCCCGACTTTACAATGTCAATATTTTCCTCAGCTACGTATCGGACGCTCTTATCTTCGACACTACAACAGATACGGATTAGCAAGACTTTCTACTAGCAGAGATAGCACACGTGTCGTCAGCCTACAGTGCATGATAGAAACTCTGATTTCTCCCTCTTGAAAGTTGATGGACACCCATGTGCGACATCCAATCTTCGTCGGCTTCGCATTTCGCATCCCACCCTGCAATCATCGCATAGTAGTGATATCGCTTGTGCTGGAATACTTGCCCAATCTTGTATCGAACGTTTCCGGCCGTCTCTCTAGTGCGTCTCTTGACTGCTTTGGGCATTGTGTCGGCAGAGCGCATTGCAGCCATCATATCCCGTAGCTGGGCGGATTGCTCCGGGCTTTCGATAAGAGGCAAAACATACTCTTCAATGAGGCCGACGTCCATGGGGAACTTCTTCTCCATGTGCTCCAAAACGTAGGGGAGGAAGCGTGCGCGCGATATGCTGGCGGTGTGCTGATTCCCACCCGCTAGCAGTAGTTGGGCCCAGAGCGCTCCATAAAATGCATTGTCCGTGTCGGCAAGCGTCAACACTGCACTCAGGTCACTGCTGGGGTTGCGAGGGATCATCTGGACTGAGGCCATGATGTTCCGAGCGGTACGCCTGATGATTTCGGCCGTTGGTGAAGCGTCAAGCAGCGTCGATTGGTCTGATTCAGGGACTCCCATAGCAACAAGTTGGGATTTGAGATTGGAGACTGGAGTTTCCACGTCTGTTCGAAAAGGGTCCATGTACATAGGTTGTGCCCTCGAGCCATGTTCTACCGTGCTTCCGTCCAGGTCATGACCTCCCGTAGGCCTTATGATGGCAAGTACATGAAAAGGGAACCCGCAAGGTTGCGCGTCTAGTCCAAGCCGCTTTGCCACGCAACAGTATATTGCCACAGATATCAGCGGCAAGGACTGGTGATGTTCATCTTGAAGTGCTATGCCGATGAAACTATTTTGCAAATCATGGTAGTGGTCGTCGCTCTTGACTCCGGTCAAGTTATGTGACCTCATATATGTAGCAGTCGCTATCGCCTTGTTGCGGGGAGATAGAACAGCGAGGTCTGGCACGTCGGCGCGGATTTCTTGGGCCAGATGGTCGAGACGCGTAGAAACCTGATGCTATCAGCCATTTGTTCTCGAGCCAGCCTTCCAGAGGGTCTCTACTCACGTCGTCGAAATCCCCCTCCCTATCATGCAGGACAAGCATATCATATGCCGCCAGCGCCCTTTCAAGAGGTACCGATTGTCCAGCCTTGAGCTTCACCCACTCTTCGATCGCCATTTTTCGGTGCAAAAATCCCAGGACGGCATCGCTATAATACCTGTACTCCAGTATCAGCTCCGAATATCCGGTCTACTGATATCACTCCTAAGAAGATACCGTCTCGCCAATACATCTTCAGCGTCATCTGCTACATGCAGATGTCGCACCAGACTATCCTTTGCATCATAGCCATATTTAACAATTCTCTCACTCTTGTCAATTCGGCTAGTTTGACCCGACAAAATGCTGTTGAGTTGAAGAGTTGTGATGCGATCAATGTTGTGGCGTTCCGAGAAGATCTTCTTCCAATCATACTTCGTTACGTCCGCCGCGTATTTCTCCTGAATCTGATGGCGTTGGCTCCAATACTCGAATTGGGTTCGACAGTAGTATCGCCAGAGCAGGGGTTGCGAGAGCTCGTTGAATCTCTGAGAGACTCGCTGCAGGGTGGGGACTGATGCGGGGGGAAGGTAGGTGAGGATCTGGAATATTATTTCGTTGGGTAAAACAGTGAGTGACGGAGTAGATTTCCTGTTCTCCATGTTGCTATACAATGCAATCCGAGACGGGGGAGTGATGAGAGATTGAGAAGTCGAAGTTCTTGAGTATGGACTGAGGGACCATGTCATCGCACAGCGGAGGGATGGGTATCGCGTCTAGCCAAGAGGATTGCGTCAGAAAGTACGACGCGAGAAATTCAATTTCCTCAGGGCATGCAAAACAGCTTCAACTTAGTTATTACTTCAAACTACGGTACAATGGGCCCAATAAGCGTTATTTCCTTCTACCCTCCGTCTATTGGCAGCCAAATTCTTACCTACTAGAACTATCGGAATTGTAATCCTCGTATTTGCGTGCTTCCGCAGTACGGGGTATATAAAGGCAAAACCACCTTTCCACCCCTTAGAATCTCCACTCAGCGATTCGAAAGGAAAAAACGCTTGTTCGGATGTGATGAACATTATCACATGACACTGCATCTGCTATATTCCTTACCATATTGATCAACTCCCAAACTCCGTTCATTTTCCTTCTGCTTGACCTTGACCTCATGGGGGAAGAATTTCTTTAGAAAATTCATCAAGGCTGGATCAAGGTTGCCTATTCCAGGATTAGCTCACGTTTCTGCAAGCTGCTGTTCGGTCGCGCTCACCGCTATCAGCTTGCATAACCACAGAGCCACGGCATAAAGGACAATGGTCCTCCCTAGCCCGCTGCATTACAATCATACATCTTATACAAAAAACGTGACCGCACCTCAACCGTATCGGCTTGAACGAGATATTGAAGCATACAGGGCATAGGTAATCATTAAGTTGTGGAAGTACTGAGATCAGCTCCTCAGAGATCCTGAAACACAAAGACTTCGCCATCGTCTGAGATAAGAATGCTTCTGTGATATCGAGATCTGCGAATGTTTGCCGTGCACCCAAAGCCGTCCGTTTGTCAAACTCTATGGTTCTATTTAGCTGATGTGTCGCTACAAGATTTCCTACCACTTACTCTTGAGAATCTTTGTCATGGCTATTGTGTTCAGTTCTTGAAACCTGATGTTGCGAAGCAAAACTAGGTTCAGATGCAAAAAGCGGTCCAGAGCCAAATAGCTTTCTTCCCTTCGAAAACTTTGAGTGATGTTCAGGGCCCGCAGGTTAATCGAGAAGTGTTGCAGCTGCTTCTCTGCTGTTCTAGTCTCGCGGGTATACTTGTCCTGCTCGCTGGTGGAGAAGAAAACTTGAGAATCCATGTAGAGGCTAAAAACCTCTCTCCATGCATACATGTCTGTTCTTGCAGAGTTTTGGGACGGCGCAGCTATTTTAGCAATTTCTTGGCCAAGGCTTCCAATCTCCTTTGTCAGCTCTGCTTTCTCGTCTGTCTGTAGATTATTGAGTCCCAGGACTCCTGACTTGAGCATCTGAAAGAATTCATGATCATATCTCAGAGGGACTTCCACCCGATGATAATCATCTGCGCCTTCAAGTTGGGTTGAAGCATCACCACCCTCGTGGCTGGCTTTGTCTCCTACTTGGTGCAGAGCGCCTTTCACGCGCTTGCTGGCTTTATTTCCCTCTTCCGGCAACTCGTTATTCTCCAACACCGAGTCGTCATAATGAGCGAGTTCCTGCGTCTTGACAGCTAGACTCCGTAGGTAAGCCCTAGTTTCTGGGGATAGGCATGCATCTATGGGGATTCCACTGTTTGAATTAATAAGGAATATCAATTTCGGTTCGAAAGTCGTGATATTGCCTGTTTAGTGTTTTAGTTTTGGGTGGCTCAGACAAGCGAACCAGAGCAGACCTTCAAATTTATATTGGAAAGGTCGGCCACTATTACAAGAATGATTGGTCGGCTGCCATAGCTGCCTTAGTGTGCTCGCATCGAGTCCAATATCAGAGAGCTCAAGCTCCACCTTTTTAATGCACTTCTTCAGTTGCCGATATGCTATGGCAGACTTCACCCAGTGAGTTGGAAAGCCTTCCGATATCAGAGCGGTCTCATACTCATGAGCAAATTTCATGCCGGACTTATCGATATGATACCGCAGAGTTGCTGTGAGCACACAAAGCAAGGGCGAGGACAGCGAACGCGGGCTTTATGCCGCTATAGATAAGGGTAGTAGTCGCGGAGGGGGCGGTAATTAGTATCCCACGGATCCCCAAGAGCAAATGTTGATACAGGAGGTTTAACTAAAGACATACTCAACGTGATGCTAGTGCGCCTTAGATCTGTTCGAATGTAATAGCTTTTCGTGGCGTCCGGACAAAGAAATCTAGTACACAGTGCTCTCGTGCCCCAGCCCCCAGGGTGCCAAGTCAATGGCATATCCCGTCCGGACTTTGCGGCGATATCTTATCTCTAGCGCCATTATCGTAATTTTACAATTTCTTGAAACAATTACACAGCATACAGTCCTCACAATATCTTCTCAACCAACAGAGATTGACGCACTTTGTTTGAACCGCTTCAAGCCATTAATCGATTATCAGGCGTCGAATCACTGGATGATGGTTCTCGGCAGACTTTGCCTTCACTATGGGAGCCAACCAGTCATCAGGCGCCGGATATGGAGGTCAACAGAGGACTCACGAGGCGAAAACATGTTATTATGAGCTGCTTGGAATTGAGCGTCAGGCTTCCGAAGATGAGTAAGCAGCAGACCTTCATCTCCTAGATCTGATGACGCTTATACACCTCGTAGGATTAAGAAGGCTTACCGCAAGAAGGCCTTGGAACTCCACCCAGATCGAAACTACGGGAATATTGAAGAGACAACCAGGCTCTTTGCCGAGGTACAATCAGCCTACGAGGTGCTCTCTGACTCTCAGGAAAGGGCTTGGTACGACTCTCATCGCGATGCTATCCTACGGAATGAAGATGAGGTGTTTGGGGGGCACTTTGAACAGAACATGCGGGTCACTACGGGGGAAGATCTAGTGCGAATGTTCAGCAAATTCAACGGAAAGATGGATTTTTCAGATTCGAGTACGGGCTTCTACAGTGTACTTAGAGATACGTTTGCTACTCTTGCAAGAGAGGAAGAAATAGCATGCAAATGGGAGGACCTTGACCCCGTTATGTACCCGTCGTTTGGTCACGCATATGATGATTATGACACCGTCGTCAAGCCCTTCTACGCCACATGGAACGGTTTTGCAACAAGAAAGAGTTTTTCTTGGAAAGATGTCTACCGATACCCTGATGCCCCTGATAGGCGTGTACGACGTCTAATGGAGAAAGAGAATAACCGATTCCGTGAAGACGGTATTCGGGAATTCAATGATGCTGTGGGATCTCTTGTAGCTTTTGTTAAGAAGCGTGATCCAAGATTTAAACCAAACATTCAAAGCGAAGCCGAAAGACAACAGATTCTTCGGGATGCAGTTGCGGCTCAAGCTGCTCGGTCAAGAGCAGCCAATCAAGCGAAGGTGGCTCCCCAGGGACCAATACCAGAATGGATGATGCATCGCGAGGACGTTGCCGATGATGAAAGCGATGAAGGAGATGACGAACCTGATGAACACGTTGAATGCGTAGTGTGCAAAAAGTCTTTCAAGAGTGAAAGGCAATATGAAGCACATGAGAGAAGCAAAAGACATACAAAGGCTGTCCAGCAACTTCGAAGGCAAATGCAAAAGGAGAACATAGCCCTGGATTTAGAGGAGAATCACAATGTTGAAGGAGCCAAATCCGTTGATTTTCATGTCACTGGGGAAAGCCCTACGACGGAAATAGGAAATGGCGCTAGCGAAGAGCGGCTGCCAGATCCTCATGTTGAAAAAGATTATGGCGCAGATCACTTAGAGGGCTCCGACGAAGAAAGGACTGATCATACTATCTCAGGGGCAAGCGACGTGGAGCAAATTCCAACCCCTGAATCTCCTTCCTCCGGCTCAGACGACGAATATACCAATCGAGAAAACATGGAAAGTCGTATCCTAGGCCAAGACAAACCACAAGACTCCTCCCCGGGAGTTCCGTCAATCCAACTCGATATCAACGAGCTGTCGCAGAGATTCGCTGCAGATTCCTTGGCTGGTGAAACCGATTCAAGCATGCAGCCAAAGCTCGGAAAAGCCAAAGCGAAACGCGCGAAGAAGGCTACCCAAAGGACTGCAGCGGCCGCCGGCTTGGATACAAAGTTCAGATGTGCAGCATGTCAAGCCGATTTCCCTTCTAAGACTCGGCTATTCAACCACATCAAAGACCTAGGACACGCGCAGCCTGTACCCAAAGTTGCGAAAGTCGGGAAGGGAAAGAAGCGTTGAGTAATTCTGTTTGGGCTTTGGCGTTTAAGGCGAAACACTATGATCGAAATGGCAAGTGCGATAGACTCAGAAAAGGGCGTGGCATAGCGAGTACGTTGCATTGCTAGGTGTTTACATGGTGTGGAAGAAGAAGATGAATTAAACAGTATTGCGAGCGAAGCAACAATCGTATGATGTATAACCCTCTTCATTAGGTGAACTAGACAAGCAAATAGAGCTTACAGTATATCGGTAATGTCGCATGTTATGGGTCTTTGTAATTCACCAACGGTGTCATTCGATGTTTGGGCTATGACGACTATGTCAACTGGTCTCAATGAGACTATACCTTTGTTGTTACACATAAGACAGGATCATGAACTGTGTCAATTGTCTGAATTGGGCGTTAAAACGCTGCTTCTGAAGAGAGTTTTTCGATCCCTTTAACGGTTCCGGAAAGTATATTGATATTGTATTCAAATATAATGCTAATTCTTGGACTGTACCATTCTCAGTGAGATAGATCTCTACAACATCGTTCATTCTCATTAACCCATTAGTAACGCCCGAAGCAGAGAAACGGGAACGATGTAGATGAATGACTATGACATTGATGTTGCAGGTGCTAGGATTAGGGTTAGAGCGAAGGTTTTGTGTTAAGCAAGAGAACCCTGCTTGATTGAGGCTGCAAGGACATATCCACCGAATTTCGTCCTCACGGGAAAAGCGAAAGGCTCTATGCGCTCGTGGCCTAATTTCCCCTTACGATTTCCAGAGTTACAGGCTCAGCTGCTCTAAAGAGACATACATATGTTCGACCCAGCAATGCTTCGAGCTAGATGCAACGCATTCCATCAAACAAAAACAAAATGCTCGTCCGTCACATCTCAACCAAGACCGGCCTTTGTAGTCTTTACAACATGCGTCACTGGCTGCATAATACCCTTGTTATTCATAGCGCCCAGTGCCGTCCCTGTACTCCACCCCATTCTTTCTAACATGGTCCTACCTCTGTTTTCTGACCCAATTTCGGGAGCGGTGGCGCCCACAACTTCGCCATCTCTATATGACACTCCCGCACTAGCGAAGACGCCTCCTCGAGCCCTCCGAGTAGTTGTAAGATTCTTGGTAGGGCCTTTTGCTTTGCTTTTATCGGGACGATGCATGAAGCGTTTAGAATCCAACCGAGCCTCGATACCACTCAAAGCATCCTCATCGTAGCTAGTTGTACGGAACGTTTTGTAGAGAGTTGGGAAACGAGATGTGCCGCCACCAACAGACTTGGACTTGAGATTGAAAACGTTGGCAATCTCATGAACTTTCTTCCGGTCGTAGGGGTTCATTGGTGGCAGGGGTAGACTGCCACTATTAGCTAAGATGCTGAGAAGTGGTATAAGGGAAACCCACGTTTCTTTCGAAGATACGAGGAATATCGCAATTTCCTTCTTTACGTCTTCCCATGACATGCCCTCCTTATACTTGGCTTTCATGTCTATTTTGCCCTTCTTCCCTAGAAGACCTTGGGCGCGGAGCTCTTCGCGCTCTTGCTTACGTGACTTCTTCTTGGATCGGTCATTCTCCCAAGCCGTTTGGATCGAGTTCTCCAGCTCACTGTCAGACAGTTCTAGTGTGAGCTGTCCTCGGTGGTCTTTCGGCTTCTTCCGCAGACTTGGGCGGTCGTGGTCCATCACGTCAAAACCGTTGTATGGGTCCTGTTCAAGCACGTCCGCATTACGCCTTGTAGAACGCAATTCTCTTCGACTTCTGGTCTTCCTCTTCTGTGACCCTAAGGGTTGATTCCAGACCGACAGGGGCAGCGATGACGCTTCGTCATTCCAACCTTTGGACCCTTCTTCCTCATCACCATCAAAGAGGACCAGCTCATCCGAGCCTAATCCAAGCTCTTCTTGCTTGGACAGTAACCGAGCGATCTGTTCATCAGTCATCCTTGCTCGCTTGCGGCCCTGAAGATCCTGCTCATTTTCGCTGTCTTCCGGCTCACCTTGAAGGTCCATTGCTACTTTCTCGTCCACCGTGACGCTATCCTCCGAATTCTCGCAGTCGAAAGAGGACTCTTTCAATTCGACGAGTTGGGTCTCAAATATGCGGATCTGTTCTTCTGCCCTGGGGGTATCAAGACTAGTCGATGGGATCCAACGCGCATCATCGGCAGTGTAGCCTCCACAGACAATGAGGTACTGAATACCTGATGGCCTCGTGCGCTTTGAGAGGACACTCTCGACAATGGCCGGGACGTCATCTGATGTACTCAGGTCATCAAGGTCCTGCAAATCTGTGCTATCCCAGCCAGTGCTGCCACCTGAGACTGCACTCGGCTGCTGCGTGTATTTAAAATCCGTCGATTGATCCTGCCATCGATGGCTGTCCGGAACTCTTAGTTCGCGCTTAAAGAGCGCGTTGCCGTTCATTGGATCATTTAGCTCCTTGTCGTCCTCCATGTTCTCAATGTAGTCTGCAATAAGCATGTCTTCTTTAAATTGCTTCAGTGATCGTTTCCTACGTTTGCTCTGCCGGCTCTGTCTTGGCTTCGCTCCGTGATTGAGAGGAATAAGATTCCGTGAAGAAGACTTGGCAGCAGACTTGCCATTCAGTGGGATTGCAGGCCCTGCTGGCATAGTCTCGTCCATATTCGGAGATACAGGGTCGTCTAACACGGTAATTCTATGGCCGCAAGAAGGTTTCATTGGCTCCGTAGTATTGATCAAGGTCTCTAGCTCGAAGTTTGGTGTAGGCTTCGGATTGAACGAACCATTATGGCCAGTAGTGCTCTTCACATTTGCCCGAGGGCGATTCCGTCCTGAGAATATGATGACTTCTTCACTTGAGTCTGAAGACGCGACAGACAGTGAACGCCTTGGTACCGGTTTTGGAAAGCCGGTTTCCGCTGGCGTTTTCGAGCCCTTGACATCTGTAAAGAAATTTTTTGGTATTGGCCCTGGCTCCGCATGACACTCCCTCAGCCCATTCCGTTCGTGAGCCATGACCAATTTATCTTCATTTCCTATAGCATTTGATGACAATAGCTCTTCCTCAGGCAGTCTGTCTTCTAGAGTCATGTTGGCGATAGACTCTTCAGGTCGGATGCCATGGGTAAATGTCTCTCCACTAAAATTGCCAGCTGCTTCTTGGACATGCTCTTTCAGCTCTTCTGAACCCAATGTACCCGCGTTCAAGAAAATCACTTTCGCATGCCGTAGCTTGAGATCTGAATTCCACGAATGGTGAAGTTCCGTATTCCTAGCCTCTTCTCTTAAAGTAAGGGGCGATGAATGATGGACTATAACAGCTGATCAGTACTGTTCTTGGAAAACGTCCTTAAAAAACAAAGGTTGTCATGATGCAAGCACTGACTGTTATTTTGCCATCCGTTGGAAAGTCCATTACTGGTGGATGGGCCAGAGGCACCATTGAGACCCCCACGTTTCGCTGCGGCGTTTCTAGGCAGACCACCGCGGCCACCGCGCCCTCCTTGCACTCCTCTACCCATACAAAATAGGCGTCAGAGTGACTGTACAGGTGTGTTATAATCAGACACAAATGTAGTCATTGATGGTGCAGTGTGAAAGAAGAACGCGCAGCTCTGGCCGGCGGGAGTCCTGAGAATGTAGAAGAGCACGGGCCAATGCTTATCTGCCACCATTTCGCGCTAGAGGCGCGGAATGACGCCGACGGTAAGGAAGCGTGCGCCAGGCAGGTGAGAGGTAGAAGTTACGGGTACAGAGGCTACATATCTACTCTTTGATTACTTCCTTATTCGAAACCACATCCTCCAAGTTCTTCGGGGGAGCTTTGCGACTCGGTTGCAATATTCGAGACAGGACAACCAAGAGCACTGGTCTAGTTGCGCAGATATTCCTGTTAAGGTGAATGTGAAGCTTTGCTAATATCTATCAGAGTCAGCAGCTGGACTGTCGAGTTGGCTGGTGATGTAGCACGGGCAGCACAACTCAAGCCCCTCCTTCTCCTAGATACCAGTCGATCAACGCTACGTTTGATTCATTGCGCCTGCATGACCAAAACATTCGTCAACACAAGCCTCGACTCTTGTTAGACCTTTCCTGCGCTTCATATCCCCCGTTATATTCTATTTTCAGGAGTAAACAAATCAGTACTGGTCCGCACCTCTCGTTTGAGTTTGTCTTCCTTAAGGAAACCACCATGTCGAACGTCGATTTCAGGCCCTATAAACGGATCGTACAATACTTCTGGGACCCTGAGCCCAAAAACAATGATAGCTACAAATCTTCGATATGGTGCTTGGGTAAAGAGTATCCAGTTGCCCCTTCCAAGGAGGAGGTGGAGTCGCGCGTTCCAGATTTCCAGCCCAGTAAAGAATCTATCGCTCTCTCCAACGGGCAAGGTTCGGAAAGGTCCCCTAAAAGGACAAAAGTTGCTCTTTCCAGCAGCGATTATGAAGGAGCGGCAGAATCTCGGAATGGTGGGAGTAACATAGATCGTGACTGGCCGAATGATTTTTTGGACGACTTTGAGTCACGAATGTGGCTGACTTATCGCTCGAACTTTCCATCCATTAAAAAGTCACAAGATTCGAATGCATCGGCTGCAATGAGTCTCTCGGTACGACTACGCAGCCAACTGGTAGATCAAGGAGGGTTCACGTCAGACACCGGGTGGGGTTGTATGATCCGATCAGGTCAAAGTCTTCTTGCGAATGCATTGGTAATGCTACGATTAGGAAGAGGTGAGACATATTTCTGATGAGTTTTTTGGAATTTCTGATCCGACAACACACAGACTGGCGACGCGGAACCCGACAGAAAGAAGAGCGACAGCTCCTCGCTTTGTTTGCCGATGACCCTAACGCCCCTTTCTCAATACACAAATTCGTAGAACACGGCGCTTCGGCTTGTGGAAAGCACCCCGGCGAGTGGTTTGGGCCGTCAGCAACAGCAAGATGCACGAAGGCTCTTTCCGAGAAGTTTGCAGACACTGGATTAAAAGTATACGTTACCGGTGACGGTGCAGATGTCTATCACGATAGCTTCCTCAAAAATGCGACAGCTGACGACGGGACCTTTACACCGACACTTATTCTCGTTGGTATTAGGCTAGGTATTGATCGTGTTACACCAGCATACTGGGAAGCACTGAAGGCTACGCTGAAACTCCCTCAGTCTGTCGGCATCGCCGGGTAAGTCACTACTCAGTATCAGTAATCACAGACTGACCTCTAATGAGTGGGCGCCCATCTTCTTCCCATTATTTTGTAGGCCTGCAGGGCGACAATTTCTTCTACCTAGACCCCCATCAGCCGCGTCCCGCCTTGCCATTTCACAAAGACCCCACCGAATACAGCGAGGCCGAGGTAGACTCGTGCCACACTCGGAGATTGCGCCGACTGTCCATCAAAGACATGGATCCCAGTATGCTGATTGGATTTCTCATCAAGGACAAAACAGACTGGAAGAACTGGCGAAAAGCGGTGAGTGAGGTTGGAAAACCCGTCGTTCATGTAGCAGATACGGAACCCACGTTGCATGGTCATGGTTCCGAGCGTGAGAGTGCGCTGGATGGTGTGGAGACTTTTGATGACGAGGAAGGTGATGGCGAGCTGGTCGAGCGTCCGCCTGCTTAACGAGAAGACCCCTGTCCCGGTCAACGGCTATCAATAATGGTTTTCACCATGGCATTGCTTTAGCCAACTGTCTCGTTCTCAAAGGAATGATGTATGGCGTTTTAGAAATCAAGATATGACATGAGACGATTGATATCCCGAAACTGCGTGAGATTTTCAGTCCAGTGTAAAAGCTAGCCAGCAGCTAAAGAATGGGGGGGAATGAACAATATCAAAGCATTGAAGAAGTGACTGTGATGGATAAATTGATTATACTGAAGATATTGTCGGAAGATACGTAATGCTATTTCTCCACTAGGCTTGACGGATCTGAAACGTATCTTAGGACTAGAAAAATAACTTCGGGATTGAGAGATCGCTCGAGTCCCAGCAGAGTAGGAGAAAATGTGAGATTGGAAAGATATTCATCATTGGCCCGGTCTCCTTGGATATTTGTATTGTACAAGCCAAAGCTCACCCCTGATGCTAACCTTGCAAACATTTGGCCCCAAAGCAAGTCATCCCGTACGACATTAGAAAATCCCGATAAACACCAGAAAAAGCCCCAACCATCGCTCCATCACTAGATATCGTGCACTAGTGAAGTCCACCTCTAGAACCAGAGAGAAGTCTACTTCGTCGATGAAGAGTATTTAGTAACAGCTTTGGTGCCTTCTGACACGGCGTGCTTCGCAAGTTCACCGGGTAAAATCAGCCGCACACTTGCCGAGTTGTCAGCAAATTGAACGAACTGAACAGACTTGGTGAAACTTACGAAGTCTGAATTTCTCGGGATGAAATGGTGGACTTCTTGTTGTATGCGGCAAGCTTGGATGCTTCGGTTGCGACGCGCTCAAAGATGTCTATATTCCCATTAGTCTAAACGAGTGTAGCCGATCTAGGATGAAATATACCATTGACGAATGAGTTTAAGATGGACATGGCACGGTTGGAGATACCGGTATCTGGGTGAACTTGCTTGAGAACTGGTTTGACGCGTTAGTAAATATTTAGAGTGAGGTTATGATGTCCAAGTATTCAAGTAAGTAGATGGTAAACTAATAGGATCAGGTCACGCGATGTAAAAGTCGTACCTTTGTATATGTATGAGGAGTAGGTCTCCTTGCGCGTCTTGTTGCGCTTCTTCTTTTCACCAGCGGGCGCTGCTGTCTTCTTGCCAGCTTCCTTCTTCTCAGCGGGTGCTTTTCCGCCAGCTGGGGCCTTGCCGCCAGTGGAGGGCTTCTTCTCGGCAGCTTTGGGAGGCATTTCTGATGGATTTAGAAGTCTGAAATAGATTGAAAGTGGGAGTATGTAGCACTGTGAGAGTAGAACTAATATGGTTGCGCGTGATAAGTTGGTTGAAGGATGGATGGATGTGAGAAAGAGAAAGTTAGGTGTGGGCGGCGAGTGAACTTATAGTCGTTGGCGGGCAGTCGTGATTTCCTTGGCGCGTTGAGCTTAAATCGATTTAAGCGAGCAATAATAACATAAAATCGCTGCCGAGGGTGCACTATCAATTTTGGCGTGTCGAGCACTCAAACGCCGCAAAAACACCTAATAATTGGATGTGACTAAGCAAGCGAGATTCAGTAGCGTGCGTCCCACATCACCCGAATCATCGGAGTCGGGGTGGTACTACTTAATGCCATCCGCCCCAACACCTCTGCTCATCCCCCATCCTTTGTCAACCAACATACAACAACCAGATTTCACGTCAGGTCAACTACTTCCTCCCAATCGACCCCATCTTCATCTACCAACTTTTCTACACTCTTACATCGATCAAATCCATTAAAATGACTGGAGGCAAATCTGGAGGCAAGGCCAGCGGCAGCAAGAGCGCGCAATCGTAAGTCCACTTTTCACCCTACGCTGAGGTGGGACTCCGACGCGTTCTCCGATTTTTGACACTGGGATGCGGATTCCTAGCACTATTCCATCTTATGCTGTGTGCACTATCGTTAACCTCCACTTGTCAGACGTTCTTCCAAAGCTGGTCTTGCATTTCCCGTTGGCCGTGTTCATCGTCTGTTGAGGAAAGGCAACTATGCTCAGCGTGTCGGTGCTGGTATGTTTCTAAACACCCATTCTTCGCCGCGTTCTCAGGACACTAACACAGCACCAAAGGTGCTCCCGTCTATCTCGCTGCCGTGCTTGAGTATCTAGCTGCTGAGATCCTCGAATTGGCCGGAAACGCCGCCCGCGACAACAAGAAGACGCGTATTATCCCTCGCCACCTCCAGCTCGCTATTCGTAACGACGAGGAGTTGAACAAGCTTCTGGGACACGTCACCATTGCGCAAGGTGGTGTGCTACCAAACATCCATCAGAGTAGGTTATTCCATCTCTTACATACTTCATAAAGTTAATAGTTCGTCTTCTAGACCTCCTACCCAAGAAGACCACAAAGGGTGGCAAGACAGCGAGCCAAGAGCTATAGAGGATGGTTGATCATTTTAGCGCGGGAGTGGGGTCTGCCTTTGTACCTTTTTTCTTCTCCATTTTATGAGATAATGGGGTTTCGGGAAATCGGGTTTATGAAACCGGGCTTCACGGTTGGCTTTGCTGCTGAAGGGATGTACATTACGTCCATGGTAACAGCATGATTTTAGGCAATTAAGAATCTGATTACATCAAACGTTCGGTGCGCTCTACTTGTTCCATATTGCTTCGAGCTTGGTACTAACAACTTTACAACAGCCGTTCAAAAGGGCAGGTTGATAGATAAATTATACTCGAGAACGCTTGAATTGAATAACTTCTACTGGGAACGTCAAACGCTTTTGACGTGATTGATTTTGTTAATCTTGCTGGCTGTCCTCACAATTACTGAAATGATTGGCTTCTGGTGCAGCAACTCTGGGAACTCAGAAGCAGAGATCAAGTAAGCTTTGAACCTCTGAGCATTATTCAGAGATCAAGGTATTGCTAACATATTGGTATGATCTATTAACTTGTAGCGGTAAACATTGCTATGATATTAAAACGTTTAATCAACCATGGACCATGTCATAGTATCATATGAGGCGGAGCTATTCCACGGTAAATAATGCGGTGACTGCAACGAGGGCTTGGCATACATACGGTCTAGTATTGGCGGGGGTATGTTCCTTTCGTATTTTGAGCCTAGATAGTGGTCAGCTAGTATTGCAACTCACGGGTGGTGTGCCATAGATACCTCCAGGGGCTGTTGGTGCACGATATGGATCGGGATGCTTCCATTTCTCGAGCAGATCCTCGGCTTCTTGGAAAAGCGCCTACTCAGGATTAAGCAGAATTCAAGGTCGAACATGCAACTCCTATGTCTTTACTTACCCTCTGTTGTCGCGGTTCTTTCACATTCTTGTTGGCGTCAAAGAGTGACCGGATGTAAAGGGCCTGCCCACGCCAAATGTATCGATGAACAGCCCAGTCAAGGGAAAGCTTCAGGCTTCGGCGGTAAAGTGAACTGAAAATATTTTTAGCAAATAATTGTAAATAAAATTCGTGGCCTTCAGCATACCAGACCGCCTGTTTGCTCGCCATGTTATGCTATCTGGCAAAGCCAAGGTCGAGGGTGCTGGTGGTTGTGAACCCTACTCCGGATGCGGAGATATCAATGCTTCGTTTGGGGACAGCAGATAACTTTGAGTAGCCTTCAGCGGTCGGTGTGTAAGTACGGGACCCAGACCGCAAAGTTGTGACTGTTTGTTAGTTGTGGTGTACTCCGGCTTGATGTTCGTTTGTCGCGCATCGTCCCTCGGCTGTTGCAACTTGCAAAGCTACAAATCTACAAATCTGACAGCTTCACCTCCTCCAATGCAAGTCTAAGGGCAACGGAGCCCAAGGAATCCTGACCTCCATTAACATCCAATTCAATCATACGACATTTTGCGTATGGTGTTGGTGGAAGGTTAGCAGTGGCTACAGAAATTACCTCTTAATAGCGATGACAAGCCGGCAATCCTGGATCCGGGCCAGCCGTTATGGAGCTCAACAGTGCAAGAGCTCATCGACTTGGAGAATTGCTTCGAGGAGTCAGGCTATGGTCTGCTTTGCGCGAAGTGGTCCTACTAGGTCTATAACTGGATTTTCCCATACTCTTGGAACTCGTTTGAGGTATCGCAAGCAGATATATTTCGTTGACTTGTAACTCAGCTAACGGACTACCAGGAATCATAATAGCGGTGTAAGCCAGCTTCGTCCCTCGCTTGTTCGTCGCCGTTTCTATGGTGTGTGTATCAAACTATCAAAGAATCTACGCAAACTGACGGGTTTGCAGCGGACAAGGTCGTTAAGGTTCCTGAAATGGCAGAGTCAATATCGGAAGGCACTCTGAAGCAATGGTCAAAGAGTGGGCCAATTGTGTTTGTCCACGGCGATACGGACAAAAGCGCTAAGAGACAGTGTAGAAATTGGGGATTATGTTGAGCTGGACGAAGAGATTGCCACGATCGAAACAGACAAGGTACAGAGCTTCGATGCTTGTTAATGCCATTCGCTACGTTGCTAATGATGGCCCAAAATCTAGATTGATGTGGCTGTGAATGCTCCAGACGCTGGCACTATAAAAGAGTTTCTTGCAAACGAAGAGGATACTGTGACTGTTGGGCAAGATCTCTTGAAAATGGAGATTGGTGGAGCCCCGGAAGCTGGTGGGAAGCAAGAAGGTGGTCAGAAGCCAAAAACGCCGGCCCCAGATGACCAGCCTACGTCCTCCGACCCTAAGCCATCGCAAAGCGAAGCCAAGCCCAAGCAGGAGTCTACTCCTCCTTCTCCACCTCCTCCGCCAAAGCAACAGGATGCGCAGCCTCCGAAGCAGGAAAGCAAGCCCAGTCCACTGAAGAAGGAGCCACCTTTGCAAGAAAGTTCTCCTAAACCAATCAATTCAAAAAAGCCTGAACCCACGAGCACAGGGGGTGAAGTGGCTTATGGCAGCCGGAAGGAGCGCCGAGTGGGGTTTCCCTAGCTATCTGCCCTTGTATGCTGGCTAATACAAACATGAAGGTGAAAATGAACCGAATGCGCCTGCGGATCGCTGAACGTCTCAAACAGTCTCAAAATACTGCAGCCTCACTAACGACCTTTAACGAAGTGGACATGTCCTCGTTAATGGAGTTCCGGAAGCTATACAAGGATGATGTGCTCAAGAAGACCGGGATAAAGCTTGGCTTTATGAGCGCTTTCTCGCGTGCATGTGTACTTGCAATGAAGGAAATTCCTGCAGTCAACGCATCGATCGAGGGTCCAAATGGCGGTGACACAATTGTTTACCGGGATTATGTCGACATCAGCGTAGCTGTGGCTACACCCAAGGGTCTCGTTACACCGGTCGTCCGCAACACAGAGGGTATGGATTTGGTTCAGATTGAGCAATCTATCGCAGACCTAGGGAAGAAGGTGGATCTGGTCGATCTCTATCATTAGTCGAGTTTCTAACATATCGTAATAGGCTCGAGATAACAAATTAACAATCGAGGACATGGCTGGAGGAACCTTCACTATTAGCAACGTAAGTCTCCGGATGGCTAGAGTATTCATTGTTTGGTTAACAATGAACAGGGCGGTGTTTTTGGGTCATTGATGGGAACCCCAATTATCAATCTACCACAGACTGGTAAATTTTCCACGCTGTACTACTTCAGTCAAAGAATAACAACGTCCGTAGCTGTGCTAGGTCTACATGCTATCAAGGAGAAGCCAGTGGCTGTTAATGGCAAGGTCGAAATTCGGCCAGTATGCACTGTCTCCCCGTTGTCGAAATATTCTACTAAATAGTCACCAGATGATGTATCTTGCACTCACTTACGATCATCGACTTCTTGATGGTAGAGAAGCAGTGATCTTCCTTGTCAAGGCAGAATTGCTCCGGGCCAAAATCTTGATATAGATGCTAACTGCTTGCAGGTGAAAGAGTTCATTGAGGATCCAAGACGAATGCTGTTAGGATGAGAAGCCACAGTGGTGGTGCAAGGCATCGACGTGCCGTGTAGACTTTGGTGACGTTGTAATGTACATAACAAATTACTTTAGCTGTATAAGGGCAAAAAGCTCCTTTCTTGTTTGATTACTTGTTGCATACGTCGATGTAAGATTAATTTAGGAAATTACTACTCATACATCTTCCTGAGGGACCTAACGTCTTCCATTACGTATTACTCAGTCACACACTTCTTGTTAGGCCGGCAACGAGATATATCTGTACGAGGTGCTGGCTACGAACCTTCTGCAAGCTATGCTTGTCAGAAGAGCTGAACAATCTCATCGACAGAGCAGTAACAGCACTTTACCCACGCGTTGAGCCCATACCCAGTCGAAATGTCCACGTGGCTAGATGACCATGTGGTCAAACAGCAAACGGAAGCTCACGTCGAAGTGACCAGCTTCCACATACATAGACCAAAGCCCACCTAGCCCGTCCAGCTTGGTGGCCATGCAGCGAAGTCGGAAGCCCACGTCGAAGTGGCCAGCTTCCACATACATAGACCAAAGCCCACCTAGCCCGCTCAGCTTGGTGGCCATACAGCCAATTCGAAAGCTCACGTCGAAGTGGCCAGCTTTCACAATTTCGAGTTGTCTATGTGACCACTTGGTCATATAGACAGTTCACGCGCTCGTATGCGCATTTTATCGGTGTGACTGCACAACGGAAAGATATAAAGCATCGATTTTGGCTAAAAGTCATGTAATTTACATTCTTTAGCATACACAGAGCGCTACAATGCTACTATTTAGATAGATAGCATCGTGTTTCATAGTCTTAGGCTGCATAAGCACGTAAAACTTGAATAAATAAATAAATAAAAATTCAGCGTACCTGATGCGAATCTGGTGTCCCTGGGAAGAAAGAGTTCTGGCCATCCAAGTTCAGCCACTTCTTAAAACCACTTTGAGGATTCCCCGTTATCATAGGCCCCTAGAGACTGCATGAGACATGGCCTCCATATCGCACAAGTTGGGACATGAAATCGTAAACTTCAGTCTTAACGAAAAAGAAATGTTCAAGAGATAATGGCTGAGGCGGCATCGGTATTAGCGTATGCAGAAAGCTCTGCAATCCTTGGCATTCGTTTTTGCGTTTACCCCACATCCCTTTTGTATGGGGAATTCGAAAATTCAACCCCATCGCCTCTCAATTGCCCAAAATTGAAGCTATTCAGACCTCTTTGTTTATTGATGTTCTTGTAACCGTTTTTATTCGAAATTCCTCAACGTCGAAGTTAAAATCTACCTCTAGATGACCCTCTCATCCCCTCTAGATGACCCTCTCTAGATGATTCCCTCACCCCCTCTAGATGACCCTCTCTAGATGATTCTCTCACCCCCTCTAGAGCATCCGGAAGACTCTATTAGAACTGAGTCGTTAAATAGAATCAAATTCCTGATTTTCTACCTTCAATTCTCGTTTCAAAGCTCTGATATCTGCCTCAAAAATATAGCCTGAATGCTTGAAGTGCTGTCTCGAATATCTATCACATTCGCTTCGTTCAACAGCGTAATGAAGAAAGTCATCAAAGGTGCCTTCAAAATGGGGTCATGTCTCGTCAAAATGCCTACGAATTCAGGTTTTTAATACGCTGAAGATGAGTTCTATGAGGTTGTAATCCGGCGAGTAGGGAGGCAAATATCGCATCTGACATTCGTGTGAGGTGATGAGCTCTTCGATTCGACTATTGCAATGAACACTCGCGTTATTCATGATGATCACACTCTTCGGGGCCGGAAAGGAACTGCATAGAGGTAGCAGCTCATCTGCTAGTCATCGAAAGAAAGTCTCGTCGTTGAATCAGCCTTCACGAATGCCGGTACAGAATAGATATTCGTCTTTCGTATAGGTCGGAAGAACACTTCAGCAATGCTCTCTCGTTCTGAAGGCTTGATAGCGAGCTGGTTGATCAACAGAAGCATAGGCTTGATGACGTCAGCCTGTGGTCTCATTGAATAAGAACTCATCCACGAACACGAGCTGTTCAGCCGTCAAACGAAGCATGTCTGCTATTCAATTCAAACGAAGCTCATCGTTTTGTCTGACTTCTACACGCTGTCCTTTTTTATTACTCCAGCCCCTCCTCTTCAGAATTCTTGATATCGTGAATTGATGCACGTTAATGCCTCACTCCTTTCATATGTATCAGACCATCTCTTTCTGCATGACTCACGACTGTTCTTCGAGGTAGACTATGAGGTCATTTTCAGCTGTCTTAAACACCTTGCGGGGGGCCCCTTTGGGTCGAAACTGAGGTTTAAACGGTGAAGAATACATGAAGATATTCTCTAGCATGCTATACATCGTTCTAGGACAGCAGTGAACCTCTTCGGCGATGACGGCGGGTTGCCAATGAAGTAGTAGAAGCCGTACGATTCTGGAGCGAATCGCTGCAGATAGTGGGCCGGTCATAGCTGAAAATGCGTTAAGAACGTCAACAAACAAAGAGGTCTGAATAGCTTCAATTTTGGGCAATTGAGGGGCGATGGGGTTGAATTTTCGAATTCCCCATACAAAAGGGATGTGGGGTAAACGCAAAAACGAATGCCAAGGATTGCAGAGCTTTCTGCATACGCTAATAACGCAGCGAAAGTAAGCAGATGAATTAGCCTATTTTGGCAAGCCGAGAGCTCTAGCTGCATGTTTCCTCAGATCCCAATGAGGCTGAGCTTCAATGATTAAGACTTAACTATGTAAGGCTTTACCATGTTCTGCACTGATTCTGCGAATAGATATTTACAAATGCCTACGAGTCGAAGACTAGCTGACCGAAAACCCGGAATCTCGCTGCGATGTTATCGTGAGAGATGATACCCTGACTATGGAAGCGGTCGCCGCTGCAGCAAGCATCGCGGGCATCATCACTCTGGTTTTCCAAAGCATTGACGGGCTTTTCAAATTCAAAGAATTATTCTCCGACACATCAGCAGCTTCCAAGACGGTCAGTCGTCTCTTAAACGACATCAACTCGCTCATACAAGTGCTAGAAAATGTAAAAGATGTTTTGGAGCAATTTCACGTGCAGAAGAAAGACAAAAACTTTGCCTCGTTAGATGTTAAACTTATGGACTGCTCAAAGGACGTACAATTCTGGCTAGCCACCGCGAGAATTTTACGCCCATCATCCGAGCAGGGAGGCAGGGCTTGGCTGAAGAAGTTTCGGCTTGCCGCGAACAAAGACGCCATCCGGACCATCAGAGATGACATCGAACGGCACAGGCAGATCATTTGCCTTAGTCTGGCAGTCCTTGGCAGGTATTGGGCTTGTATTTCTCAATTACGGTCCTCCGAGACTGATTTTCTATGTAGAACAATCGATCTCGACACGTCTGAGCAGGTACATCAGATTGGTAGCCAAGTAAATCAAGCTGTTTCGACGTCTGCATCAAACCAAGATGCCCAGGAGCTCATACTCCGACGAATCGAGGATTATTCAAGGGCAAGTCTACATAGCTCCACCCAGAGCATTAGAAGTATGGATACTATTAGAAACGAGCTAGCACGGCTTGAATCAATGATAACAAGCTCGAAAGCCGGCGGGGCGCCAAATACTGAAAAGCATCAAAGTTCTGTAACTCTTAAATACGCAAACGAAAGATCTGCGCAAGTCCGTCTGCCCTCGCAGGAAGCGTCATCAAGTAGCTCTAAAGGTCCCCTTGACGTCTACGACCTCCCTTCACCACATAGCGATACCGTACCAGTCAGCTACGGTGAGAGCGGAGGTCATCGACATCCCAAGGCAAATATATACCCCATCGTCGGAGCTAACAGTATCGAGAACTGGTCTGCAACAAGCTCAAAGCAATCCAGATACGAGAGCAGGTTCTTATACGCATCGGTATCCGACTTACCGGCCGGACCTACACCAAAACGACCCCCAGAAACCAAGCGAGTAGCTATCGACTACAGCGCCACGCACAACCTCCTTCAGCGGTCAATGGCAGACATCTATCCCTCAGTCGTGGCCCACTTCATCTCCATTCACCATCTGTTAACGCTCTGCGAAAGCCATTTGATATTACTTCAAGAGCACCCAAGTGTACATCCCGACCTCGCGTCCAGCACAAAACGGCAAGGGGAATCCAGCAAACTATCTTTCCCAATCCGTCTACGCCTACAGAATCAAGTCGCCCAGCTGCATCACGCAATCCAAGCCTCAAGGCAGCAATGTATGCAGGCCGGATATTCCCTTTGGGAAATCGACAGGGTGATTCTTTCCACCGGCAGTGGTCGTGGAGGGGCCTTCTCACCGCGTCATCTCCCAACCGGAAGCGACGGCGAAGACTGGAAGGACGCATTTGAGCGCCCGGACTCCGCGGCGATTGCACATGGAGCATCCGAATGAGAAAGTAGTGTCCAGGGGTCGGTGAGGAAAATGCGTGGCCGCCGAATGTTCAGATTTTAGCGAGAAATTCGGGGTTTCGGCGGCCACAAATCCCCCTCGGTCCTCCTTCCATGGGACCCCACGACGAACGAGCCAGAGCCAACACTCAAGGCTATCCTCAACGTGTACGCTAGGATTCTGAAGGCCGAAGTCCGTGAAAATGGCTTTCTTCAACGCTGCTTGACAAAAGCCGGCTTCACACGGGTTCGAGATCAAAATTCTGTTTCAACCTCTCTAATCTAGCATCGATATATATGCCGCAAATCGACTCATCTCCGGAAGCACCTGGTCCGCTTCACTCAATGTCCCCAACCCCTTTTGACAATTTGGGAGGTTAAGAGATTGAAACTTTCGAGCAAAGCCTTTCTTGTTTTATTCGCAGATGAGACTACTATCAGCTAAGCGGTGCACATACCTCAAGCATCATTCATTCCCCTCCTTTCTCTACTAATTCTAACCACTACCTCCTCGTCGTGTCTATCTATAATTCTTTCGTTTCTCTCCAACTAAATCCTGCATTTGAGCTTTGGAGCATGTTTCTCGCTTGGCCGATGTACAATTTCTCATGGGCTCACAGATTTTACCTAGCGGTGCGAGAAAGCGCAGAAAGCTTTGCACCGAGATTCTGAAGTAGATGTTAATTGAGAAATAGGCTGAAGGTTTTGATGCGAGAAGTAGGGAAATGTAGCTATGGTTTATTTGGCTGCGTGATAATTGGTTAAAAGGTAGTGATGTTGATTGTGAGTCGTGAACAACCTGAGCGATCTTGAGACTCTTGAGATAAATGTTGAAAGTAGAGAACAGTACTTGCCACGCGAGAAGCAAAAAAAGCCCTACTCACAAACTTTTCTCGCACTCAACCATCAAATTTACTACTGAATTAAAAGATTTGATTTAATTTGATTTGAAACAATCACAACGCGCGCAAAATGAACTTTTGAAAAGAGCATTATAAACGAGAGAGAAAAGATCGAGTAGACGAATAAACGATGACGAATCGCATGAGCAGCAGTAATGCTCAATGTCACGATTCTAGCCTTGCCAGGCCTATTCTCGCTCCGTCACCTTGACTAGTTCCTATTGGGCCTAGCGTCGGCTGAGAAACACACATATGTAGCCAGCTTCTTTCCTGTAGCTACCTTTCTTCCTTAGCATTTATCTTCTAGTTAAATGACATCTCTACATCGGCGTTTCGGCGAAGAGCTTGAGTAGCTTGTAAGCTAGTGAGCAACGGCATTCGAATCTTAATGCGCTCGAGGCGCATATGCTAGCTACTAGATGAGACGTTTGCTACAAGCTAGCTGTCAGCTGAGTTTGCATCGTTGATTAGCTTACATGCTACATAGATCAGCTACAAGCTGATTTAGCTGATTTAGCACTACTCTTCACCCTACTCGCCCACCTACTCTTCATCCTACTCGCTCACCTACTCTTCACCCTACTCGCCTACCTACTCGCCCATCTACTCTCCACCCTAGTCGCCTACCTACTCGCCCACCTACTCTTCATCCTACTCGCCCACCTACTCTTCATCCTACTCGCCTACCTACTCGCCCACCTACTCTCCTCGCCCACCTACTCTCCACCCTACTCGCCTACCTACTCGCCTACCTACTCGCCCACCTACTCTCCATCCTACTCGCCATTCTACATGCTCAGCTACCTACTCGATAATCTTCGCTCCGAGCCCTATAGGGCTGACGCTAGGGAGTTCGGAGTTTTCACCTTCTTTTTCCCTTCATAGTTCCTACTTTCTAGAACAACAACAATCAAAATATCAACATGTTCAGCTATCAACTCAGCTATCTACTCGTTCGCCTACTAGTCAGTCTACTCGCTTCAAAACATGCTTCAAAAGACGCGTCGATCAAGCGCATAACACGAGTCAAACAGTGCTTCAAACAATGCTTTCTACTGACCTTTCGATCGAGTCATCTAGTGAGCTTTCTACTGACCTTTCAATCGATCTTTCTATTGACCTTTCTACTGGTGAGCTTCCTACTGACCTTTCGATCGAGTCATCTAGTGAGCTTTCTACTGACCTTCCGACCGACCTTTCTACTGATCTTTCTACCGACCTTTCTATCAACCTTTCTATCAATCTTTCTATCAATCTTTCTATCAACCTTTCTATCGACCTTTCTACTGAGCTACCTATTGAGCTATCGACTGAGCTTCCTATCAAACGCTCTATCAAACATTCTACATGCTTCAAAATACGCGTCGATCGGGCGCATAACACGGGTCAAACAATGCTTTCTACATGGCTCCCTACATGGCTCCCTACATGGCTCCCTACCAAGCACCCTACCAAGCACCCTCCATGTTTCCCTACCAAGCGCCCTTTATGTTTCCCTACCAAGCACCCTACCAAGCACCCTCCATGTTTCCCTACCAAGCGCCCTTCATGTTTCCCTACCAAGCATCGTTCATGTTCAATTCAGACAGTAATTTGATTGATAAATCGAAGAGCAAACTCACATGAAAAGAACAAGTCATCAATCGACTTTAGAACAGCACAAAAGACTGCGTACTGACACAAAAATCGAAATCGAACCCTTTTGCGCTCGAAGATTGCACAGAAAACAACGTTGTTTCAGAGAAGTACAGCATTTCTTATCAAATCACTATCTGTTTTATCTTTTCTTGATGCACAAGACAATAAGTTGAGATCAGTCGTTACTATTCTGAGTGAGATAATGCAACTACTTCAATATCTGAAATATAAAGCAATTGTGTTAAGCATTTTCTATCAAAAAGAGTAATCTAGATTCTTGCAGACTAAATTTATATCATTTTCATCTGACATAAGTTGATAATAGAAGACGATTTATTGCAGATTTCAAGATAGAAATTGAGAAATCTCTACACTAGAGTTATTGTCTACATGAAACGCTCTGAGTAAGAGATTAAAGAAATATTTAAGTGATGTCAAGTGAATTTTCTAGAAGCTCGAAGCTTGAAACTCAAAAAAATCATCTATGAAAAGAAATATAAAGAGTCGCTTTATGCGCTCTTTCTCGCCTCGTTTCGTGAATAGTAACGCGAAACTCAGTAGAAGCAATAGCTCAGAGTCAGAACTTAAAATGTCGATGATAGAAATCAAAAAGTCAACGTTAGAGATTGAAACAGATTTATGAGATGAACTTAGCATGAGTTCATCAACAAGCAAACAACTACAGAACGACATTGTTGATTTATTTAGCAGTCAACAAAAATCGCTCACATCAGTAAATAGAAAAACGCAATACATGTTTAGTTCACTCGATGCATTGATGTTAAATTCACATACAAACGCGCATAACGACAGAAATACAATCAATCTGCAAAAGGCGAATTCGCAGCAAAAAGAGCAAACATGAGCGATTGTGAAATTCAAAGAAATGAAAAAGCGAAAAGCGATAAAAAGTTTTCAAAAAAAAGCTAGCATTGAAGTTAGTACAAGCAAGTGCTATGATGTCATCTCTAAAAAGATGCAGATAAAGAGACTGCGCGAAAGAATTGAATTTGCAGTTAATCAGTTAAGACAAGCAATATCAGAACAGAAAGAGACTATAAGTCATAGCTTAATCTACATTCAAAGAGCATGCAACGAAAGCATAGAAAACTTGATTCAGAAGCAAATAGATTGACTTCAAAGTCAAACAAATAACAAACTGAAGATTATTCTACAATTGATTCAACAAAATGCTGAAGATATCAAAAAGAAAATCAATGCAAAGTAAATGACAGAGAATTCGCAAATCTTGCAGAAGATGCAGATTTTGCAAACATTGCAAGTCATGCAAAATTTGCAAAAATTAACGCAGAAGTTCACATATGCGCAAAAAGCAGCTCAAGTCACAGATGCAAATGCAAATGCAAACGCAAATGCAAATGCAAACATAAATGTAAATGTGAATGCAAATGCAGGCGAATGAAATCTGATTATCAAGAAATTCTCGTCAAAATCACAAGAAATATTGTATCGCGAAAAAAGACTCATTGTCAATCTCAAAAATGAGAACTGAACGTTGAAGACAATGAAAATGCGAGATTCGATGAATAACACATTGAAAAAGGCGAAAATCGATCTAAGAGTCATCATGATAGTCAAAACACTAAAGAGAAACAACATTGCTTTGATGATCTTGAAAAAATACATTGCAGACGTCTTACTAGCGCAAAGAGCAATATGAAAGCATGTTTTTGATGTTAAAAGCATTAAGAAAGATGAGAAATGACACAAAATAGTCATACACAGTCTGAAAATCGATATTTTCAACATGAAGATCAAAATGAAATATCTGAGAATTGAGCTAAAGAAGTACAACTCTGAATTGAAGCTGATAATCAACTCAATATAATTATCAAAAGATGAAAATAAAGCAAGAAAGAATCATGCTTCGATGATACTGACGTTTAAAATCAAAGTCGAAGCACAAAAACATCTGAAAAAGTGAGTTCTAGCAGCAAGATCAACATATTGAACAGTCGAATATCAAAATTATCAATCAAGTGATCAATGTCAGAGATGTCAAACATTCAAACATTTGCAAAACAAGTGCAATAAATCATCAAGATGCTTGTTTTGTGAATGAAATCATCTGACATGAGAGCATAAATGTCAATTATCTACGTGCAAAGATAAGCAATCATGCAATCACATGATTTCTAGATGCTGCAAATGTCAAAATGCGCACTTTGCAAACAGCGCAATGTGCAAAACATATCAGACAGCTCAGTCTATTAGCTCACAAAAAGATTATCTAGTCACGAAATTGTAATGAGTAGTGCATTCGAAATGTCACAAAACAACGCAAATGACAAAAGCTTTGCAAACACGTTGAATATTTGAATTCTACAGCACAATTGTGCAAGATCAACGTAAATTATGCATGCATGCATGAAATTTGCGAAAAACAAGACAGACATTGTTATACTATAAGAATCATGAATGAAAGACGAAAATATAACAATTTTGCATTCGTCGTTTATCTGCATCAAATCAAATATTCAGAATACTTATGTCAGAATACTGATATTTGTTGCGAAAAACGCAAAGAAATTTACATGCACATCAAGATCAGACATAGTCAATAGCGAAGATATGCAAGCAATATCAATAATGAACAATAAAATTCAGAGAGAAATTTTATTGTTCAATATTTACAACGAAAGATCACAAAACGCAGATGACGAGCAATTATACATGATTGAGCGAGAATTAGCAAAAGTTATGCTAAATTCTGAGCAAAAAGTTATTATCATTGAAGACTTTAATGCACATCATAGCTGATGAAACGCAAAAATTTCAAACTCTATTAGAACGAAAGTGTTAATAAAGTGAGTAAATTTACATAAATGCAATTTGATTAACACTTCTGATATAAACATATATCACAGCTATTCAGATCAGTCAAGCTCAGTACTTAATTTAGCATTTGCATCAAAGAATATGCATAATCATATCAAGAATTGACATATAGATGAGAATGCAAACACAGAATTCAATCATGAAGTAATTCTATTTACAATAGTTACGAAAAAAGTGAAGTTGATCGAAAATTCGCTGAATGCGTCATACAATTTGCAAAAAGTCAACTGAAAAGACTTTGATGAGCATTTGCAAAAGACGAAAGATAAAATGATAGTCAAGATGCAAAGAATCATGAGTTTAAAAGCAAAAGTCATTTATTTGACTGAATGCATCAAGAATACAGTGAAATTATTTGTATTTAAACAGCAAATATGCACAAAATCAAAATTCTGATGAAACAATGAGCTTATCGAAATGCAAAAGATGCTGTCATCAAAAAAGCGAATCTGAAAAAGATGCAGAAATGACAACGCATGAGCAGAGATAGTGCAAATGCAAAATTCATATCATGATATAATAAAGCTGATCAAAAATCAATTCTGAATCAATTTTTTGAACAATGTTGAAGAAAAAAAAGTGTTTCAAATCTACAAGTTCACTAAATCATGTTTAATCAAGAAGCTATTCTTGATACAAAACTTGCAAAAAGAATTAAAGATTGAATTCAATGAAAAGTGCAAGACATTTCTGAAAGCAATGTACTCATTATCATTGAAAATTCAAATCAATGAAGAATTACTATTGAATGAAAGTATACAGTGATCAAGAGTTATTGAAGGGAAAATCAAGCACGCTATTAACTTCTCAGTACTCAGAAAAGCACTCAAATCAGATAATATATCATTTGCAATCATACAGTGAGCATACAAAACTATATTGAAAATCTTCAATTTAGTGTACTCAGATTTGATTGAAAATGACTATCATTTGAAGATATGATGCGAAAACACGAGAATTATTCTGAAAAAATCAAATAAATCGAATTATTCAATATTGAAGATATACAGAATTATTACGCTGCTAAACTGTTTAGACAAAGTAGCAGAAAAAATAATAGCAATGCAACTGTCTTACACAGCTGAAATTAATGATAAGTTGCTGAATTTTGATCAAATGAAAGATAGAAAACAAAGATCAGCTATAAACGCAGTACTAAATCTAGTACATAATGCACAAATGACAAAAAGTCGAGAAAACACGCTTATCTATCTACTTCTAGATGTCAAAGAAGTTTTTGATCATGTGTTGAGATCGTGCCTAGAATCTAATCACACTGCAGCGAGATAGTGCGTAGCTGAATAGAATGTTTGATCAATAGAGGTAGCTATAACTAGGAAACTAAGAATACAGAAGAAAGAAGACACTTTCGAGCTGTATTTATAGTAGGGCGAACAAAGGGGCGAAGTAGTCGATTTGCTAGAGCTCGAATAGATGAAATGTTTCAGCATATTTCGATTCGAAACATCGTTGTTTCTTGTTCACATATCGAAATTTCTAGAGTCTATTGACTAGGTCTCATTCAATGTCGACACGCTTCGTAACATTATTCTCTTCTCTTTAAAAGTCATGTCTCTATGACTTGTAGTGTAGTTCATAGCACTGACGTAGAGCTCGACGCTCGTCTTTCTACCAACCTTCCTATTGATCTTTCAGACCATCGAAATGCCTATTGTAGCAGGCTCACTATGAGGGGAGAAGGGCGATCATTGTAGCAGACTCACTATTTGACGTAGGAACACGAGGTAGACCGATTCGCTGATAGGTAGAGCGATGTGAGTAGGTAGATCATCGCATTGACAGTGTCATTGAAGCAGACTCACTAGCCGACTTGCTCATTGAAGAGGTCGATTCTGATCATGTCATTGAAGCAGACTCACTAGCCGACTTGCTCATTGAAGAGGTCGATTCTCATCGGCTTGCCTTTGTAGCAGGCTCACTAAATTGACACAGAAACACGAGATAGGTCGATTCACTGATAGGTAGAGCGATGTGACTAGATCATCGCATTGACGACGTCTTTGTAGCAGACTCACTAAATTGACCTTGGTTTGAATCGAGTCGAATCGAATTTGATGACACAGATTATTTTGACTCGACTGATTCACGAGCTTTTTAAGAAGAGAGAGAAGAGATTGTGATTCTCTAGCAATCAACGATCATATGTTTCCGTTGATTCTATTGATCGAGTGAATCGATGCTACTGAATGAGCGGTAGATTCTCTAGCAATTCAACGATCATATGTTCTCGTTGATTCTATTGACCCTCTGATGTTGTTCTGTCTTTCGATGTTGTCGATCACCAGATAAACAAATTTCTTTATACTCGTTTCGTTGTTCGTCGAGTGTCTTGAATGAATATTGATACTCGTATCGTAGAGTTAACGAATTCTTAGTTTAATGTTGAGACCGTGCCTAGAATCTAATCACACTGCAGCGAGATAGTGCGTAGCTGAATAGAATGTTTGATCAATAGAGGTAGCTATAACTAGAAAACTAAGAATACAGAAGAAAGAAGACACTTCCGAGCTGTATCTATAGTAGAGCGAACAAAGGAGCGAAGTAGTCGATTTGCTAGAACTTGAATAGATGAAATGTTTCAGCATATTTTGATCCGGAACATCTTTGTTTCTTGTTCACATATCGAAATTCCTAGAGTCTATTGACTAGGTCTCATTCAATGTCGACACGCTTCGTAACATCATGTTGCGTTGAAACAGCTGATCAAAATATTGATTAGATTCAAAATATCAGTCAATTTAATCAATTGAGTAAAATGTTTCTTACAAAATCGAGTTATTGACTTAGCATTTGATGATAAATGTCAGAAATCAAATAAAATAAGCACAGAAATATCACAAAACTCATTTATCTCGCTCATTTTATTTCTAATTTATATTTGATATCTGTTTTCAAAGATTCGCGCAAAGTTCGAAAATTTACAGTCACTCAGCTATATTGACGACGTGATGCTATACATTGAGAAAAGAAATATTAATAAGAATGTGAAAATATTGAAAAACCTAGCAAAAATCACTTTCACATGAGCTGAGAATAACACAGTGCAATTCAATGACTTGAAATCTGAATTCATACACTTTGAAAGTCATAAGATGATCTTTAATTAAATAATTATTCTACTCAATAACATGATCATAAAATCAAAAACATGCATATGATGATTAGAAGTTTGACTGAATCGAAAGCTCAACTTCAAAGTTCATGTGCAAATGAAAATCATGACAGTCATAAGAACATTACACTCATTATTTAAATTAATGAATAGTAAGTAAGAATTAAATGTTAAATCAGAAAAGCAGTTATACTCAACATGCATCACGTCTATTAGCAATTATGACGTTGAAATATAATGAAATAATCAAAAAAGCTACTTAGTCAAATTTCGTAAATTGCAAAATGCTGCATTATGAAAAATTCTGAATGCATTTCAAACATCATTGATAGATGCTATGCAAATAGAAGTTGAAATTTCGTTGATGAAAATGCAATTAAATCAAAAGTGCAAGAACTATGCAATTTGAATAGTTTAATTATTGAAAAAACTCTTTATCAGAAAAAGAATGTTTATTTCATATTCATTTTAATACTTTATTGAATTGAATCTAGATTTGAATGCATTGAAATATCTGAACTAAAACAAGATGAAGATAAATTTATCTTGAAAAGTCAAGAAGTGCAAAGATAGACTCATGCAGATATATCAAATATTGAACAAAGTGTAAAAAACATTGAATTCAATAAAAGAAATTGAAATTTCTCACTTTAAGAAATCATGAGATCAGAAAATTGAATATCTGATAAAGATGCAAATTGAATTCACAAGAGATGAAATGTGCAAAATGATAAATACATACTATAGAAAACTGAAAACAATAGTCAAAAAGATGAAAAACATAGTGATGTACATTAATGCATCGCAAACTCAGAAAAAGATAGCAGAACTCAAAACAGAAATTGAAATCATAATAATATTCATGCATGAGTCTGTTAGATGCAGCAAGACGATAAGCATGATCAATGAAATAATCATAATGAAAGCAAAATTGCAAGCTATCAATGATGCAATTGCAATATGCAGCAAAGAAACATTTGAAAACAGCGAAATTTGAGTGTATAAAGACAGTCAAATGACGCTGCAAAGATTAAAAGCAAAGAGCAATGTTAACTTGAAGTTATTCAATAACATACAACAAAATTTGATTAATTTGCAACAAAATCAATGTCATATGTGCATACAATGAGTATCAAGTTGCAAAAACATCATCAAAAATGAAGCAGCAAATCAATTAATCAAAGATGTGACATGAAAAAGATTGATAATTGACATCAGAGAAAGAATAATCATAAGCTTCATCAAAAAGCAAATAAACAAAGAGACAAAAGAGCAATAACTAATTGCATGAAATGACAGCATCAAAAAAGAAAATCAATATCAGAAGCACACAGCAAGAATGAATCTGAGTTACAAATTACTAAAGAAATTTCAAAAAGTAAACAGATTGACGTTTTCAACGTTTATACAGCTAAAAATGAAACATGACTATTTTAAAAGCTATTTGCATCGATTATCAGAGAATAATTTGAACAAATGCTATGAAATATGCAAGATGAGACAAACGTTGAAGCACTTACTACTGAACTGCAAACATTATAGAGCAAAACAGTTACAGCTTAAAGCAAAAGTACAGTTTAAAAACATGAACATTATATTGATGTTGTTTATCATCAAGATTGAAAGAATTGCAATGCTAAAGTACTTGAAAAGTACTCAAATTGCAACAAGAAAATGACTATTAAGAATAAAAGAGTAGAGTGAAAAAAACACAAAGAAATGAGAAAATGAGAACATGAAAGAAAGAAGATGTTTGATTGAAAGTGCTTGTTTGCACAAACTATCAATGTGATTGATTAATAAAAAGATATAAAGTAGCGACTTTGATCAAGATACATGTAATTTAACATATGCACAGCGTCTAGACAGTGTCATAGTCATAGACTGCATGCATTTAATGAAGAAATAAAAAATAAAAAAAACTGTACATTTCAACTCTCATGAAGTGTTCTTGTAAAATCATCATGCGTTGCAACTCTTGTAAAACGTAGATTATTTCTAGCTCTTCTTGCAATCTTTTGCATGCTGTCACTTTGTACATTCTAGTGATGTTCATCACGTCGTTGTTGCTTCTTCGCGCGTCTCAAGTCGTGTGAAGAGAAGAGTGTAAAGAATTTGAGCATGCAATTGCAGTCTGAGTACATCAGTTCATTATGTCGATTGCATTCATCTCTTTCGCGTTAACAATTGTAGCTAAAAATAGTGATTTGAGCGATTGAGATGTTGTCACGTTGATGTTGTTCTGATCGCGTCGTACGACGATGACTTTGCAACGACAGCAATCTTGAGAATAAAGAGTAAAGAACATTAGACTTCACTGAATACTACAGACAGCATCAATAAGTTTGTAGTTAACATCATGTACAGATAGTTCTTGTTGTCAATCGAAGATGCATTCAATTCAAACAATGCATTAGAATATGCTTAACTGTTTGATGATTTCATTTGCAGTTGCATTGAAAACTATTCATGCTCAGCACATTTCTCAAGTGCAAATAAATCTTCAGCTTTATGCGTTTGATTCTGATGTGAATTGCAAAAGTGCTTTTAATTTTCTGAAAATTATCACGCATTTTTACTGACTTCTTGAATAGATGAAATCTTTGAGCGAAAGATGCATTAATGTCTGCAATGCATTTTTTGCAGTTTTTTCATCGAAGATTTCATTGACTTTTGTGAAATTATGCAATTGCATGTTCACTCATTTAAATCATTGTTAAGAGATCAAGTCATTTACATTTAGATTGTATCTTTGCTTTTTCGTAAATTGAAACATTCAGAAACGTCATTTTTTGAAGATCGAAAAGCAAGAATTAGAAATGAGTTTATTAGTTTTTATCAGATGAGCATGTATGATTTTGCATGCTCATCAAGTTTTCTGTGTTCTGTTATCAATTCAACTGTGTAGTGTGACTTAATTCTGTAGCTTGTTCAAATGAACATGTAATGAGAATGTATGTATTTCAACTTTCAGCGTTTTAATGTTCACTTTTCTGAAGATGTTAATCACATAATGTAACGCTTAATTTTAAAGAGTTTTTAATCTTTATTTTATATTCAACAATCTTTCTTCTTTATTGCGTTGATGTCATATTAATGCTTCAAATGTTATTTTCAATCTTATCATCATTGAGTATATTTGTTTTGCTTCTGCGAATGTAGTTTCTCAGATGAAGATTTCAAGTCAACTAAGCATCAGTATCTTGATAATGTGATTTGCTTCTATTTGATGAAAATGCAAATTTCATCATAGTTTTGTATTCAGTTGCACTTTAAGAACTCATACATTTAATTTCAACTTTATTATCAAGTTTTTTATGCATAAACTGACTGTCATGTCAAATTTTTTTGACTTACAAATGAAGTGTGTGAATTCATATTTATCTGAAGTGAACATAGCATCATGAGTTCAAGCTCACTTTGCACAGATGTTATATATTCAACTCAGTAATTTGCAAATTAATTCTGTGATTTTGTTATAAATCAGAATATTGATGTCATTTATGAAGTCAAGCACTTTGATTTTGATTTTTAATGCTTTGCATTTTTCAATTAAGCTTGCATTAAAGAATAAAAAGAGAATCGATGATATAAGAAATTTTTGCAATATGTCAGCATTTACTTGTTGCATCATGCTGATTTATTCATCAAATGTCAGCGATGATTCTTTGTTCTTCAGAAAGCTGCAAGTTCATTCAATTATGTAGTTCAATATTCTTTTCATTTTTAAAGTATGTAAAAGTTTAGTGTGCAAGACATAATTGAACATTTTAGCAACATTTAAACTAAGCATGAAGATTATGTACTTAATTTTACAACTTTATACTGCATGTACTTGATTTACTAGTAGATTCAGTGCTGAAATCATGAATTACTTACATTTTACTTTCATTTGAGCATTTGAAAGCATGTGATGAGTCTCAGTAATATCACTTAATCTTTTGATCATAATTGATTTCAATGTCTTATTCATGATGTTTAACAAAGCAATGAATTAATACATTTTTAAGTTAATGTAATTGCTCTTCTTTGATTTATATAATACTATTGTCTGAGTTTTTTTAAACTGCTTTGAATGATATTTGTAAATTACACATGCGTTGAATAAACTGATTAATATCAAAGTCAGTTTTGTTAAACTCACTTAAAGTACTTTATATGAAATTTCAAATGCACATCGACGTTTTGACGAAGAGCTTGAGTAGCTTGTAAGTTAGTGAGCAGAGTTCATTCAATACTAATGCGCTCGAGATGCATATGCTAGCTACTAGATGAGACGTTTGCTACAAGCTAGCTGTCAGCTGAGTTTGCATCGTTGATTAGCTTACATGCTACATAAATCAGCTACAAGCTGATTTAGCTGATTTAGCACTACTCATTTATCTACTCGCTCATCTACTCTTCATCTATCTACTCGCTCATCTACTCTTCATTCTACTCACTCATCTACTCTTCATTCTACTCGCCTACCTACTCGCTCATCTACTCACTCATTTACTCACTCATCTACTCTTCATTCTACTCGCTCATCTACTCGCTCATCTACTCTTCATTCTACTCATCTATCTACTCGCTCATCTACTCGCTCATCTACTCTTCACTCTACTCACTCATCTACTCTTCATTCTACTCGCTCATCTACTCTTCACTCTACTCGTCTATCTACTCGCTCATCTACTCTTCATTCTACTCGCTCATTTACTCGCTCATTTACTCGCTCATCTACTCTTCACTCTACTCGTCTATCTACTCACTCATCTACTCGCTCATCTACTCTTCATTCTACTCGTCTATCTACTCGCTCATCTACTCTTTACTCTACTCATCACTCTACTCACTCATCTACTCTTCATTCTACTCGCTCATCTACTTGCTTATTTACTCTTCATTCTACTTGCCTATCTACTCGCTATCAAACGCGTCGATCGAGCGCATAAAACACGTCAAACAGTGCTTCAAACAATGCTTTCTACATGACTTTCTACCTACTCGTCACTCTACATGCTCAGCTACCTACTCGATAATCTTCGCTTCGAGCTCTATAGGGCTGACGCTAGAAAGTTCGAAGTTTTCATCTTCTTTTTTCCTTCATAGTTTCTACTTTCTAGAACAACAACAATCAAAATATCAACATGTTCAGCTATCAACTCAGCTATCTACTCGTTCATCTACTAGTCAGTCTACTCGCTTCAAAACATGCTTCAAAAGACGCGTTGATTAAGTGCATAACATGAGTCAAATGATGCTTCAAACAATGCTTTCTACTGAGCTTTCTACTGATCTTTTGATCGATCTTTCTACTGATCTTTTGATCGAGTCATTTAGTGAGCTTTCTACTGATCTTTCAATTGAGTCATTTAGTGAGCTTTCTACTGACTTTTCGATCAATCTTTCTATCAATCTTTCTATTGACCTTTCTACTGAGTTATCTATTGAGCTATCGACTGAGCTTTCTATCAAACACTCTACCAAACATTCTACATGCTTCAAAATACGCGTCGATCAAGCGCATAACATGAGTCAAACAATGCTTTCTACATGACTCTCTACATGACTTTCTATCAAGCGCTCTTCATGTTTCCCTACCAAGCACTCTTCATGTTTTCCTACCAAGCATTCTATCAAGCACTCTTCATGTTTCTCTACCAAGCATTCTACATGACTCTCTACCAAGCGCCCTTCATGTTTCCCTACCAAGCGTTCTTCATGTTTCCCTACCAAGCGCTCTTCATGTTTCTCTATCAAGCGCTCTTCATGTTTCCCTACCAAGCACTCTTCATGTTTTCCTACCAAGCGCCCTTCATGTTTCCCTACCAAGCACTCTATCAAGCACCCTTCATGTTTTTCTACCAAGCATTCTACCAAGCACTCTTCATGTTTAAATAGATGGTTAAATAGCTACTTAAATAATCAATTCATCAAATGATTTATTTGATTACATACGAATCTTGAATGTAGAAACGTACGAAAAGCGAACATGTATTGCACATTATATCTTTTGAGCAATTGATGTCTTTTGAGCAAATGACTGTCACCAAAAGATACAAGCGCTTGTAGCTAGCTATTAGTTGTTGGTGAGTGACTATTAGAGCTTGTGAGCTAGAAGCTCGACTAAACAAATGTTTTTGACTGATGCTAGCTTGATGAGCTTGTAGTCAGTTTTAGCTGATTTCGTCAAATGATTGATGCATCTGATGCTTTGTTAACTTTTACTCATTGAATCATCTGTCTCATCTCATCTTGCAATAAGACTGAATTGAATAACATTGTCAATGATATAAATGATCTTGAAATGTCATTGATGTTTGCTTGAAACAATGATAAAAAAAACTTCTTTCATAGTATCTTTGTTTTTTCTTTGAATGAATCTGCTATGTGATTGAAATCGTTGCTCTTTAATGATAAAAACTGCAAAAGTTTCTTAAGTAGTTGACTTTCAATTCTGATTCATTTCGCGAAGTATCAAATCAATTTCAATTCATTGTTCAGCTTATGCATTTGTAATTTAAAATGTGAACATTTTGTTTCTTTAATGATCTTGTTTTTATGATCATTATATTTCAGATAGTCATTTCATGTCTTTAAAGTACTTTGCAATTTTCATAAAATTCATAATCATTATGATTTCATCACAACTTTCAAGCAAATCTGATTTTAAAAGTCTTGTGCTTGAATCAACAACTTTGTTTAAGAAGTAGATTTTTTAATGACTTTTTATAACATATGAGTGATTTCAACTACTTTGTCATTTATTGCTGTCTTATCATTGAAAAAACAATTGATGAAAAGATGTATTTTTAAATGAATGTTTAATGCTTCTGTGTTCATTTTCTTTCATAATCAATGAGTTGTGAGCTGCATGAAAGATGTGTGTAAACACAACTTCATGATAATCAAAAAATGATGAAATTTTTAATGTAAATCAATTTACATCTTGCATTTGTATATCATGAATTGAATTTTCTTGCTGTCAAACACTAGATTTATTGTCATGAGCTGATTATAAATCTTTTTAGTAATTATATCTGATTCAAGCAGTAACTTTTTTTCTTCTTCATTAAGTGCATGCAGTCTATGACTATGACACTGTTTAGACGCTGTGCATATGTTAAATTACATGTATCTTGATCAAAGTCGCTACTTTATATCTTTTCATGAATCAATCACATTAATAGTTTGTGCAAACAAGCACTTTCAATCAAACATCTTCTTTCTTTCATGTTCTCATTTTCTCATTTCTTTGTGTTTTTTTCACTTTACTCTTTCATTCTCAATAGTTATTTTCTTGTTGTAATTTGAGTACTTTTCAAGTACTTTAACATTGCAATTCTTTCAATCTTGATGATAAACAACATCAATATAGTGTTCATGTTTTTGAACTGTGCTTTTGCTTTAAGCTGTAACTGTTCTGCTTTATAATGTTTGCAGTTCAGTAGTAAGTGCTTTAACGTTTATCTCGTCTTACATATTTCATAACATTTGTTTAAATTATTCTCTGATAATTGATGCAAATAGCTTTTAAAATAATCATGTTTCATTTTTAGCTGTATAAACGTTGAAAACATCAATCTATCTGTTTTTTGAAGTTTTAAACATTTGTTCACATATATGCATGTTCTTGACTGTGATGACGTGTTTTTCACTAGATAAAAGAAGTTGTGAGCTGAGTTAAATAATTAAGTGTCGTTAATGTTGCAACTCTGCTTCTGTATGATTACAATGTTAAATTCATGAACTTCTCTGTCAATTAAAAATGATTTCTGAATTTTCAATGATTTTCTGATGTTGTACTGCAGTATTTGTAGAAAAAATTATTTTATCATAAAGTTATTTGTAACTGTTGTTAACTCTGCAAAGAGAAGACTCTTTGAATGTTCTCAATCATTGAAAATCTGTCTCATTTTCTGATTTGTTGTATCTGACTCTGCTTGAATAACATCTCATTTGAATCACTACTTACATAAGAGAAATGATCAATGCGTCTCTTCTTGACTTCTATCATTTGTCATGTTGATTCATGAGCAACTAGACTGCGTGTTTTCAGCACAACTGTCGTTGAGCTCAACGAGTTCATTGAACTGAGAGAGTTCGTGAACTTCGAAGAGTTCATTGAATCTGCAGAGCTTGAAAACAGCAAAGAGCTCAAGAATTGCAAGAATGTGCAATTGTATTTAGATGCTTCTGAATATCTGAATGATCTGTTTCTGTAGATTTTAAACATTTGTTTCATCTGCTGTCATCATTTGAAACAGATGTGTCTTCAAAGTTCGTGATTTTCGTTGCAAATAGTACAACATCTTTTATTCAAAGATGTCATGCATTTCTTGAATTTTTTTTATTTCTTCATTAAGTGCATGCAGTCTATGACTATGACATTGTCTAGACGCTGTATGTATGCTAGCTTACATGTAACCTGGTCAAAGTCGTTGCTTTATATCTTCTCGTTGATCAATCACATCAATAGTTTGCACATACAAGCGCTCTCTCTCAACTCTCGTCATCGTACTTTCGTTTTTCTTTGTTTCTTCGCACTCTTCGCGTTCTACTCTTTCATTTCTAATAGTCATTTTCTCGTCGCAATTCAAGTAATTTTCAAATACTTTAGTGTTGCAATTCTTTCAATTTTGATGATAAACAGTGTCAATATAGTGTCTGTGTTTTTGAGCTGAGCTTTTTTTTAAGCTTTATCTGCTCTGCTCTATAATGTCTGCAATTCAGCAGTAAATGCTTCAACGTTTGTCTCGCATTGCATATTTCATAGCATTTGTTCGAATTATTCTCTGATAATCAATGCAAATAGCTCTTGAAATAGTCATGTCTCATTTTCAGTTGAATAAAGATTGAAAACATTAATCTATCGATTTTTCTCATCTCTTTTAATGATTTATGACTTAAATTCACATTCGATATGTGCTTTTAATACTGATTTTCCTTCTTGATGCTGCTTTTTCAAACATTTAGTCATTGTAATTTCGTCTCTTTGCAAATTTGCTTTTTGACGAAGCTTATGATGATTGCTTTCATGTTGTCGATAACTGATAATTCTTGAGCAGCACTTTTGATCAATTGATCTGCTTTTTCGTTCTCAATAATGCTCTTGTCACTTGATATTCACTGTATGCGAATTTGACATTGATTCTGACGTAAATTGATCAAGTTTTGTCGTATGTCATCGAATAACTTCACATTGACGTTGCTCTTTACGTTTAGTCTTTGCAAAGTCATTTGACTGTTCATGTATATTCAAATTTCGCTGTTTTTGAGTGCTTTTTCGCTGCATATTGCAATTGCATCGCTAATAGCTTGCAATTTCGCTTTCGTTGTGATTATTTTGTCATAAACGCTTGTTGCTTTGCTGTATCTGATGAGTTCATGCGTGAATATCACTGTCGTTTCAGTTTCTGTTTCAACCTCTGCTATCTTTTTTCAAATTTGCGATGCGTCGATATACATCACTATGTTTTTCGCCTTTTTGATAATTCTTTCTAATTTTCTGTAGTGCAAATTGACTGTTTCGCGAGTTTTGCTTTTTGCAAATTCGGTTTGAATTCTTGCTAAATGCTTGATTTCTTGATCTCATGATTTCTTGAAGTGAGAAATTTCAATTTCTTTTATTGAATTCAGTGTTTTTTGCACTTTGTTCAATATTCAATATATCTGCGTGAGTCTGTCTTTGCACTTCTTGACTTTTCAAGATAAGTTCTTCTTCATCTCGTTTCAGTTCAGATATTTTGATGCGTTCAGATCTAGATTCAATTCAATAGAGTATTGAGATGAGTACAAAATAAACGTTCTTTTTCTGATAGAATGTTTTTTTGATAACTCAATTATTTGAATTACATAGTTCTTGCACTTTTGATCTAATTGCATCTTTATTGACGAGATTTCGACTTCTATTTGCATAGCATCTATCGATGATGTTCGAAATGCACTCAGAATTTTTCGTAATGCAGCGTTTTGCAGTTTGCGAAATTTGACTAAGTAGCTTTTTTGATTATTTCATCATATTTCGACGTCATAATCGCTAATAGACGTGATGCATGTCAGATATAACTGCTTTTCTGATTTGACATTTAGTTTTCACTCGCTATTCATTAATCTAAATAATGAGTGTAGTGTTCTTGTGACTGTCACAATTTTCGTTTGCATATGAACTTTGAAGTTGAGCTTTCGATTCAGTCAGATCTCTAGTCATCGTACACATGTCTTTGATTTTATGATCATGTTATTGAGTAGAATAATCATTTAATTGAATGTCGTCTTGTGTCTTTCAAAATGTATCAGTTCAGATTTCGAGTCATTGAATTGCATTGCATTGTTCTCAGCTCATGTGAAAGCAATTTTTGCTGCGTTTTTCAGTATTTTCACATTCTTGTCAATATTTCTTTTCTCAACGTATAGCGTCACGTCGTCAATATAGCTGAGTGACTGTAAATTTTTGAACTTTGCGCAAATCTTTGAAAACAGATATCAAATATAAATTAGAAATAAAATGAGCGAGATAAATGAGTTTTGTGATATTTCTGTGCTTATTTTATTTGATTTCTGACATTTATCATCAAATGCTAAGTCAATAACTCGATTTTGTAAGAAACATTTTACTCAATTGATTAAATTGACTGATATTTTGAATCTAATCAATATTTTGATCAGCTGTTTCAACGCAACATGATGTTACGAAGCGTGTCGGCATTGAATGAGATCTAGTCAATAGACTCTAGAAATTTCGGTATGTGAACAAGGAACAAAGATGTTTCGAATCGAAATATGCTGAAACATTTCATCTATTCGAGCTCTAGCAAATCGACTACTTCGCTTCTTTGTTCGTTCTACTATAGATACAGCTCGAAAGTGTCTTCTTCCTTCTGTATTCTTAGTTTTCTAGTTATAGCTACCTCTATTGATCAAACATTCTATTCAGCTACGCACTATCTCGCTGCAGTGTGATTAGATTCTAGACACGATTTCAACATTAAACTAAGAATTCGTTAATCCTACGATACGAGTATCAATATTCATTCAAGACACTCGACGAACAACGAAACGAGTATAAAGAAATTTGTTTATCTGATGATCGACAACATCGAAAGACAGAACAACATCAGAGAGTCAATAGAATCAACGAGAACATATGATCGTTGAATTGCTAGAGAACCTACCGCTCATTCAGTAGCATCGATTCACTCGATCAATAGAATCAACGAGAACATATGATCGTTGATTGCTAGAGAATCACAACTTCTTCTCTTCTTTCTCAAAAAGCTCGTGAATCAGTCGAGTCAAAATAATCTGTGTCATCAAATTCAATTCGACTCGATTCGAACCAAGATCAATTTAGTGAGTCTGCTACAAAGACGTCGTCAATGCGATGATCTAGTCACATTGCTCTATCTATCAGTGAATCGATCTACCTCGTGTTTCTGTGTCAATTTAGTGAGTCTGCTACAAAGGCAAGTCGATGAGAATCGACCTCTTCAATGAGCAAGTCGACTAGTGAGTCTGCTTCAATGACACAATCAGAATCGATCTCTTCAATGAGCAAGTCGGCTAGTGAGTCTGCTTCAATGACACTGTCAATGCGATGATCTACCTACTCACATCGCTCTACCTATCAGCGAATCGATCTACCTCGTGTTTCTACGTCAAATAGTGAGTCTGCTACAATGATCGCTCTTTCTCTCTCATAGTGAGCCTGCTACAATAGACATTTCGATGGTCTGAAAGATCAATAGAAAGATTGGTAGAAAGGCGAGCGTCAAGCTCTACGTCAGTGCTATGAACTACACTACAAGTCATAGAGACATGACTTTTAAAGAGAAGAGAGTAATGTTACGAAGCGTGTCGACATTGAATGAGATCTAGTCAATAGGCTCTAGAAATTTCGATATGTGAACAAGAAACAACGATGTTTCGAATCGAAATATGCTGAAACATTTCATCTATTCGAGCTCTAGCAAATCGACTACTTCGCCCCTTTGTTCGCTCTACTATAGATACAGCTCGAAAGTGTCTTCTTTCTTCTGTATTCTTAGTTTCCTAGTTATAGCTATCTCTATTGATCAAACATTCTATTCAGCTACGCACTATCTCGCTGCAGTGT
>JAABUU010000397.1_pt1 | contig 100735 bp, 116 predicted proteins | sample 5559301 | NCBI WGS metagenome assembly JAABUU01 (sample SAMN10711884, study PRJNA513360) | rock metagenome | isolation source: Antarctica rocks | place: Antarctica: Victoria Land, Richard Nunatak white | reverse complement strand
TCCACCCCCCCCCCGGCCCGCGCGCGCCCCCCCCCCCCCCCAAAAGAGATTGAGAACGGTTTTTCGAAAAGATCAAGACAATGGCTTGTTAGTATCTCGAAAAGAACTGCTTCACCTTAATGATTAAAAGCCGCTAAACTGCCAGACAATTTTGAATAATTCATTTGTTTCGCCCAGGCTCCTGACGTAGGTAGGTAGTTGAGAAGACGATGGCCTCGGTTGGCTTTAGTACTCATTTTCCAATGTGGGAAGCATGTATACAGACTTCTACTATAGCGACTTTCTTCAAGATGAACTAGGCCTTTCTCCTAAATTATAAAACATGGGATATCCCTCTTCGAACATGCAAATCTCTTCCAAAAAAAAAAAATTCAACACGAAGCCATCAAAAGCCATTATTTGAAACCCCAAAACTCAGCTCGACCACCAAAGAAAAAAAGGAAAAAAGCAGCGAGCCAACATCGAACTCTTTTCCTGTTCCCCATTTCTGATCCTTCGCATCGCCTTAATTTTGCAACTGGGCTCGAAGTGATAGATTTGTTGTCCTGGAGATGATGTTGAGAACGACGAGACGTAGATGGGGTTGTGCAGCGGTGCCTTTCGGCGGAGCTTCCTGGTAACGACTCATCCCTCCCAAAAGGAAAAACCATCAGGGTCGAGGACTGTACACCGCATCAAAAAAAAACCGAACAGATTTGATGCAATCAAGTGTATCAAGCCCAACTGAAGTCCTCACTGTTCGTTCCGCAACGGAAGTTGGAACCGGAATACTGGAGCAACAAAGGTGATAAACTAGGAAGATCTTGACAGGCAGAGAAAGAGTTGAGGAATGACGCTGGAAGGCTTGCGAGGACGTGTTGGAGTGGCGAGGCGGATAAGAGGTATTATTATTATCAAGGATGATTCATGGTTAAATTAGGGATGTTGGTTGACATCGCTCGAGACGCTTCTTAGCCCTTGCAGTAGTAGTCATGGATAGCGATGTGGACGTTCTGTCTCGAAAACGTTCGATATGTGATGAGGACTCAAGAGTAGGTATTGTACCCTGACGGAGCGGTGTCTGGTGCGACTGTAGTAATTGCTGTCACAGCCGTTAAGACAGGAGTATATTTGAATATGCTTTGGAGACCCGAGTGACTGGAATATAGTGGCAAAAATCGAAGCTCGAAGCAGGAGAAACGTCTGAATCATGTGGGGTATCACATTCGACCCAATCGACTCATATTCTCTTATCATCCCCAGTCCTAATTGACTCTCCAATCTCTCGCTCCTCGTCCTCAGTCTTGTCGTGCTCTCCAGCTGCACTATTTTCGTCCGCTATCCTACCTGGCGCTGCAGTTCTGCTATCCTGGTCCGCCCTCGCTTCCACCTCTCCGATTCGCGTTTCCTCGTGCACTGGAGACTTGGGTTCTCCAATTTCCATGATCGTCGGGCTTGCATCCAGCTCTCCCAGGTCGATGGCGGGTAAGTTTACGTCTAGTTCTCCCACCGCCGGCTGCTGGACCTGGGGTAACATTTCCTGCTGCTCCCCCTTCCCATCAAACCCACCGGGCGACTGCATCCCCATCAAAGTCATAACCGAGTCCCTATTCTGGATATATTTCTGCCTTCTTTTTCTGTAGATGAGGAAAGCGGCCGTTGCTAAGGATGCGACTGCTCCAGCAACGCCCACGCCAATGCCCGCGGCTGCGCCCGCGCTAGGCCCGCTGGATGAAGGGGAGGGCATAGGAGACGATGTGGAATGTATGGGCGCCACGATTGCACTAGTAGTTGGGCTGGCCGTTTGTGTGACGAATGAAATCATCGTTGTGGTTACTGGGCTAGGCTTTTGTGTTGTACTTAAGCTTAATCTTGTAATGGTGATAGAACTGGCGCTCCAGGTAGTGGGCGTCGCCATATCATCCTGCGTGATGCTCCAAAACGTGCTGTTCGAGATTTCGCCCAGCTCCTTTATACTGTAGAGAATGAACAGGCAAGTTACATTAGGCCCGCACGACGAGTCACCAGAAAACGGCTGGCCATTCGCTGAGTAGCTAGTATCGAGCCAAGTAAGAGAATCTCCCGTGGCATCAACGGAGCTGTTGGAGCCTATCGTAATGTTTAGCTGAAGTGGAAAAGCTGGCGTTTACGCTCTTTAATTTGACTTACACAAGGTATTATTCGCGAAATGTCGAATGCTTGGTGCGCAAATCTGGGCAAGGTAAGGGTCAGATATATTACTTTCCCAGGACACGAAGACACTGTCCATGTAGTTGTAATAGGGATTAGTGTTAGACTCAGGGTAAATCCATGAGACATTTGGTCCAGCGCAGACAGTGGAGAACCAGAGAAAAAAGCAAGCGACGATGTCAAGAACGCTACGGCTACTGCTAAGGAAGCCCATGGCGTGAACAAGTCGGGGAAGAGCTCCGATGCGAGATCAAGACTGATCTTCACTTTAGTTACGGTGAACGGGGACTATTGAGCAAAGACTTGCGCACACCACGATAGATCGATCTCAACCAGCCACGGAGGTAAAATTTGCAATCAACCAGAGTGATTGGAAAGGGCAAACCCACAAAAGCGATTTACTGATGTGATACATAAGACGACAAAAAACAAATGCCAGCTCTATATCTCGACGTCTGAACTGTTGTTGCCATGACACATCACAATGCAAACTGTAGAGAAGAGGCACAGCATCGCAGGACAGCCATATCAGGTCTTAGCTGCATGGATAGAGGGTTCGGGTCGTGAACATAATTGGTCAGTAAGATCAATAAACAGCAGAAGTATTGGAAACAGGGAACAGTACTGATGGACTGCTACCCCGATTCAAAGTTTTCACCCCCTTCCTACCTTCCTACTGTAGTTCAACCAATAATATACACATGCACATATGCTCCTTCTGACCCTCATACCTCAAGAAGAAGGAATGAAGTCAATGGGCATTCGTATCGCTGGTCGAAACGAAACAAGAAGGATTCGATTCCGCGTTCAGCCTTGGGAATTAGTGGAGGATTGCGGCGTGGTGTCGTATAGACAGCTGGTTTGCTTGGACTCTCTAGGTTTCGAGATAACAAATAGCTGAATTGTTGAGAGGCTGAAACCCTGATCGGTCGGCTACTTGGCTTGACTACCTTGCATATGTCTCAAGATGGCAATCAGTTGCAATGCCAGGTCGCAATGCTTGATCTGTCCAGCACTCGATTCGGCCATTAATATCTCGAGGTCATGGATAGCTCAACTCAGCTGTTCGGTCGCTGGATTCTTTATGAGTCCCTTGCTCGAGCAGATGTCGAAAGCTTGATTCCCATCTTGCTGAGATTCAGTCTTCAACTTGTCGCGCCAGTCATTCTGCCAACTTGAGAAATGTACTCGGTAGATGAACAGCCAACTTCTAAAATTTCGCGTTTTGCATTCACCAATGGAAGTCCACCAGGCTATCTACCCTAGGGCCAGCTGAATTCTGAAGTCGCTTGTGGAAGCGCCGTCAGACTTAGCGGGTGTTCTCTGAATACGTCATCCGAGGGGGCGTGGGGGGTTGGAAAAGTTGAGCCAGGGCCGGAACTTTTTTTTTTTGGTTCCGGCCTCAGCTCAACTTTCTGCATATGCTAACCATGAGTTCAAAATCATTTCAACCCCGACTCAGCTTTCTGCATATGCTAATGATGAGCTCAAGAATTGATATTATTTAGTCAAAATAGCTAGAAGACAAACAGCAAGAGCGAAGTATTGAAGCTGTGCATATGCATATCTAGAAGGGAAGGGTCGACTATCTATATGACTCAGGAGAACATAAGCTAACCCTGAATAGGGTTGGCTTCGGAACAAGCCTATGCTCTAGCGGCGAGCGATCGGCGATAGCTCTCAGGATAGCCATCAACATAGCCATCAACATAGCTACCAACGAAGATGCGTAGCTAGGATCGTAACAGATCACGCATATCATGAATAGCAAGATGAGCGAAGATTCTTCGACATATGCTTAGCATATGCACAAAACATGTGAAATCATGAACTCGACTTGTGACATGCTCATTAACAAGCTATCGCTCACATTTTTCTTGTCAGATCTTTCTTGTGTCTTTTCTTCTTCATTCTCATTGTTCAGCTTGTGATTTGCATCATCACTTTTCTCGTCGTCTTCAACATTGAACGAACTGAGTTTCTTTTTAGTATATGCGTGACATATGCAAACTGCGACTCTTATCTTCAAATCATTTAGTCAATCTGTTATCTCATTCGCTCGATTTTCAGCGTCGATGCTTTCATCATTCATCGATGTTTCTTTATGCTCAGTTGATGCTGCACATATGCACAGTCGAGATCTTTTTGATCAGATGTCAAGTTTGTTGTGATCTCGCTTAATGCTCTTGACATATGCTTCGCATAGGCTTCGAAGCTTTTTCAACCCGACGTCAAGTCTTGAATGTACGCCCCGGGGCATATGCAATTTTTGAAGTTCAACCCGACGTCAAGAATTTTTTCCAACCCCGGCTCAACTTTTCCAACCCCCCGGCGAGCTGCACCCCCCACTATGATCTTCTAATTTGACAATATTCACCTATCAGAAAGCTGCATAAAATTCTATATGGTATTATTATCGTCCATCCCTGGATGATTCCCCCCTAGAATGCTGATATCTGCTAGATGTCATTATACCCTCATCGTCCGCAGCTGGACCTCTTGTACCCCCCTCAGAGGACCTCTCTCATCCGTAAAATCTTCGAGTTCCTGATCCTCACCCGCCACCAGACCTACCTCCTCGTCTCCCCTTCCTTCTCCACTTGCCTTCTTAGCCTTCGTCGGATCGTTATTCACTGCGACATATAGTGCGCTTCCTAAAATCAGGCTGCTTCCGACAATGCTCCAGACTCCAGGTGTGCTGTTCCAAACGATCTTGTCAAATGCTAGAGCGAACAGCATCTGCGTATAGACCATGTTCGTTGCCCGAGAACTTTTCTCATGCGCTAATCCCGCAGTCAACATGATTTGCATCGCGAAACCACAGATCCCTAGGAATAGTAGGTATCCCCATTCCTGCAAGCTCGAGGGCAATCGAAAGCCCACCCCCGGTATTGCAAAGACGGCCACAAGGCTCACGAATGTGCACCAACCCGCAAAGTAGTTGACGGAGATGAGAGGATGGGCACGCTTACCGATCCAGCGAATGGTGGTATAGGCACACGCAGCCCCAAGTACTCCGGTAAGCGCTACACCTACCGCTATCAGTCGTTGTGTTGCACTGACACCATCTACCTGCTGGTCATCCGCTGATACTGTTGCATTGGTCAAAAGGGCCCCGTCTGCAGCACCGCTCGCGGTTGGGATCGGATCAGTGTGGCCTTGGAAGAGCGATGTAGGACGAGCTATTAGTATCACGCCCGTTAAGGAAACACCAGCTGCGATCTGTTCCATCCGTGTGAAAGGTTCTTCGATAAGAATCGAACAAGCGAAGCAGGCCACGCTAGGAGCCAGGAATGTGATAACAGTGGCGTCAGCGATGGGAAGGTATTGGAGTGAGTAGTAAATCCCGTACACTCCGAAGAACCCCCCAAAGCCACGCGCGACCAGCAGCTTGCGAACGGGTTTGGGTCCGAAGGGTGCGGAGTCAATACCACGCCACCACATGTAGAACAAGCATAAAAGTAGAGTAATACCCATGCGCGCAAAAAGGATCTGATGTCATGTCGTCTCAGTACGGTTCCTTCTATAGCCTACCGAGCAGCGTTGCACATACCTGAAATGGATGCATGCCATGTCCGTGCTTTCCTCCGGTCTCAAGCAGACGTGTGGCGACATTCATCAAAGCTCCAAAGAGTTGTGCGACCATAACCAAGGCCAAGCCTCTGTTCAAAGCCCAAAACGACCGTATTTTCTTCTGCCATGCTCCTGCGGATCTCGGCGACCACGAAGAAGGCCTGGGCCCCGGATTGCCAATGAGAGGTCCCGTGTGTCTCTCATTCTCGTTGTCGGCAGAATATGTGGAGAGAAGCGACTCAAGGTCATCAGAAGTCCGTTCAAACGCGGATTGGAGAGGTACGTCCAGATAGGATTGCTTGTTGGCCGCTTTCACTTCTGCGTTTGGAACACTTGGCGCAGAGGCTTCTACTCCACTCAGATTAGAGACGCTACTCTTATCATCTTGAGCTTCTAGTCGTGGCGAGAGAAGAGACATGATATCCCATCCGCTAAGCCAAAGCCTACCCTAACATGAAGCGAGTGTGAGTGCCACAGGTCAGAAGAGCAATGACGAGTGACTCGTAGTAAAGACCGATGAAAAAGAATGCGGTCACCAGCCATCGGGCCTTTGTGGGTATCGTTCGTCTAGTGGGCACTATCTTAGCGATTGTGCGGGGTATTCCCATTACATCCGAATGCTGTCATGTTCAACAGAGAGTAGCAACACCAATGCAAGTCAGCAACGGTCAACAACATCTTGATAAGCTCTGAGCCTCATGAGGTCCATGTCGGCACGCAGACGGAGATGGAGAGGGATGGGCTTTCCCGCAGCAACGGTCGCGGTAGCTCGGGGGCGGCGGTTGGCACGTCACGAGTCACGACGGAGCCAAAAGCGGAAAGCGGAAAGCGGACGACTTTGGTCACACGTGATCTCGGATCACGAGTCTCGATCCAGATTCGCGCGCCACAGAGATTACCACCGTGCAGGCGCCAACCTGAAACATGACAAAGCATGTCTATTCAACCAATCCACTCAGCCCGACCAACATCAACTCGATGACACCCTCCCTGTAGAGGACGTTATGGGCAAATGCACCCCAGATCCTCCTGGTGATAATGACACCCGCCATGGTCACGGCAGCGAGGGGCCTGATAGACAGGCGGCCAGGCCTGACTCCTTGTTTCCCCTGAACCAACACCGACATGCTGCGAAGTGGAGCATAGGAGTCGAGTGTGCCTGCGCCCCCACAATAACGATGCCCCTCAGGGGGCCCAAGCTACGGTACTCCGTAGTCATCTCTCCAACACCTTCGACGAATATCCATCATCTGCATCTCTTCATTGGTTTGTTTCATCATCGGTTCATTTCCAAAGTCCATCTTCCCTGAACGTTATCTTATGGTATTACTGAGTTATCCTGGTTTCCCAGATGACACTCCCCAGCAGCCTTCTCTGTTCTTGGTCGAGCCTCCGAGAATGTACTGCCATCCGTCTTTGCCCCGCCCTCTCTATGTGTTATTTCTTTGCATCTCCAGGGTTGGGTTGCAGAAAAAGACTGCAACGGTGACTGCAATCTCTGTACATAGCCGCGTTGGGTATGACTGGGGATCGAGCAATAACAATATATCATGAGAGCGTCCCCACCTGACGTTATAGCCATAGTGCTACAAAACGTCCTTCTATAAGTGCATTGTCATTCATTTTATGCTTTCCCAGTCACTCCTTTGATCCCTTTACAGACCATGAGGTACTCCTTGTTGTACATATGCCTTCAGGCTTCTTCTTTGGTGCAGGCACTACCTACCCTATCCCAGGCGGCGGATCCAAATGCTATTCTTGCGGCAGGAACGCAAAGTCTTTCTAAACCTTCGAACGTGCCAAGTCCCACTGGAGTATGCAATCTCCCTTGAGCCTATGATGGCTTTCAATCCTTTCAAACTTCTACCATCGACTGCTGCATTTGCCACCATTTTTGTTTGTGGATCGCGAAACCCCCCCCGGGAATAAAATCGTTATCAAGAGTTACCTTATCATATTTTCAACTAGCGTACTAGTTAACCTGTTTCGTCTTATGCTCTTTGCTAATTTGACACTCTTCTCCAGACGATACAGACCAGCCTTGAAACCAGCGGACGAAGCAGCATTCAACCGTTCCCAACCACGGTCATTTCAATTGCCACTTCCACATCAGCAAATGCACCCTCAACATCAGTAGCTTCTAAGGCACCACCGAAACCCAACGTTTCCCTATCCGACATTTTCAATGCACCAATTAGCAGCGGAGGCCCAGTCGCAGTCATCCCGTCAAGGCCAGATCATCCAGTACCGCGCACTGGCGTTGTAAGCAGTCTTACAACAGTTTCAAAGTGTACTATACTGAACGGATTCTTCCAGACAAACCAGAAGGGCCCCATCGGCACGAACAAGTTTTACGCAAACTTCTTTCTGGGAAACCAAACCAATGCTGTGTGGACGCAACCATACTCCATGTTGTGGAGCCAAGGGACCGGCAATGCGAAGTCATGGGGCCTCAGTGTTTCACACGATGATCCTGATCAAATGGTAAGAGAAAGTTCAACTATATATGTCGCTTCACATCTCACTATTTGTAGGCATTTGGGCCGGATGCCAGCAAGAACCCAGTCGAATACTTCATCAACCCAATAGGAATACAATCAATTGTCTTTTCCGCTGCTGAACTTGGCCCGTAAGTCCTAAAAATTATAACGGTCCAGAAGATATGCTAAGATTTCGTAGTTCAATGTCCTTGACGACGGACTCCTTGACGGCATTCTCCGCCAATGCGAACCTTTTAGCTAGCAATGGCGCAAGCCCGGCTATTACAGTACCGCTCGTGCAGGGCATGGGTTTCGTCACTGCAATCTATAATGGAGTAACGCCCTTCATCGACAGCAGCATTTTCTTCCGTACGATATCACCTCTTCCTTCTCCCAAGACTGGTGTCACAAAGTATAAATTGCTCCTTGAAGACGGCAAGACATGGCTCCTGTACGCTACTGCGACGAACGGGACGGGTCTTGCCCTCACTTCGACCAGCAGCTCCCGACTATCAGCGGCAGGGCCCTTTACAGGCACGATTCAGGTTGCAAAAAACCCCGGAGATGTCGCTACTCAAGAAGCATCCTATGATAGTGCGGCCGGATCATATCCGACAAGCGCTTCGATATCGGGTTCAGTGGATGGTGTATCGGGGTCTTACACACTTTCTTGGACCAAGGCTGGCAACGGCTCGCCTGTGATTATGAACGCCCTTCCTCATCACATCCAGTCAATGGACGCAACGACAAGCGCAGGAAAGACTGGCATCCAGCTCCAATCCACCACACATGGAACTATGACTGGAGTAATCGGAGACTCGTGGACCATGGTCGAGCCAGACATTCCCGCCAACATGACTTTCGCCCCTTGGATCGCTGCCGATGGATCCACCGCGGCCATCCCAGCCTCGGCAGTTGCCCAAATCAACGCCGCCGGCACCAGCGAGCTCGCCCAAGACATGAACGCCCAGTCCAACCTCAACAGCATGTACTACAGCGGCAAAGCCCTCTCCAAATTCGCCACCGCCATCTACGCTATCCATGATCTAACCGGCAACACCGCTCTCGCCTCCTCCGGCCTCGACAAGCTCAAAACCGCCTACGCCGTCTTCGCAAACAATAAGCAACAATACCCGCTCGTCTACGAATCCGCCTGGGGCGGCGTCGTCAGCTCTGCGGCCTACGTTACGGGTAACGCAGGTGAAGACTTTGGAAACTCCTACTACAACGACCACCACTTCCACTGGTCCTACTTCGTCCACGCCGCCGCCATCATCGGCTACCTCGACCCCACGTGGATCCCCGCAAACAAAGACTGGGTCAACACCCTCGTCCGCGACGCCGGCAACCCCATCGCCGACGACCAATACTTCCCCTTCTCGCGCTCTTTCGATTGGTTCCACGGCCACTCCTGGGCCAAAGGCCTCTTCGACTCCGCCGACGGCAAGGATCAAGAATCCACGTCCGAGGACGCTCTGTTCGCGTACGCGATGAAGATGTGGGGCAGAACGTCCGGCGATGCCAACATGGAGGCGCGCGGCAACCTGATGCTGGCGGTGATGAAGCGCTCGCTGAGCAACTATTTCCTGCTCGAGAGCACCAACACGAACCAGCCGGCCAACTTCATCGGCAACAAAGTCACCGGCATCCTATTCGAGAACAAAGTCGACCACGTCACGTACTTTGGCGCCAATCCCGAGTATATCCAGGGGATCCACATGCTGCCTATTGTGCCCTCGTCGGCGTATCTGCGCAATCAGAATTTTGTGGCCGAGGAGTGGAAGACGTATTTCGACAACGGCCGCGTGGATCAGGTTGCCGGCGGGTGGAGGGGCGTGCTGTATAGCAATCTTGCGCTTATCGATGCCAAGGCGTCGTATGGCTGGTTTAGCGGGTCGTCGTTTGATCCGCAGTATCTCGATGGCGGGGCTTCGTTGACTTGGTCGTTGGCGATGGCGGCGGGCTTGGGTGGCGCGAATTGAGTTTTGATGGAATGGGCTAGATGGGGGTTCTGTTTGAGGGCTGGTGACCCTTTTTCTTTCGAGTTCAATGTTAGCAGGCGAGAGAAATATAGGCTTGACGTCGGTTGGAAATTCACGATTATCGGAATAGGGTTTTTTCTAACGTCTATCTTTTGATGTTTATACATATCTATGCCACCTCTTCAGAGAAACTTTAAGAGGAAACTGGTTTGGAGATCCAAAACCACAGATACCCCCTCAGCCAAGGCATATTTTGTGATCAATACATCTTGAGCTATCTGCTTCGTTCTTCCAAGCAAGACCGGAAAACCGCTCCTTCCTACCGCTCCTTTCTGAGCAACCATAAGCTTCTTTGGGACAGGGGTTCTAAACATCCAGAGCCCCCAATCCTCAACACTACCGCTTTCCTATCCGTTTCCTAATCTCATACCTACACCACCACACTATCAGCCCTCCACTCTCCGAGATCCCACACCCCCATCGCCCAACAAAGAACTTACATAAACACCCCCTCCCTCTCCCACACCCCTCTATCCGGATCGTCCCCCACATCCCTCACCTCAAAAACCTTCCTCGCAGCCTTCACAAACCCCATATCCGCCCTCCTCCTCTTCTTAAAGCAGAGATAACACACCGTCTCCTCGCCAATCAACTCCTTCATCGTCTCCAGCAGCAGCGGGAACGCGGGCTCGAAGTACACGCAGTCGGCTGCGAGCACGATATCCGGGTTTTGGGGGAGGTGGGGAGGGAGAGGGGTGCCCCAGGCGAGGTGGGAGGGGATGACGGGGGTGAGCAGGGGGTTGAGGACGATGTTGGCGTGGAGGAGGGGGAGGAGGGGTGGAAGGTCGGTTAGGTGGATGGGGGGGTTGGAGATGAGGGTGAGGGCGAGTGCGAGGCTGTTGGGTCCACTTTAGATGCTACCGAGAATAGAGGAGGGCGTAGAGAAGCAAAATACATACCCAACCAACCCACTTCCAGCACCAAGCTCAACTCTATCCCCCAGTTATCAGCAATCAACCCATACCTCTAGAGCCCCCCGAACGTGAAAAAAACACGCGGAGCATACAAACATCGTCTTCCCCCTCAAATCCGGCAATTTACACCGTAACAGGTATTTCGCAAGTACCATGCCCGCCGGCCATAACTGACCGCCGCATTCCGAAGGGTCGACATGGAGAAGCAGACGGGGGTCGAGGAGGCCGGAGAAGGAGAGGGAGATTGTAGTGGGTGAGGCGAGGGGGCGGGATGGGATAAGAGATTCGGTGATGGTGAGGTCGGAGGGTTCGTGGGTGGGGGAGGACGTCATTGGTTGCATAAGGTCTTTGAATATTGATTGGAGGAGGAGGTGAGATGTGGTGCGGAAGGGTTCCGCTGGCTCGAGATTCAGCCTTACTCTATGTGTATCTCTGTAACTCTGATCATGCGCCGTATCGTAGCCTTCGTAGGTCTCAACAATAAATGAGTTGCGAGATCCCACCAAATCCAGTGCATTCAATTCATGGCCACCTTTACGTTCTGGTCCACTGACTTCGCCCAGCAACTTGACATACCCACGTACAAAGTGGACAATCTTCTGACCCAAGTCAAGCGCGCAGAGAAAAAGATTTTCGCACACAACGAAGTGCTCGACTTCGATCTAGAGCTTAAGAAGCGGAATACCAATCTCGCAATCGTACTAGATTGCTCATCGCTATCGGGTGTTGCAGCTGTGGCATCCTATCTAATCTACGCTCGAACCCAGAAAACAGTCTTATTACATAAGGTCTGCACTCTAGAAGACTACAGGCGTCGAGGTATCGCCAAGGCACTTGTCCAAATGCATTTGAACCGTTTGAAGGGCCAGGGGTGCCAGAAAATTTACCTTTGGGTTGATGAAGCAAATATACCGGCGAGGTACTTGTATGCCTCTGTTGGGTTCGATGGGGTAGATCGAGTGGAGGACTACTATTGCCCGGGCCGTAATGGTATTAGGATGATCTTTGATCCAGACTGAGGTGGTCTTTTTTCTTCGTTCCTGAGGAATGTACAAAAAAGGGTGGCAGACATCCCTTGGGGCGTTCCCAGCCGCCATTCCGATTATCCCAGCGATATAGTACCAGCATGTGAAATCGCGGTTCTCATTCTAGAGGACGTGACGCGCGCCGTGCCCCTTCGTGGGCAATTGATTCGAAGATGTTCCTCATTTCTTCTCCGTTCTTTCGAGTCACCGTTGAGAAGGCTTGCCCCATCGTTTCTCATTTAGTTGTCATTCGTGAATTGGTCGATGTATCTCATTACAAGTCTCTTCCCCGGTTCTCCCTTGCGACTGTCTTTGCTGCAGATTGAAACACCCTTCTGCAGTAGGCGCAAGGACTGTGGAGACTCGCGAAGATGGCCCTTTTGATCTTATTACTGGCTCTTACCAAGGCAATCGCAGCGGTCCCGAGCGTCAACCTGCCTATAAATGCGCAAGTCCCACCAGTTGCTCGGATTTCGAATGCTTTCGATTTCGTCTTCTCGGAGTCGACATTCGCATCAGGCGCACGCTCGATGACTTACGCGCTGTCAAACTCAACAAACTGGCTCTATCTCGATAGTCCCAGCCGGACATTATCCGGTACTCCAGGACCCGCAGACGTGGGACCTGTGGCTGTCAACCTGGTCGCATCTGATGACACAGGGTCAGCTTCGATGTTGGTTACTCTGGTGGTATCCGCGAATCCTGGTCCAGGACTTGGTAGACCATTAGAAAATCAGCTTTCCACGCATGGATCTTCTTCGGCTGCTGATAGTTTCACCCTCTCGCACTCAAGTCCCTTGTCGCTATCTTTCCTACCAGATACTTTTACGAATACTAACGACAAGACTGTATATTATGCTATATGCGCCAATAACACTCCTTTACCTTCCTGGCTTACTTTCGATCCTATCCGTCTTTCGTTCTCGGGAACTACGCCTGAGTCCACTTCCCCAGGGGAGCTTTCCCAGACGTTCGGAATAAAACTTATAGCATCTGATGTAGTGGGATTTGCGGGAGCAGTCGCAGCTTTTGAGCTTGTCATCGCGAGTCATGTACTCACTTTTGGCAAGGACCTGCACACATTCAACGTTGTGCCAGGGGTTTCTTTCAACTATACTGGGTTTCAGACGGATCTTCTTTTTGACGGTGCTCCTATCAAGCCGTCCGACCTCGCCGAGGTTACAGCGCAGACTCCTTCATGGGTAGTATTTGACACAAAGACCCTCGCACTATCTGGAACAGCACCTGCATCGGCGAGTCCACAAAATATCACTGTCAGTGCCATGGATGTCTATGGAGATAAGACGGACTCTGTCGTCTTCATTCAGACAGCCGGTAATACATCGAACTTCTTTAATGGTGCCATTGACACCCTGAACGCCACTATCGGGTCGGACTTTGAGTATGGCCTCAGCGTTATAATTAATTCTAGTCCGGACTTACTTGTTACCGTAGATTTGGGTAGTACATCTTCGTGGTTGAAATTTGAATCGAATAGGCTGGAGCTAACGGGCTATGTTTCTAACGACACCGAACCGCAGGAGACTCTTCTGAATGTTACAGCACATCATGGTTCGCAGAGCCAGTCAACGGAAATTATGTTGAACATAACAGGAGGAGAGCGAGGTGCTAGCGGTCGTGCTGCCAGCCCAAGTCAGAGTAGTATAGTTATAGTAACACCGAGTACAATCAGCCAACCTAGATCGTCGGTTGTAGCTTCAGGTGATAGCAAAAGTATAGGACACCGGAAAGAAGCCACGGAAATCGCCGTGCCTTTGGTGGTATTTCTATCTGTGGCTTTGACCATATTTTTGATATGTTTACGCTCCAGGAAAAGACGACAGCGGATATTGAATAGGGGTTATCTGAATCCCTCCAAAGAAGAGATTTCTTATCCCATACAGACAGCGGAACACCGAGAATTTGCTCCAGAGGAGGGCGTCGTGGGAAGCGGAATGCCAGAGCACAGAAGACTTTCTCTGTTGCCGAGGATAGATTGGCGTCGTTCCCGATTGAGCTCTTCAAGGGCGGTGGCGAACGAAGGAACAGACAGACCTAAATCCGCAAGCTGGCATGAAGAAGTTGTACGGGCCATTCCAGAGTTCAGCCTATTGCCAGAAGAGCAACCATCATTGCAAGGAAATGCCATGGAATATGCTTCGAGCACGGGTCGTTCACACAACTCTAGAATCTCAGCTCTGAATTACGGCTTGCCAGCCAAGCGACTCTCGAGGCAGATCAGACGTCAATCGCACATAAATAGAGTAAGCTCCCTTCTGATCTCCGCCCGTCAAATCAGCGGAGCCGGTCATGGACATGGTGGATTTGATCGGGGTAATTCTACTATCAGCTACAGCACTATGGGTGCAGGACATGGTGTTGGTGGTCCCTCTGGCTACGGCCGAGTCAGACAGTCCACGCGGAACGCCAGCATATTGAGTGGATCCAGTTGGGCATCGACCAGTACCAGTACCAATACAATCCTCAAAAATGGATCTTCTGCTCAACAGCTGCGAAGCGAGCCCTCTCAACTTTCGTCAAATGTGCGATCTTTCCATAACCCTTTAAAAACAAGCTCCTTCGAGCTACTCGCTCGAGCCCATACTATCCATGAGCACTCTGATGACGACCATCCTCGGCGTCCTAGTGTCAGGGCCGTTGTATACCCTTCTCCAATCCATTCTAGAGCTTTGTCTCCTAGAGAAGCATTCATCAAGCGCCGGGCTCGAAACCGTGAAACACAGAACCCGCTGTTTTCTGCTGGTCCTTCGTCTCGTGTATCGTCGCACATCCAGCCTCGTTCTACACTAAAAGCCCAGCACTCTCGAACTTCTTCCGGCGGACCTCCAATGGCCAACCGCTCTAAAGATTCCCCGCACCGGTTCAACAGCTACAATTTCAGCACGCGGGTCATTGACACCCTCGGACGGATATCGCGTTTCCAAAGCAGGAGCAGCTTCGGGAGCAGCTTCCGCTACCAGAGTGCCGAGAGCGAATCACAAAGCGTAGGGTTCTATGACGGAGGGGAAAGCCTGCAGGAAGACCTAGACGAAGAGGGAAACAAACGCTGGCGGCACCTCGACTACCCAAATCCGCTGGCTACTCATCGTTCTGATACAGGCAGCAGCCCCAGAGCCGACCCAAACCTCCAAGATTATGAAGCAGAAGCAGCATCTCAGGGTAGAAGAGATGACAGGGCCGCACAACATCCAGGCGTCGAGACGCTACATTCTGGTGGGGAAAAAGGAAGCCGAGCGATGGGACTAGGTTACCTTACGGAACAAGCAGAAAGGAGCAGAGATATTGGCGGAGGAGAGGAGGGGAGACTAGTAATGGGCACCAAAGAGAAGCGACCTGTGAGCGTGGATGCTCATGCTGGGCTGAGGAGGGGGAAGGGGAATACGAGTATGAGGGGGGATGTTAGAGATGTTGCGTTCTTGTAGTTTTTCTCGCCAGGTCGATTTGAGCATCTCGTTCGGGCTACCAGACCCTCCTACGAAGCGTTTTTCTGAATACTCATTCAATAGATACGTGGCTACGAGTTGGGAGATGCTGGTTTGGCAGGCACGGCTGATTACGCTACTTTGTACCAAAGTAATACTAGCCTACTAGCGTAATTAAACTAGCGTGCCAGGGGGTTTCTCAGTAAACCAGAGAAAAAAAGGAAAGTGAAATCTATTAACTCCCGAGTTTTCATGGGATGTGTGTGAGGCCCGGCCACTCACTCACTCCTCTACCCCCAAATCTCAAGAAATCCAAAAACCCAACCTATTGGCTGAAACGACAACGTCCAATCCACAATAAAGACATATTCCATTTCCCTATCCCCAGGATAACCCCCCCCCCCCCCCCCCCCCCACACACACACACACTACAGTCTTCCTCTCCCCCCGTCCACAATTTTTCAAAATTCCTGAATCATTAAATCGATTGAAATGAGAGAGCAGTGGTGTGTGTGTGTGAGTCGAAGCATTAGGTTGTGAGAAATGATAAAAGAATTTATATAGAGAATCTGAGCCCAGAAAACAGTTGGGGTTTGCATATACGGTTTCCAATCTCTCAGGCCCCCAGCGGGCCCCATTTTTTCTTTTCTTCTCTCGTCTTCGAGGATACTGTACCGTAGTTAATCAAACTCCCGAAAAAAAATCATGCTTCACCACCAACGCCCCCCACAAAAAAACATCACCTCTGACTTCACCCCCCCTTCCTCCCCCCCCACCCTTCCACCACCTCTCAAACCAATAATCCAACCCCCTCTCGCCATCTCCCCCCCCCCCCCTCCCAACCCGGCATCTATCCGACGTCTCACCCACACCCTCCAATTCGATCTCGCAAAAAACCCTAGTAACCCCGCTAGCTATTGCTGTTCCTCCAACTGTCTCTATTTCTGTCCAGTTTTTTTCCGTTTACATTTAGCAATGCCGGTCGTGGTGGGTGCAGAGAGCTTGCGTGCTTCGTTTGAAGATTTAGGGAGGGGCTTTTTTTCGGGGGGGGGGGGGGCGGATACGACCGAGGGTTAGGGCTAGGGTTAGGGTCGTGCAGGAATGTGAGAACCCCGGTTTTGAGGGGTCGAATTTGCCTGGGTGCGAGGGATTGAGGATAGGGGAGGTAGGGAGGTGGCTTTAGGGCGAAGTCGGCGGGGTGGAGGGATAAGCGTGAGGGAAATGTGGGAGGAGTTGAGGGAGATAAGGTGGTTGGGGGTTTTTGGGGAGTGTGGTTTTGTTGCGAGTTTTGAAGATTTGGAGGATGGGCTGTGTTTCAAGTCAAGTGTAGGATATAGCAAATTCAGTAGGTGTGTTTGTTTGCGAGGGGGAATGGGGGGTTGGCTTTTTAGTGCTGTAGAGTTCTTGAAGCATGTTCAGGGGCTTGTGCAGATCTTCGCAATCTTGTGTCTATTTCGAGTAACATCTTTCCACGGGTCAACCGCTTGTGCTTTCGCTCGAGTGAGAATAGTTTTTCGTCGATCTTCACTCGAGAACGTTATGGGAAAAATTCCATTTTTTCCACCAGGCATCATCCTCTGCGAAATAATCTCGCACATGTGCTCAATCTTCAGAAAATGCTTTGCAAGGGTACCCATTCCACTGGGCCTATCTCAAAGTCGTTTGCGTGGAAGTTCTAGTCAAGTCGCGCAAAAGATGGCAGTCACGTGGCGGACCATCAGACTTGCCCTCGTTGAAGCCTGCAGATTGCATAATGGCAAACAGATCCTAGTCCACCACCATCCTGTGTGAGAGTTGCTGAAATGGTCTTCGATGGTGGTTCGACCAGTTCAATCAATGCGTGGAAGAGTCTTATAGTCTGAATAATGCCTGCACGTTGGTCGTAGACAACCGGTCTCTCTAGGTCTCAATTGAAATGCCAGGATCGATCCTTTTCACGTTCCTTCTGAATTCGTTGCCTAAGAAACATTTTCAATTAGCTTTGTTCTTTCACCAGTCCATAAGATTGCATTAGACAGACCAGATCCTTGTACAGGCATTTGCGTTCGGAAAGCTGAGCTCGAAACGATCCCCACACAGTGAGGTCCAGACAATGAGTGAATCTGATTAGCTGTTAGCGTCGGACGCTGTTCAGTTAGTGCTAAACGCTCACCTTGATGTTTCTGAAACCCATGTTCTTGTTCAATGTGCGTCTCATATATAAACCCTCATGGTCTTTGTCATCTATGAAGAGAAGGTATGTTTTGCTCTGAAAATAAGTCAGCGTTAGCAATGTAGCACTAGCGGACCCTTGAAAGGGTCGGTGGCAAGCCAGTGCTGTACTCCTCAGATTTGTGAGGTCTACCATGCTTATACGAACGGTGTAGGATCCACTTGCTAACTCATGCCGTTCATTATTCCGTACCTCGTAGAGTGTTGCAGACGTGAAAGACATGCAAGATATTCGAACCCGACGAAATAATCTTGTCTCTTCATCCTTAACCTCAAAGCGTTTGCGCGTGAGCGAAAACTGATCTCCGGCTGTACGTGGTAGAGGGTGGGAAGCATGAACGACCATAGGCTGATCGTTTGTAGACGGATCAATATCAGGATAAACCTCTGTTACCCTTCTAAAATTTGTTCCGCATGCCTGACAGTCTACGTCTTCAATTCCAGAGCCACTGGTGGTAGTATGGCAACTGGGACAGGTTCTATAGTAATGCCCGGGATGTTGAAAGATCATACTCATTTCAACCCTCTGCCCTGGTAGAAAACACAAGTCCCAATCGCTTGCAAGGTCGATGTCTCGTTTCGTACTGGTTTCCTGTATGACAAATTCGCCTCTGTCAATATTTCTAGGTCCTATTTTTGTTTTTCTCATGTTAGATTTGAGCACTGCAGTCAGCGCCTGCACGGACGGTTAGTCACTAAAATATCAACAACCGGAACAGATTTTACCTCGGCAGACTGGATGAATTCAAGATGGAAAGGCGTCGCCTTCCCGAACGCATCGATCATGTAAACCGGCTGTTGTCGATTGATCTGCGCTGGAATGTGCGTATCTGTTCCTTGAAGCTTGCGTACCACCTGGGAGATTTGAACATTCGTACGCCTAGGAGCCAGTCAGTCCGGTGTAAAAATATCTACGAGGTAAGACCCTACATAATCTGTGGTGTCATCTCTAGTAAATTCATCCCCTGATGAACTCCACTACATAAACGTTAAGGCCATGGTGATGTGTGACGATCGAATTTTCGGAGTACTATACATACCCAGTAACAAGGTGTGTGAGTGTTGCAAGTTTTCTTATGTATTGAAGAGACGATTCTTGGACCATGCCAGCCAGTGTATTGTGATGGTGGTCATTTTTGCGGCCTTGCATAGAAGTATTGTTCCTGAAGGAACCAATATCAGCTAATGTATCTTATAAGCTTATGTGGCTGGAACGTACATTTGAATAGTTGCGATCAATATCTCGATAGAGCTTGTATGAGCCCTAAGACTGGCTTTGAAATTAGCAACATCATATTGCTTGCACACAGCCCATCTAATCTTCATCCAGCCATTCTTGAACCTCGATCCAGATCCGTCCATTCCTAGATATGGCTGGTATTTCTGTATTTTCTGATAGAAACTATCGATCGTGCGTTGGCATTGCGAAGCCGCTTGCTGTAGTGCAGTTTCTTCCGACTTCTGATCCTCATCAAGCTCGACCCTCTTGACGCGAAGAAGGGCAGATTCGAGGGTATAGAGCTCTTGAACTAGCTCACGAAAATCTGACCCCGCTCCGCCGCTCTCTTGAAGGGCCTTGATAACGGTCCCAACCAGCTCAAGCGCTTTGACAAAGTCGCCAGCGGAGAAGCCAAACCCTGCAGACATCCTGCTTTCGATATAGTATGACTGTACAGATAGTGGAGAGTTCTGAACTTAACTAAACCAGTGTGGAATATCTACACCTGTCGGCGAGAATAGTGATAGACCTCTAAGATCTCGACACGTTGATGAGGTGGGGAGTGAGCAAGCAAAAGATGTGATGGAACGATGACTTGACAGATCGAAGGGACGAGGGAATTATTGCAGAGACGGGTCTATTCTCCGAGGAGTTCGAAACCCTTCCCAACAGGGCTGTCCGTGCAGGCTCTTCGATGATAGGTTCTGAGCCTATTCGCACGTTCAGAGTAAAGCTAGGTTGACATCTTGTAACAGTTCGAAAAGCTTCTGGGGTATTTACAGACGCAGAGGCCACAAGCGCGCTGAAGCAACATTTGGTCTTTTGCACATCGCAAGGCTGCTGTGAGGCAGTGCACTCCTCAGGGCGTGCAACCTCAAGTACCGGCCAGATCATCTTGCTTTCGCTACGCCTGCAGCAAGCCGAGACTAACTGCATCCTGGAGCTATCATCAGAGCCACTGCTTTCATATCTTGCAGAGGCATTGCAATACCCAGCCTCCGCAATCACCATGCACCCTTCCATTGCCCAGAAGGTTGACCACAAAAGTTAACTTCCCAGAAAGAAACAAATTCCCCTGTATTCGAAAAGCTCGCACAGAAAGCGTAAAAGAGGTTAAAAATTCATCATGATACCATTTTTAACAAACCAGATAACCAGCCTTCATGGTATGATAGACTCGAGTCCGTGTCGAGTAATTCACCTTCAACTATTCTGGTCATTCAAACCTTCCGGATTGAGAAGTGACGAATGATATACCTTTACCCTAGGTATTATCACATCAGCTACCCCTTTCAGATCGTAACAAATCCGAATTTCTAAGATGTGGACATGTTTGAAGATCTAGATTCCCATGGCATATTCAGGAGGACGGCAATTCATATGGCTTGGGTAGAGTCACAACTCCGCGCGGGGTTATTTCTTCGAGCAAGTGTCGTGCTACTGAGGATTTATAGGGTTATATTTTTATACGTAAAACCGTGTAGATGTGATAGTGGGCTTGCTCGAATGTTTCTTGCGTAAAGCAACCGCCTACACGAGCCCCTGGACATCATCGATCGCTGGGGATGAGCTCATTCTATCACAATATAGCGGCGAAGGGAAGTACTTAAAGCGTCCGAGGCACTCAGTCCGTCTTGATCGTACACTCCATCCAGTAATCCAACCCCTCCGATAACCTCGAACAGCCGATGTCAACTGTCGTGCGAAACCGCCAGCAATACCCCGTTTCCTACACAAACAATTGCAAGTATAAGCAATACCGCTGCCCGATGCATCCAGCCCAGATTCTTCGTCCTCGCTAGCATGGTCCCTATGCCCACCATGGCAAAAATCAAGCTACAGATCACGCCAACCATCACCCCCAGGTTCAAGGCCAGGGGCCTTTTCCTACGTCCTGTCGATGTGAGGGTGGCCGCAAGTCCGAGGAGGACGAAAGAGGCACCGAATGAAGCAATGCAGAAACGGAATAGGAGGGTTTCACGGGATCTGTAGACATTTTCGTTATGCCTGTTTGAAAATGTAGAATAATGGTGTCTTGGGTCTTTGATTCCTGATTCTGGTGACAGGTCATCGTCGAGGTCCGTGTCATATTCTAATGAAGCTAGATGGCTGAAGTAGTCATTTAGAAGTGGGTCTTGTTCATTTGGCGCTGGCTTTGGTTCCGAACTCAGCCATGATCTTACTCTTTGCGAAGATTCCTTTACGCGCGAGGCAATCGAAGTGGCAAGCTTGGATATCATTACGGTGCCGGGGAAAATGTTCGACTTATTTGGGTCCACGAATATAGTGTACACTTCTTCCTCAGACCCTTCATCACCGTCGTCGAATTCATTCCAATAACGTCGTTGTGGAGGCCTTGGCGCCTGAATAATCTGATCGCTAATTGCATGCCTTCTGCGTAACCGCCGCTTCTTCTTAAAAGCGCTTAACGGAGGGGACTCAAGCATATCTGGCACGGACGTTGGCAGAGATGCTGACGGTGGAGCGGAGAAGCCGCTACCCGACGGCCCTTCGCCAACAGACGTTGCGGAAGTTGAGGTTCTCTGGGTCCTTGCAGATTCAGGACTAATTAGAGTGGTGGCTGTCTTTGGCCTCGTATGCTTGGCGGATGCCGGCACTTTCCGTATGTCCTGTTTTAAGGCTGGAAGCTGCAGGGAGGTTAGCAGAGACTAAACAGTACCCAGTTGAAACCTACCCAGAATGGAGCAGGCATGCCTTGCGGTTTACACAAGGTCGCCACCGCATGTGTCTCTAATGAAAACCCTCGGACCCTCTCCGTCTATTTGGCTGTTAGTGTTGATGTAGGGAACGGTACTGACAATTTCTTACTAGGTGGCTCTCATCAAGTGAAGCTATAAGATCTGTAGAAGTTTGGCCTTCACGCCTGATCTCCATTAACGCGTATGGAAATTTCTCAAAGCCAGTTTCCCCTTCTTCGATAAACGTGAAAGGACCAGCGTCGCTTGTCAAGTCTTCTTCAGTGCATCTTTTCACTGAGACATCTTTGTCTACAGTGACCCAAAGACCACCTGCATCGCTATTACTAAGGCCAACGAAGCGTGTACGCCTCATATACAACTGTACCAGCGGCTGAACCTTACTATGGGCAGAAAACCATGCGCGTATCATCTCATGATCTTGACCAGTATCTAGCTCCTTACCTGCAACACCATTCGCTGCCACGGACTGAGAGGACTGCCTTCGCTTGAATGAGAGTGAAGGATCTGTGCTGAAAAGTTGGCGGACAGCCTTTTTCTTCAACCTTGCTCTTTCAAATATATTTTTCTTACGTATAGATCGGTCTGTTGGTTCAGACAATATGCTTACGACGGCAACTGCCTCACCAGTCGAACAGTATCTGATACTCGCAGCAGCCTTCTCGGACGCGCTTCCCGGTAAATTCTCAGAATCGCTAATGGTAGTACTGCTTTGACGTTTAGCAAACTGCTCTAAATCATCGCAGATAATAACACCTGTTTCTTCATCGGCCCGACTAGCGGCCGTACTCCAGTGGCTGTTTATGGAGCCACTACGAGATGATCTTTGACTGGATGCATTAGGTGGTGATGGTGTAGTATTGCTTGTCTTATGGAGCCTAGTGTGCTGTAATAGAATTACATGGACTTGGATCAAATTGTCTGGATGAACCCAGTAGACTGCTTTACCGGCTATACGGCCAAGCGGTAGCACAGCAAGGGCTGTGTCGAAATCAAGGTTGGATCCGTTTTCGCACATTGAATGTATGTCCTCTGCGCTTGATGTAGAATCTTTGTCATCTTGAAGCGGTCCGTGGGGATTGGGACCTTGGCTGGGCTTCGAATTTGGTATGACCTTATTCCCAGATTGGTCTGCTTCTACCGAACCTTTTATCTTCTCTGCCGACCTGGACTGCCAATTAGTTCCGGCCTTGAACGGGGCACGGACTGCTGCCAGAACCTCGGCCCACTGCGCCAAGAGAGGCTCAAAATCCATTCTTGTGAAACTCGTGAGCTGGTCAAGCACCTCCCTTCGGAATCGTTCTCCGAGATCTGAGGAGCCCGTCCATTTCTTGTACTTTTTTAGGAGCTTCTGAAAAGCCAAACGTTGGGCTCCGACAAATCTTGACAAGGCTTGGATGTCTTCTCCCACCCTTGGTACAATGTTAGCGGAACCGTCTATGATGTGTGATGATGTGACGTACTTTAGAATAGCATCTTCAGCTTTGGAAAACCTCTCTAGGCGTCTCACTGATATCTTCGCTTGTTCTGAAAAGACATTGCGCTGTTTCAATTGAGCAACTTGCTTACCAAGGTGCGCTGTTGGTAGCCCATGTAAGCCAAGTCCATGCTCAAGTCTTGGGAGAGGAACACACTCAGCCTTCTGGCGATTTCGCCCGACTTGCTCTGTACGAACAAGTCAATTCTTTGATGCTGCTGGCGCAGCTCGTTGTACAATTCATCCTCAAAGTCTTGAAGGGCTCTCGCTTCGTTCTCATGGCCGGGAACTGTAATCGATTGCGCCTGGTCTTTTGTGGTGCGAACTTTGATTAGATGCTTAATTTCATTATAATCAATGTTATCTAGAGATGCCTCGTCAACAACGAGTCATCCAAGCTCCGAGAGAGGAGCGCTCACATGTTGCCCACAATGGTATTGACCTTTGCCGTAGCGTGTCACCGTATTTCATATCCTCGGTTTGTGCTACAACAGAAAACGAAAAGAATGTGGGCTGAAGACTTGTTAATAGAAGACGTGGGAATCAGTTCAACGACCCGAGGGTGCAGGAAGGTGCATGAATGGTGCAGGTCATAAGAGTTCGACTGATAAGCTACCCTGGGACTTGCACTACATATAAGATAGCAATGCTTACTAGAGAAGAAACGCCTAACAAGATATCAATTGGGGTCTAGAGAACGATTCGTTTCCCTATCACAAGCGTGTGCAGCTCGCCCAACAACTTAAGGTAAGAATAGATGAATTGATGTGCAATACACTCCAAACTCGTAAAGCATTAAATGGAGGAAGTTGACAAATTAAGTTGGATGGAAACTTTTCGAGAGGCTCGAAAGTTTAAATATGATACGTCAGTGCTAAGATAAGGCGGATGGGATCAGAAGTAGGTAGATCGTTTCCGATGTTATTATTCAACTGCATGATATATACGAATTCTTTGGTCAAGAAAGGAAACTACTACTACACTGTGGATGACAATAAATATCCTGTCAATCTATGGAGCACGCGAGCAGTGGTATTAAGAAGACAAATGGTGAGATTGAGGGGTCAACTGCAGTAGGTTACATATAAGCGATTCGTTTGGTAGATGCAGGCTCGACAGACTACTGTAGGTAAGGTAGGTAGGTACTTTAGGTACTTTAGGTACCATCGCTCAAATAACCGCATCCCGTATTAAAATATTCCATTATTATGCATGCATTAGTGTCAGGCTGCGAGGTAACATTGCATGTTTGAGCAACCCATCCACCTTCGATTATTACCACTCATCCATCTGCGGAGCACAATTCATTGACCGTCATGGCACCCGGGTTACTAACATCGCCCGCAAGCCCCTCCTCTCGAGCACCCATACCACACCCAATGGCAGCAGATCCCCACCCGTCGTCAGATCAAGCCCTATTCACAACGCTTTCATCATCGCCCCACGCCTTCTTACAACCATCGCCGAGCCTACATGCCGCTACCCTGGTACTCGCCAAACGCTTCCTCGACCCTCTCGCCACATCTACCAGTGAAGCCCAGGCGCAGCGACAGAGGGATGCGAGGAGAAAGCGGAAGAGGGGTGAAGCTGAAGCAAATGACTCCCTGCGCATGCTACGGATGAAGCAAGTGCACTTGGAGGGATTTGCTATCGAACAAATCTGGGAGCAGGCGAGGAGAGTTTTAGATGCCAGCCGACAGGAGGTGGAAAGGCATCTGCCAGATATTCTACCTAAAAGAAACGGCGAGGATTTGTTACATGAATCCGCAAATGGACGGACTGCTACAGAGGAAGGGGCAAAGACGCTGAGATTTGACGAGGACGACCTTGAGGTAGACGAATTAGACGGAGACATCGATGTTGACTCACGTCACGCTGATATGAAGGATGAGGTCGCAGGAGACGCACTTGATGAGCATTCAGAGGGTCTGCTCTCTGGCGAAGACGAGGACAACTCCGAGATGATGGATGAAGAGGACCTAGCCAGCGATATAGATCCTGGAGCAGAGGAATCTGACCGCGAAGATCGGCCAAGCGAGGTTTTCGTCCCGGACAAGAACGGCTTGAACGATGGCTTCTTCTCCATCGAGGATTTTAACAGGCAGTCTGAGTTTCTAGAAGAGCAAGATGCTCGAGGAGAGCCAGATGCCCCAAGTGACGAAGAGGAAGTCGATTGGGATGCGGATCCCCAAACACTAGCACTAGCAAAAGGCAATGGCAGGGAATCATCAGACGGTGGAATAGAAGAAGATCGGGACGAGGACGGTGACGGCCCAACTTTCGGCAACGCTGACCTTGATGCCGCCGATTCCGACCCCGACGCCTCCGATGCGGGAGTTCCCATGGAAGACATTAGCTCCATGGCCAACACCAACGCGATCCAATACGCTGACTTCTTCGAACCCCCACCCCGCAAAGCCACCAAATCTCACCGCCGCGCCCTTCCCAAAACCCAACCTCCACCTGCCGGCCCCGAAACGGAAGAAGACCTCCAGCGCACTATTTCCGCCGTCCGCCGTGACATCTTCGACGACGATCTCACCCCTGATGAAGACGCCTCTCCTGACCCCGATGCCGGCACCGACCCGCACTCCCGTCGCTCCAACCACCAAAAACGCCAAGCCGCCCTCGCCTCTGAGATCCGCCGCCTTGAAGCTGCCAGCATTGCTAAACGCGACTGGACTCTGTCGGGGGAAGCCCGCGCTGCCGACCGTCCTATTAACTCCCTGCTTGAAGAAGACCTCGAATTCGAGCGTGCGGGTAAACCCATTCCTGTCATCACGAATGAAGTAAGCGAGGACATAGAAACCCTCATCAAGCGGCGTATCCTAGCCCGAGATTTTGACGAGGTGATTCGGCGACGGCCGGGAAATCTAGCTACCGGTGATGGCAAGGATGTCCGACGCGGCCGCATCGAGCTCGACGACGCCAAACCGCAGCAGAGTCTAGCTGAGGTATACGAAGCCGACCACCTCAAAAAAGCAGATCCAGAAGGGTACGTGGACCAAAACGACGAGAAACTCAAGGCCGAAGAAGCAACCATCGAGCGCCTCTGGAAAGACGTCAGCGCCAAACTTGACGCACTCAGCAGTTGGCACTACAAGCCCAAACCCCCTCAAGCAAGCATCAACGTCGTAGCCGACGTGCCCACCATCAGCATGGAAGATGCACGGCCCAGTGCCGGCGGCGATGTGGGCGGAGCGAGCATGCTTGCGCCGCAGGAGGTATACAAGCCAGGGGATGCGGGTGTAGACAAGAGCAAGGAGGTGGTACTGAAGAGTGGGATGCCGGTAGGAAGGGAGGAGATGACTAGAGAAGAGAAGTTACGGAGGCGAAGAAGGGCCAAAGAGAGGATCAGAAAGGCTGGTGGGACTGTTGAAACCCCAGCGGACAGTAAAAGGGCTGTTACGGGCGTTGGGAGGAAGGCTAAAAAGAATGAGGTCATTGGGGATTTGAAAAAGGCGGGCGTGAGAGTGATTGGGAGGAAAGGAGAGCTGAGAGATGTGGAGGGCAAAGAGGTGAAGGAGAAGGGTGGCATGGGAAGGGGTGCTGGGTTTTTGAAGCTCTGAGCATTTGTACTGCACGGGTTATACTGCATTGCGTAGTAGATAAAGTAGTAAGCAGTCAACTGAAACCGACCAAGCATGCTAAGCTTATATAACAATGGTATAAGTAAAATGTTAGACTATTGTTGAACTGACTACATAACATCAAGCACATATGTAAAGATCTCCAGAATCTAGTTACCATGCTGTGCATGCGTCACTTTAAAACACAAGTTTAAAAAGAACACTTGGTCGTAATCTACCCAACAAAGCTCGTTTCGCATCGTATCTCGAAGACCATTTGCGAAAGCGCGCGATGTTCTGAGTTCTGGAAAACTACATAATATCAAAGAAGTGAAAAGGGTGAGCTGGGAGCGTTTATTATCTGAGCAAAGGTGCCGCATCGCCGTCGGCGCCGCTCACCCAGCTCGCTCGCTAAAAGCGGCAAGATTCAGGAAAAGCGACTGAGCCGGGCGCATTTCCGCCGTCTTTCCGCGCCATCTTGCATTTCCGCCCACCCGCCCCATCTCCTGGCTACAACGAACCAGCCAAACCGAAAAATTTCATCGTGGACACTCAAATTCCCCATCCCACAACAACCGTCACCCAAACCCCCCAACCATAATCCTCAAACCCTACCACCTCTCGCCCCACACACCCTCAACCACCCCCTCCCCACCACTCAACCACCACCATGCCCCCCCTCACCTCCCTAATCGCCGGCTTCACTCTCACCTCCACCGCCCTCTACCTCTCCCTCCTCACGCATCAGCGCTCACGCGTCCATCAAGCATCCCTCCTCCACGAATCCGCGCTCCTGCTCGACTCCCACTCCTCCCCTACATCGACATCTCCACCTACAGCAACAAACTCTCCAGCAGCGCAGTGGCAGGTTAGAGACGCTGGATGGGTGGAGAGGTGGAAGGATGGCTGGAATCGGGAGGTGGAGGGGTTGGTGAGGGGGGTACAGGGGGTAAGGTGGGGGTGGGTGAGGGAGGGGGTGGAGGGGAGGGGGAGGGAGTGGGGGGAGGGGGGAAGGAGGATCTAGGGGGGCCAGGAGGGCAGGGGGTACAGGGCGAAAGGGTTTGGGAAGGGTTTGAGGAGGCCGTGGTCTTGAGGCTGTGCTTGTATTCTATGGTTATCGGGTAAAGGGCGTGAGCATGGCTGCGAAAAGCTGGGTTCTATGTATACCAAGGCTACATAAACGCTACAGCTTCCGAAGGCCTCTCAGTAGGATCATGCTACATTATCGTCTGGACTATATCATCTACGAGATTTGAAGAATAGGGAAAGGAAAAAACGAGGGCGAAATCGAGAGCTTCGGTCTTGGCGAAGTTGCCCGTGCAAGCTCAAGATTACGGAGGCCAATTGCGCCACGAAACCATCCGATGATGGACTAGACAAACTTATTCGTATGATTATTATCAACGCCAAGGAGTTGCAGGAAGAGTGAAGTCGGGAGCACAGTTCCAATTCTCGATTGGCTTGCTCTCCTACACTATTGGCACACCACAAACCTCCCAGAGAACCATCTTACCCACTTACCTCCACCCTCCCCCACCTCCCTCTCCACCTCCCTCCGCACCACCATACCCAACGCTCCTCTCCCTCGCCACCACAACCCTCCCTCCACCTCCACCTCCACCTCCCCATCATCTAACCCACCATGGCCGGTGGCGCTCTCAAATACCGCCACCTCGACCGCAAATCCTCCCACCGCCAAGCCCTCCTCCGCAACCTCGTAACCTCACTCTTCACCCACGAATCCATCAGCACGACCTGGCCCAAAGCCAAAGAAGCCCAGCGGCTGGCCGAGAAGCTAATCACGCTGGGCAAGAAAAACACCGACGCCGCCAAGCGCAAGGCCGAGGCCATCTTCTACGTACGCTTACCCTTCCCCCTCCCCCCAACAACAACTAACCCCCTAACCCTAACAGGAACCATACACCCACCTCCCCCGCCTCTTCACCACCCTCCGCCTCCGCTACCTGCACCGCCCCGGCGGCTACACGCGCGTCCTACGCACCGAGCCCCTAAACCGGCACCACGACCAAGCGCCCAGCGCGATCCTGGAGCTCGTCGACGGGCCCAAGGACATGCGGTTTGCGATGACGGCGAAGACGCTGATGCGCGAGCGCGCGACGGAGGGGGGGGTCAGGGAGATTACGGCCAGGAATGTGGGGAAGGTGACGCGGTTTCGGGAGGGGGGGGTGGAGGAGTTGGAAAAGGCGGTTCGGAGGATGGAGACGAGGAGGGGGTTGGTGGGAGGGAAGGGGGATGAGCGGGGGGTGGAGGGGAGGTGATGGGAGAGGGGAGGGGAGGTGAGGCTATGGTATAGTTGTGCTTCGGAGGTAGATGAGAAAGGCCTTGGGAGATTTTGCGAGGAGTGTGATCTCAGGTATCAGGCATGAGCGAATATTCAATACTTTTGACTGTGGATCTCATTTCTGCCTCCTATCGAAATCGATTTCGCAAACATTACATTTCACACTAAGACATGTCCACATGTCGACAAAAAATAAGAGCGCCATAAAATGCATTCCCTTCCCCCCCGTCAAGCAGCCAATGTGGCTCTTCACCTCTGATGCATGACTTTACCCAAAGAATAAACAGCATGGCTTGCAGCAACAAGCCAGCCCGCACAAAGTTACCCGCGCCCAACATCACACAGATACCATTGTCAACGCCCAGGCAGATGGGTGCCCTATATTTTTGTATCCTACCAATGTATTGCTAACCCAAACACCATAACAAGGCCCTTTGCAGACCAAGCCTATCCGCTAAACGCCTGCCTGGCCGGGCATCGAGTAGACACCGTTTTGAAAGCTTGGCATGGATTGCCCATTGCCCATGGCATGTAAGTTCATATTGGCATGGATGTTCATAGGCAGAGAATGTTGAGTGTCGGGCATGCTGGGCACATCTAGCGGTGGTGGCTTGGGCGGAAGGTTAGCTGGTGTTCCCCATTTCGATAGGGAACTCTGGCCGGGCGACTGTGAGTCAATTGTCTGGGATGAATTCTTTCGCGTTCCGTAGGATTTGGAATCATGGCCTGGAACAAACGATCCAAGTCCAGGCATGGGTGACGCGAAAGGCATACTGGGCGTTGAGGAAGGATGTAGATAAGTACCTGGCTGTTGACTATAGGGCTGAGTTTGACTGCCATTGGACAAAGTTCTGCCGCCATAAGCTGCGTTTTGTAAAGGAACGAATCCGGTGCTCGGTACAAAGGCTCTAGTTTGCGGGTTGAATGCTTGTCGATTGTAGCTTCCCGGGAGAGGATGGGGCGCCTTCCCTCCAGGTGCATTTGGCTGATATGGCAGTTGTCCATACTGATAAGGTACTGCAGGTATACCAACAGGGGGGCGGTCGTGCATCTGAGGAGGATACGTTGGTTGTTGATTTCTTGACAGCTGGTAGGAGTATGGCAAGCCATTTTGCGACCATGGCTGATCCGGCATTTGAGGCTGAGGCCTTGATAGCTGAGCATGGGTGCTTAAGGCCGGTGACGACATAGCTGGGGAATGATGACCAATCATCGTTTGTTGCATCGGTTGGTAATATTGTTGTGGGATTTGCTGATTGTACACTCCAAGACCGTTGATCTGTCCATTCATGTTGGACCCGCTCGTCACTGGACTTTGTTGCATGGCCATCGGATAAGCTGGTGTACTAGGCATAGAATGGTATCCTTGGTTGTATCCCTGTTGAAACATGGGAGGGCTTAGGTTGCCGGACGGACCCATTGCATTAATCTGTTGTAGTCCGTAAGGACTGAAGTAGGCGGCCGAAGTCCCAGCTTGATCGAATGTAGAAACAGGATACTGCATGGCGGGATAATATGCATTGTATTGTGATCGTGCATGAAATCCATCATCATTGTTTCTGTGCTTCTTTGTCTTTTTCTTCTCATTTGCTGAACCGGTACGTGATACTTCGTTTGAAGGCAGGATCCCAGCAGTGGCATCTCCGTCAGCATTGTCATTATTTTCAAACCCCTTGAATATCCGTTCTCGAGTCTCCTTATACTTTGCCTCTCTTTCCTCACGAGTCATGGACGCCTTGTCTTTTGCATTATTAGAGTCGGTTGGCGACGCAACACCAGTACCTTGCTGACTTCCGTCTTCAGCTTCAGAACCTGACTTAGACGGAAATTTGGAGCTATCATTAGTGGCAGCTCCCGACTCGTTAGCCTGACCATCTTTTCCTAATCCTGTACGACGCATGATCTTTACGGCTGGCTGAGATACTGGAGTGGGGTCGGTAGAGGCAGGAAGCCTTGGTATGGCGCTTAGAGGGCTAGGCCTTTTTGGGGTGTTAATTGGTGAAGCAGTCATTTATGGATGGTCTATACTCACAGCCGACAGTACGGAGTCCGATACAGCCGCACAGCGCTCACAGCATTATCGACAAAATGGGTCAATGCATAATAATCAGCTAGCTTGTGTGTAAGCAGTCTGTAAAATGAATGACAAGAGGGCAGATCAAGAATTGGTTCTCTGGGCTTGCTGTTAGCTTTGACAGTAGTACGAGGCCTGGCAGATTTACGTTGAATCTCGAACGAACTTGATTATAGTCTCCTCCAGCTGCAGAAGAAAAAGGCGATCCTTTTGTGATTCAAGAGCCTCGAATAATTTCTCATCGGGCTCTAGGTATGTATAACCAAAACATGAACCATTCGTAGCAATACTTTCCGGTCCAGATACAGTGTCTGGTGCCGGTAATGTAGGTATGAGAGGAGCGAGTGACATTTGCTGGCCCTCCTCCTGAATTCCTGGTATACCTCGCCGGCTAATGGTATGGGAGCGATGAGCACCGGGGCCCATCCTCTCAGAGATTTCGTAGAATTGGTCTCGGAAAGCTCTACTTCCGGCCTCGGATCCGACTCTGGAATTCGCTGCCCCAGACACAGGTCCCGAATAGAAGTCCTCGTCTTCCGCGGCTTTTACGCTGGCACTGTCATCCGGTCGAAGTGATTCTTTCTCATCTAACGCAAATGTGGTCCCAGATGTGGCGCTCTTGCCGTCGAGGCTGGCAGGCTTGGTGGAGGAGGAAGACACCTGTGTTTGATCATCATCGAACCTGAGTCCAACTTTGACTGCAACACTGTTCCCTTGGTCAAGTGTAGTATTGCAGACCGAAGGAAGTTCTTTGACTGTCAATCGTGACATCGAGGTCTGAAGCTCCTGGTGCAACTGTTTGGCAGAGGGGCTTTCGGCTATAGCGGGTGTTTGTTTTGACGGCGACACTGTAGACGATATGTCTAAAGGCTTTACTGAGCTCCCTACCTGTCTATTGTGTGCAGGAGGCGCCATTGCCGCAATCTAGAGTCGCTGTTAGCTATTTGCGTCCCAATGAGTGGCTAGGTAAGGACATGCATACACTTGCAAAAGACGGCTTCAGACCAGTCATCGTGGAGTTTTTTGTTGCCATTTTGCGCCCGAAATGGGACAGCGTAAACAAGTGAATGATATCGCACGAAGACTGGTCTTTCCAAAGATCTTGAACCAAAGGAGTGTAAAAGTTGGTGTAAGTAGAATGCACTAGGTCAAGGAGAAGAAGGCATATCAAAGATTTCTGACAGCACCGAGAAGGGAACCTTTGACATTATGGAGGCTCGCCATGTAGTTTGACCGAGCTTTCCCACTAGTAACACTTTTGAGCTATGCGTGGTGATTGCTCTCGGTGTCACAAAGGCACCGTGTTCACTCCAGATGTGAGGCTGCTATGCCTCGGAGGATGCTTCAAAGTGTCAAGCTGATTATTGTAAGGACCTATGGTATGGTTCCACGTCGGCAGCGGTGGAGGTGGTTAATCCCTCAAGACAAGCCTGAGTAAGAAGTTGCCAAAGTATGAGCCTCAAGATATGTAGTGGGGATTCACTTCCTGGTACCACCGCTAAGCCTCTTCCCTCAAGGCGCACTAAAACAAACTAGGTTAAGGCGTGCCGGCTGTAGCTCGCTTAGTCACAGCCTTACGGCTCACTCAAGCTTCATTTCACGTGGGCTGAGTTCTTCCAATGACTACGTACTCAATTGCTTGCTCTATTCCGTTCTGGTAGCTCTTACACAACACACTTGCTGTACCTCTGTTTCTAACCACGTAGGTTAAGTAATTATACCTTCCTCAGCCACGCAACAAGATATCCATCACATATTCCACCGTTTCACTTGAAGAATCAAATGAACCGCTATCGCGGACCTACTGCTATTGGACAGTCGAAAGCTACACCGCAGACGCTTTGCCAAAAGTGCTTGAAACGAGATAAGTGCCCCGAGACCTAAGAAATATGATCCCTAAGCTGAGATTTTCTACGGCACTACAGTTTCGAATGCAAAGCAACTGCGCAAGATAGGCCCTATGCCTCGAGACCTTCCCGAACGCAACAGCTGGCAAACCCTAAGCTTGTACCGAAACTGACCAGTGACGTTCCGAATGATCTGCTCCGGAAGTGGGCTTTACGCACACCTACATTTGGTCGAAGGTATACTGACGGCTCGTAGGAAGGGTGTCGCTGACGAGGAGCTTGCCAAGAAAGAAGCGAAACGCGGCCGAATGCGCAGAGCAGGCGAATGTAGCAACCTCCACGTTTCGCGGAAGCGTTCTAGGTCTATATCATCCTCCTCTTCAACATCAGTATCTACCATTTCCACCAATCTCTCACGCTCACCCACGCCAAGACATACTAGTAGACATGCTACCAGAGGGTACCATGGTTCAGGCAGACACAGTCAAGCGGTTTTTTCCCAAGATACGGTCCATAAGAGAAGGAGGAGCTCAAGCATGTCAACAACATCGTATGCATCGGAGTCATTGGTTGATCGAAGACGCAACCACCGTTCCAGAAATGAAGGTCATCATAGGCATTCATCTTCTAGTCCGGATCTCCGTAGGGGAGAACGAGATCCCAGGATGATGAGCCGTCCGCGGAGCGTTACTCGCAAGCGCAGACGAAGTTCCTCATCTTCTTCCTTATCGTACACCTCGGTTTCATCTCACGAAGGTAGACGGAGAGAAGTTTCTATGAATGAACATCGAAATACAAGACGCCGGCGATCTTTGATCAGTCCTGAGCGCCGTGGAAGAGATAGAGGTCATGATGGAAGATCTATTCGGAGGACGAGGAGCCGAAGTAATAGCATGGACCGAAGTCAAGTTGCTCGGAACCGACAATCCATGACTCCTGGAGCCACCTCGAATGGGGCGAAGGACAGGAACCGAAAAGGTATCGGAACTCAAGGCCATCAGCCGCTAAAGGACCGTGACCGCCGCTTTTCGAACGATGACGATCGCTATGGAAGTAGCTTTAGAGATGGGAACACTGACGATTTCAGGCGCAACAGACCTCTATCATCACCTCCACCGCGGAGAGAAAGAAGTTTGAGCCCCTTCAGCAAACGCCTGGCACTTACTCAGGCAATGAATATGGGACGTTGACTAGTGTACCCTAAGGTTTGGCGTGCAAGGAGATTCTTCTTATGGAACTGTTGTTACTGGGGATGGTGGTATTCTTCTATCCTTCTGTTCTGGGTTTGGCCGGTCGTAGGATTATCCATCGGTAAGGAATGGCCGACGCTTCTTCGTGTCTTTCGAATTATCCTAAAGAGTTTCATGATGGACGGAAATGGGTTGGGGTCCATGTTTAGACTGCAAAGCTGGCATAGTAAAGCATAGGATCCCAATTCTATCAATAGGTGTCTTTAAAGTTTAGTCACCGTATAAAACAGGTCAAGCCATGGTATTCCGAACTCCACGCTGAAACGTAGCAAATGCAGCAGCCCTGCTCCCACACTTTTGGGTGAGTTGTAAGGCATTTCCAGTATACACTTGAAGCGTAAAGACACCATGAGGCGATCAAATTAATTCCTCGTCCTCCTCCCTCTCCTTCCTCTCCTGTTCTTGCTCTTCCCTCTCTCGGACATGCACGCCTTCCACTAATTCCTCTCCCTTCATTCCCACTACCTCCCCCGCCCCGCCCCTCTCAGCCTCCGCCTTCTTCTGCGCCGCTTCTATCCTATCCCTGACCATTCTTGCAATAGCATTGTCAGTCCTCGTATTTAGCCTCTCTAATTTTCTCTCCATATCCCGCTTCAGATCCCAGTTGGGTTTCTTGGGCTGTAGCTTGAACAAATCAATTGGCTTCTCATCCCGCTCTGCCTGCTCCGCTAAAACATGCGTCTCTTCTGCGATTTGCGCTGCACGATCTTCGAGCGTTTCCTGGTCCTCAGTAGGGGCGGCTTCGAATCCAAGTTTTGGGCCCCGCGTAGCGGGGTCGTAGTTGCGGCCGGAAAGATAGGTTGTAGTTACTGGCGGCGACTCGGAGAGTTCTGTTAGAGTTTGTGTAGAGATATTTGAGGACTTAAAGGCCTGTGGTGAGTCGGTAGATGCTGCCGGGGAATCGTTTTCAGAGTAACTATCGGGTTGTTTACGTTTCAGCGATTTGAGCTTTGCAAGGCGGAGTTTGCGCTCTGTTGCGGCGGCGTCAAGGGAGATATGGACGGAAGCCATTGCTGTGCAGAAAGATATGAGGGCTTATACATGAACAATACAATATCAGCCTCTTCAAGGAATACTTTTGACGTGTCTTTCCATGCCTGTTGAAATTGGGAAATTGCATAAAATATTTGAAGCTGGCGCACGGGCCACAAAATCTTCCAACAGCTTGGAAATCAGTTTCAGCTCCTGTCATCCAAGCAGCATCATGAAAGCAATGTTCCGGTGAATAAAATTATTTTCCCATGGTCTCTCGGATTCAACATGTACTACAATGTCTAAGAAGCTTTCGACACCCCAGCGATGCGGCCCCAGTGCCGCGACGTACGAAGTCTGCTCCACTCCGTCGTTACAAAGTCAAACCGTTCGTTCGACAACAATGCCGCGGCGAAGAACCCGGCGGCAAACAACCTCACAGACGTGAAGTTGCGGACTACCCCGTGGTCGAGTTACATCCCGAAACAGGAACGCTGCAGGGCTTGGGAGAATCTGGCATCGTTCCTCAAGCACAATCCGCAGCAGAACGCTTGAACTTACGGATTAGCAAAGGCATTAAACTACCGGTGGGCAGGACGTATGGAACCCCTGCAACATCTCACAACAGGATAAGAGCAGTTCGTTCTCGACGAGGTTCCCGGCATCCATATGCTCATTTAACATGGAAGTTACCAGGGCCGGAGACTACATTAATAGCAAGGAATCTCAAACCTTGGTCAAAGCAACAGATGGATGCGATCATAGACAGACAGAAAAAACTGCCCAAACTGCTCCCTAAGGACCTGAAAGTCTATTCGCTGATGCCCTGGAAAAGCATGCGGAGGAGCGAGGGAATTCCACTTCGCGTTGATTCATTGTCGAAAAGTTGGTTCAGAAGATTTGCCATTATATCGAAGGGGAGTAAAAACATAATTTTTTGTGGCTACAGGCCAGAACACATCCTACGTTTGCTCAGTCTTCACAATAATAGAAACTCTATCATCAAAGCATGGATGATGTTTCAACGGCCAAACCGCGAAATTCACTGGCATGGAATGATGCTCTGGGCACTGCAAAATAGTCCACGGCGGGCATTGAAGCTGCTTGACGCTTCTGTCACTACACCCGCGCTTAGACCCTCGAGACATATCGTGGAGGATTGTATAACCTACCTCTGTCATTTCTATCTTGCGGGAGGAAAACAACCAGATCCACTGAAGATCGACACACTCCTCCGCATCATTTGCAATTTTGCAGAAGTAACTGTGCCCATTCCAGGGCACGACTTCACACTTAACCAACACGCTGTTTTTTGGCTTCTGACGCACTGCGATGATCATCAGGTTGAAATTCTGTTTGAGACGTTGCGTAGGCAGAACATGAAAATACATATGAACACATTGTTGCATTTCCTCGAAAGATTCATCAACATGGGGAGAATCTCGCTGCCGTTAGAAATATTACGCAGTCTTGTTATCTCTGGATGCGATGTCTCTACAAGTAATGTTCAGAGTGGATGCGTCCATCTCTTAAGGGGCTCCTTCCCCGTACAGCACAGGTACAACATCCAATCGAGCATTCTTACCCAAATGCTCGAGATTGGCATACGCCCAAAGATTCACATGTACAATGTTATCATCCTCAACGCTGTCGAAGCTGCCGACTACCAAACTGCTTGGGATATGTACAAAGTGGCGAGGGAGAACGGTCTTGAACCCGATGCGTTCACATACTCAATCATGATGAAAGGCGCAAAACAGAATTTGGATACCGAACTTGTCGAACACATCATCCGCGACGCTGAGGAAGATGGCAACCTACCACGGGATGAAAGACTTGTCAGGGACGTTCTCGACGCTCTTTTCGCATCGGAATTGGTTAAAAGTCAGATGTCAGTCTTCAAGGCCCTTCTTCCAATTTATACTCGCTATTGTGATATCGGTCCTCTTCGAGACCTAGGCTTGGTGCTCGACAGCGTCGACACTCCGTCCGGTCTGAAACATGAGGTGCAACCTCCATCTTCCTGGACCGTAGGCCTCATGATCATAGCATACACCAAGCAATACCAGGACTCAGATCTCTTGATACACCGGTACATGCGATACCACACGCTGCTCGAGGAAAATCACCCGATTATTGCACCCACCGCACAATTAGATTATATCTCCAACGCTTTTATTATGGCCTTGGGTCGAAGCCGTCAATCTCTCGAGTCATGCGTACTTGTGATTAAGCATATGTTAGAGCCTTTAAAAGAAGTGAATGGTGTCAAACCCGCCATAAAAGCCATTCCTACCGTACAAACATGGACGATTCTCGCCCAAGCATATCTTCGACACGGGCAAAAACTAGCCGCTGAAAAAGTTATTAAGATGATGGAGGCTAGAGGGATGGCGCCAAATGATATCACTTGGAACATCATTATCCGCGGATACTCCCAGTTACAAGATATCGATAATGCCGTAGAGGCTGTGAAGGGAATGGAGACAGCAGGTTTCGAAGTTAATGCCTACACGATGAAAGCCTTGGGATGGGTTAAGGATCGGGCCCTTATGCTTGAGGCCCTGAAGAAGGCTATAAGGACGGGATCCGAAAACGAGTACCACGAAAATAATTTCAAAGATGACTCTACGGCAGTAGCATATGCGCCAGACCGACAAACAAACTGAGTGCAGTTCTCTTCAGCATTTAAATATACCCCAGAATCATTCTTCCAACTCTTCTTATCGCCTTTAGATACTTGATCATGACTAGACCCTTCTACCAATCAGTGAGATTTCGTATCGATTGGGACTTAACGAATTGACAATTCTGGCAATTGTGATTGAATGACAACGCTGGACCGACCTCCATAGAAATCTGCCATAGGACTTTCTATCACTGGACCCATCAAGGTATCAAGCGTCTCAGGGTACAGGTGTCTAGGGACTATTACCCTATCAATTATGTTCAACTCCCATATTACAAGCTGGATACAATCCCAGTCATCTTTACAGGTCACCCTACCATGAGTCACCCACGACTTATGTCTCTCATAAGCTCTTTTTTCTTTAGCACACTTCCACTTTTGAATTGACTAGGTGCATGCCTTCCTCTACCAGCTTTCATTCGAGTAGCTAAATAACTGTGACGTGGTACAGGCATAGCCATTTTGGTTTCCTTTCTATTCGCAACTCCACATGCCAAAGAATGCGCGCCTTAATTTTTGGAATCTAGAAAGCCGAATACAGACACTGACGCCATGATATTAAACACCCGAATACATCTTTTCGATCATGAACAGCTCCTCAACCACTCTAGTTGAATTGATTACTTCATCACTCATGCGGCGCATACGTTGCGAATTTAGGAGGTCGAATTGCGCATACCCTTGTGTTCGGATCAGGAGGAATTTTGCTGATATCAGAATTTCGAACATGATCCAAGCTCCATGTGGAAATGAAGGGAACCAGGAGCTCTTCTAGGAAATCAGCTCAGTCCTCCATTCGTGGTGGATTCCAGGAATCGACCCACCCCTTGGAAGAGACATCCAGTACAAGCGGGACATAAGCATGCTGCTGAGCTTTCGAATCTACCGGCTGAAGTGAGATAAGCCTTGATGACTGCGTATACAATGAAGACTTTTGGATAAGCCTGGTAACAAAGAAGAATCACCACCCTCAATTATCTAGAGTCAGAAACGTGAGACATCTTCCTAGATAAATGGTCAGAGAAGTCCGCTTGATTCTGCTGCAGTTCAAACTGAACAGAAGGCCCTACTTCTTCCAAGGGACTTCCGAGAAACGACACACGTGGCCAGAGAATTGGGGGATCTGGCCAGCCGGACCCAAGAGCTCGAGAATCATACAAATTGGTGACGTTACACTATCATTGCAGGTCTGGGCGTGTCAATTGGGTACTTTTTAGGTATTTAATCTCTCTCCCTCCAAAAGGAAACAGCTGGTCCGGACACGGGGCCTCCGTACTTCATACTTTCCCACGCCATGACTGCAAACGGATGGCACAACGCACGCTAACGTCAGCAAAGAACAGGTGGCTAAAATGAATCTGGACTGTAGAAGGAAGGGTGAAATGTGCGGCGGTATTGTTTGGTACAGCGATGCCACACATCGCTCCTACGCCATTACCCAGAACACGGGCGAGCTTTCCACAGCCCAGATGTTCAAAAACATTGGTGGTAACAATCGGTCAATGCTACCGCTTCTATTTTATGGTGCTTATAACTGAACTATAGTGGGAAACCTGGGGAAGACACCGAGCTTCATTTTTTTAGGCGAGACATTTGATATGAGTTGCATGTCACAGTTCAAGCTACACATAGAGTGTGCTGCTGATTGCCAGTGGCGTTGCTTGATGGGAAATGAGCTTCTCGGCCGTGTATGGCGAAAGCGGACGGGAGTTGTTCTTGAGAAGTTATTACCAGTATAGGTGGGCTCATAGAAATGTGGAATCAAAGATGAGAAATCTTCGCTTCTGGCAATTTTGTCGTTAGGATGACGTAGACTTGAACTTCTACATCTAAGGTACGGGTTTCGATCATGTAATGTAAGAGTAACGACTTGACCAAGAACGCTTGACGACAACTTTACTATAGAAAGGACCGAAACGGCAAAAGGTCAACTTCAACTCGACAAATCGTGCTGCCCTACAGAACAGCTGTGTCAACAATTCTCCACTCTTCACGAATCCCGTAACCAGCAGTCTTTTCCCTCATAAACGCAACCTCATCTAGAGGACTTTCCGATCTCTGTAAGAGATGTTTTTAGTCTCAAGGGCACATATTCTTCTTCACTAAACAGACGCTCCAGTTAGCCGCTTATCCTGTTGAGAAATTGGAAATAGAAACATACTCCTCAGCAAGCGCTTGTGTTATGCGGCCACAGATTCTTAACGCGTTGGGTACATTCCATAAAGGGCTGATTGTCAGATTTCCAACACCCCGTATGTTCCTGAAAGGGGAAAGCATGAATCCCTCTACCACATGAAGCTTCTGTGGGTGCAAGTAGCAACCGTTGTCGAGTTGCAACTGAATATGCATATTTTTCAACCGGTGGTTCTCCTTGCTGATCTGCCGAGCAAGCCATCTGAGGTTCTCAAGCAGTTTAAATATCCTGTTCGACTCCAGGGACAGATGAAGGAGTCGCCGGTTTGGGAATCGAACGCAGTTTGGGTGTGGATGATGGATTATATGTATTGTGAGGTTTTCGGCCATTCCCAGGAAGCGAAACGAAGGTCTATACCACGAATGAGGTTTTTTGAAGGGCAATAGCCAGTGGATCGCCCCTGAACCCCGATAGCTCGATCCGTGCCATGTGATGGTATCGTGATGCACATATACGTCGATCCGGTTCAGCGAATAAAGCAAGCCGGATGCCTCGTTGTGGATTTTTCGGCATGTCGCAAGAATCTGAGGATGCGCCCCACGCATCTTTGTCGGGTCTCGTGTCAAGAGCTTAGTGTAGATCTTGTTTCGAATCTCAGCCGGTAAGTCCAGAAACCGAAATGTTCTCGGATCATTTGCAGGTAGGACAGTTGACATTGTGCAGTTGGTTTTGCCTAGACCGCTGCAATCAAGGTACACGTTTCTCGAATCCGCAAAGATCGGTTCGCAGGCAGCATAGAAGGTTCGTTAACCTCTGATGCAAAGAAGTTTGGATTCTGAAGACAAAACATAACTTCATAAGGCCAGAAGCTAGGTTGTGTGGGGCTCATGAATTTATGTGAAATTACATTCACTCCAGTCAACAACATAAGCAAGATTACAATCCTTAAGTATCAACAATACTTGAATGACTTTTAGCGAGCTATGGGTCATATGATGAACAATGAAAGGCCTCGCGGGTGCAGTGTTTGGTGAGATGTAGCGTCAAATCAAGATCATTGGAAGCAGTAGGATTGAAAACAGTATCTGATCTAGAGCAGAAAACACCTTTGATCGGTATTTTGCAGTACTTCGCAGTAACCTAGGCAGCATCTCAACGCCATCCAAGATGCATCTGATAAGTTGCTACCGCAATCATGAACTCGCCATCAAAGATGCCTATAACAAAAAGTGTCAACCCTCGCCCACAACACAAATTATCAAAGCAACACTCACAGCCATAACAACACAGCAAATACTGACATACGGACTCAACCGCTCCCCAATCCTAGCGCATTTCCAGAAAACACCAAAGACACTGTCGCATATGATGTCAGCTTTGGTCTCACATCTCAAACCAAAACCTTGAAAAAACTACACACCCATCCCTATTCCGATCCATGATTCCAGGGAAGACGTAGTGAGCGTATGCGCTGGTGCAGATGAGAAGCAAGAGGACGAGGAGGAGCGATTGAAAGTTGAAGAGGGCTGACTGTTTCACCAGTCAACTCATCACATCTTCTCGGACCCGATCTAAGTAGCAAGCTCACCATTTTTGCACTTTGCGCAGTGAGTCCTCCAAATCCGGCTCACATACTCCTTTCTAACCAAAAAGGAACCAGGTTCTCACAACCTGTCTTCCATAGGAAATAACCGCCGGACCATCATTCTCCCGTCACCCGCGCGCCGCGCCTACCTCAACCAATCATGGCCACCAAATCCAACCCCTTCAACGTCCGCAAGCGCGTCTCCTTCAACCTCCCCTCCCCATCCAGCGATGGAGCAGGATCCGACGACTACATAGGCCCCCAGCGCCATCAGCGCCTGCGTTCTGTTTCGGAAGAAGACGAGGAAGGGCCATCTCCGAGACGTCGCAGAAGAATGACGGAGCCACGCGCTCGCGCTGCCCGCCATAAGGGCCAGCTGAATTTCCAAACCGAACGTGACTCTCCCTTCCCCTCTCCCCTCCCCCCCCAACACCCAGCCCCACCAGAATCTAATATCCCCTAATAGTAAAATCCGCTCTCCACGCCTTCGGCGACCAACCCCCTCCTCTCCCCGAAACCATCCGCACCCTCGACGAAATCGTCACGGACTTCATCATCGAAACCTGCCACAGCGCCGCCCGCTCCGCCTCCGTCTCGCGCCGGCAGAAAATCAAAGTCGAGGATTTCAACTGGGCGGTTAGGGGGGATGAGAGGATGTTGGGCAGGGTGAGGGAGTTGTTGGTTATGGAGAAGGAGCTTCGGGAGGCGCGGAAGCAGTTTAGTACTGAGGAGGGGAAGGTGGGGTTGGAGAGGGGGAGGAAGAGGAAAGGGGAGGGGGAGGGGGGGTGAGGGTGTGGTGGGGGTTGGAAATGTGGGGAAGTGGGGGGGGGAGGGGGCGCATAGCGAGGCGTTTCGGGGGATAGGGGATTGTTGTGAGGGGTGCGTGTGCATTTGCGGGCGCGTTGCGGGAGGTGGAGTTAACAGTATTTGTTTATTCGTGAGATGGTCATACAAAATCTTATGCGGATGAGATTCAGCGCTCGCAGATACTGAATGCGAACATCTTTTCCCAAGGCTCACCAGTGTGTCAACATCGTTTTGATCTGCTTTGCCAAGCTTTGGCCCTGTTGCGATGCTACAACGCTTTCTCACGTTTGTGGGGTCATTCAACTAATTCAGTCAAGCAGTGAATTGTCTAAAAGACTCCTAGGGATAGGGGCTCCTCTTACTGTAGAAGAAAGGGCATGTGAGCGTTTGGTTAATTAGTCAAGATTGAAAATTTCGATGAGAATAGGCTTCCTTTGGAAAAGGATCGTTCAGCGTTTCAGCCAAGCAGGATATATTTTCTAAAGATTCCAACGAATAGACGCTTCACTGGGAATAGAGTTATGTAACCATGCTGTCATGTGGACACTGCTAGGAAATTCTTGTGGAATACGGCCTATTTTTCGATTCCTATAGAAGTGAAGCGCTTCTGGTGCAGTGATGAATAGGCTCACTGCTGATTTCCCACTAGATAATCTCATCTGAGATAGATCAGCCTGTGCTTGGGCTGATATCCATACCAGGTCCGCCTTTCAATCCTGGGCTCCTGCATCTATTCGAAGTAAGAAGATCTTTCTGTAGTACGGATACGAAACCCCGGGGGTAGCTTCCTCTTGTCTGTCGGGCCGGAAGCGGCATCGGGCCCTTGTACGGTGGGTCGTCTGGTTGATGGGTGTGGTATTTGCACCGCTTCTACCAAAAGTTGAATTCCTTGTTGATCGAATCGTCTCCGCTCGCTTTGTAGAACATGAGAATGACCTCAACGAGAAAATCGTTGGGGTACTGGGTTCGCTTTTTCTGGGTTGCAAACGCTGTAGAGGACCCAAGTCGTAGATAGAAGTCTACTACAATGCGATGAAGTCACGATTTCTCAGGTATGTTTTCCCACAGACGTGCAATCAACTGACAGGCTGGCATAGCATGTACAAACTTACTGGTGATGATAACGGCATCGACGACTGCATTCTATAGACGGGGAATGCCTCTCTTCTCCGCAAAGATGTAGAGATCGAACAAAACCGACCAATTGTCAGTCTTTCCATTTACTGATAGTACTCCTTGTAGCACTTCATGGGTGTATAGCCATTCGTTAAAGCGCCTAAAGACCTCGGACTTTTCGTCCAAAAGAACGATAACGCTTTCGGTGGCTTCGATGTAATTTCCATTCAATGCGGCGTTGAAGTAAGGCGAAACGTTGCATAGAAGGCTTTTATGGATTCCAAAGGTGACTTGATCAGGTCCCACTTTGGTAAAGAAAATGGTGTCATAGAGATGTCCAGGTTGTAATTAGTTCCAGATCCCAATGATCTCTTTTGGGAATCTCTTACGCGTCATGAAGCTTAGAACAGCCCATCTTCTCAATTGTCGACATCTTGGACTATGTCCTTATTAGGATGAGTAACTATAGGACAACAGTAATAGTCATTCTAACCGAATAATTCGATGGTTGCTGGTATAAAGCTCTAGAATACGAAACGTGAGCGAAACTAGGATAGTAGCTTGAGATAGCTGTATTGTCAGTTGTAAGACAGAAACGATGTTGTTCCACCAACTCGATGTCGAAAATGAGCGATCTCTCAATGAACTAGGCGTGTGCGAAGATCCGGAGCGGTCAGATTGCCGAAGTGAGAGCTTGCAGATGGCGTAGGACAGCACAAAAGACTTTTCAACGGTCCGAGGATATAGAGAATTGGATTCTGTTTGGCTCAAATTAGGTGGGTGAAGGCCAAAACGCATGTCCTGGCAATACGGTATTGTAGTTAGTTGTGTAAGAAGAAGGGCTTCGAGCGTCGAAGTGAAGGACGACAAAGGGTTAATCGCAAAGTAGAACACATGGTCATTTTCGAGGCCTAAGACACTGTTGCACGTGTTTTGAACCACCTTAGAGTTATGAAGTGCGAATAGAATTACATCCTACTTTCTTATGTTTCCCAGTGTCCTCGGCTCACACTCCTTTCAAATGGGCCATCCCACATCCTTTGCGCCAGCGGATCTGATCAGTTTCAATATCAATAGGCGTCTAATATCAGGAACCTGGTGCATTGCTGTTTACCTGGGCGTCTTTGGGAGAGTTGACCGGAGTTTTAGCATAGTATTGAGAGCGAATCTGTCCGAAATAGCCTATGCTAACATTACTGCTTGCCAGTCTCTCTGACTGAGCTATGATGAGGTCGAAAAGGAACTCTGTAGTGTCCAAGCTTTTAAACTGTTCCACCACCCAAGCATTTTTAGATAGGGAAATGCTAGAGGCGCTTATATCGACGAACAACCGCCGCAGTAAGGAACCATCGGCTGTGTTGGCGTAGATGAAATTTAGGTTCTTAAAGGGCATTGAGTTGGAAGTTACCATTTTATCGATAAAGAGATCAATCACAGCATTCTGAAGCCTGGGCATGCAACGAGCCTCCGCAAAGATGTATAGTTTGATCAGCAGTATTGGTAATATGTCTTTCTCAGTCTCGGATTCCGTGAGGATGCAGTCCGTGTAGGCCCAGAGTTGGAAATACTTGAAGACTTTCGCGTCCTCCTCAGGCATCTCAATCCTCTGCTCTTCGGCTTCCTTGAAGCTACCCTTAAGAGCCGCGTCAAAATATGGTGCAATGTTGCAAAGGAGTCCTTTGTGCATGCTGAACTCTTGTTTCGAACGACCAACAATGATTTTGACAATGCTGTCAAGCGAGTCTCTGTTTTTTATACCTCAGCATGAGAAGAAACAAGCTTGGTGATATATATGTCTTGTCACATACCTGTGGAAACGGCTCTTCTTCGATACCTGAGTGTAGGTCTCTTGGAACGGGAAAGCCATGGTGTATATGTATCGTCGTCACAATAAGGATGGGGTAGTACTAAAGGGCATTTGTTGGCAGGTCGAATATTCGGCGTAGATTGAGGCCAGCTGTTGTGGGCGGGAGAAATGAAGTTCAGAAGGAAGACAACTCCCACTGATGTGGATCCTGGTAGCTACCAGACTTGAGGTAGTGGAAGTACAAGCTAAACGTTAAGGTCGAAATGGTGGACGGATTGAGTTGAGATACTGTTGTGCGCAACTAAGAAAGTTGTTGTCGGTTCACTATGACTGTGATCGTCTAGGAGCTCAAAGTGTTAGACACCATACATCTACAAATTTGAGAATTGATGGAATGTGCGCTAAGTGAGTCTTACGTAGGTATCAGGAAAACGCACGACAGTGACTTACTACAATGAAGAATCTTCAGCTAGGCTAAGGTTTCAGGCGTCATTTTTTGGCGATGAGACTGTTGATGGATTTTGCCTCCAGAGAATCTATTTGGTTAGCTATCGTGAAGCGCAGAATCATTACCCGTTTCAAATCTGACACAGTCAATGGAAACGAAGAACGGATTTGCCAATATACTCATAATCCGCACATAGATTTCGAGTAATGGCGCAACAATATCAACTATACCTCATCAAGAGTTTGTCCGGCTCTGCAACCTATAAGAAGGTCCTTTCCCAGAAACCGATCTTTCTTCCAATACCTTATGGAAAGTGATTCTGCGTAGGTAGAGATCACTAAAGTAGATACACAGTACATGACCGAGCTCAGAACATCAAATGCGACTCTTCTCTTTGGTGCCGCTCTGAGCAGGGTCGACCGGGGCCTTGACCAGGTAGCTTGAGCGTACGAACTCGAAAGGTGTTTGGTTGTTCTTTTTTGAGTGGTAGAGCCTCAAGACCAAATCGCAAAGAAAATCATTAGGATACATTGGGCGTTTAGAATCTTCAAACCAGCCAGGACGATCAAGTGTCCCGCAACGAGCAGAAATGTCGACGATCATCCTCCGAAGCGCAGAATTTTCGCAAGTGTGCTCGTATATGAAGGGGATTTGCTCGGTAGGAAGTTCTCTGCGGTCCAAGACTCGGTCGATGAGGAGATGCATAGCGACATTCTGAAGGTCGATGATATTGAGGCGCTCTGCAAACGTGTAAATCTTAACGAGGGTCAAAGTTTCAACATCGTTCTCCGTCTCGTTCGCCCCCACAATGGATCCGGTGTAGATCCAGACTTGGAAGCACTCAAACATTGTAGGATCGTCTTCCGGCATCTCGATCGACTGCTCTTGAGCCTCTTTGAAGCTCCCATTGAGCGCTGCTTTGAAGTAGGGTGCGGTGTTGCAGAGAAGATTTTTGTGAATGGTGAATACTTCTTTGTCAGGACCGAGCTTGACTTGGACCATGCTACCGAAGGAATCTCTGCATTGGCGTCAATAAGAGCAAGATGATAGTATCTAGATGTCTCGTATGAACCTATTGATCCGACCCGTCTTGGCGATATGTCCGTTGTCAATTTGTTTATTTGTTGCCATAGCGTTCTTGTATCCCGTATAGGAAATTATTGGTGAGGGCCAACGTAAGATCTTTTAAACGAATGAACCAGAGGCTGCAAGGTGAAGCTAACGCTGTGCAGAATATGCCCACGGTAGATACAAGATTTCACCAGGAGAGCCTCGATAAAGACTAGAAAGGAGAGCCAAGTTGATAATTATATTGTCGAGGTAGCAAACGGTGGAGCTATCAAAGCTTATGTTGGAATCACCGCAGTGGTGAATCGCCGCAGTGATGCAAGACTTCGGCCATCATGCTTCCGTGCCTGCGAGGGCTAAATGAATATCTTCTTGGATTAGTTTTCATAGTTGGCGCATCCTAAAGTGTTATTGAACCACGCCTTTCTCAAACTACCCTTGGACGAATACATGGAGTTTAAACGATGACGAAATGATTGGGAGGCAATAGACTTACTATGATACTTGAGCCCTCATTGATCTAAGACTTTATCCCCAAACGCTCCCTCTCACTATGCAACCTCCTGTTTGCCCTTTCCGAATCGTCCGCAACACGTTCAGTAGCTTCTGCATGTCTCCATTCAAGCAGTTGTGGAGGATCTGGTTTGTGCTGCAGCAACTCAGCTCCCCACCGACCCGCTCCCCGTTCCCGTCGTCCCCAAACTCTCACTCCCACTCCAAACATCTCTACTCTCCCTCTCCACCCTCCCCATCGCCCCCGCCACACCCTCCAACTTCCCAACCACATCCTGTACACCCTCAGCCACCCTAGCAAAGAATCTCTCGTTCGCCTCCCTCCTCTTTCTCGCCACGAGAATATCCGCTTCCTCAGTCTCCTTTTCCTCTTCAGCTGCATCCTTTCCCTTTCCCTCCTTTTCTCCGCCTTTAATCTCGCCGTCCGCATCAGCAGCATCAGCAGCATCAACCTCCTCGCTCCTTTCCCAAGCTCTAGCGAGCGCAATCTGCGCCTCCCTCAACTCTTCCATTGCAGCCGAGTGTTCGGCGCCAAACACGTGCGTACTGCTGGAGGCACTAAGCTCCACTTCTGCCAACGTAGCCTGCATCTCTGCCCAGAGGGTTTCGGTACGGTCGCCTTCGGTTTGGCTTTGAGCGAGTGGTGGACGAGAGCGGCCGAGGGGGGTGGGGTCTGGGGCGCCGCGTGTAGAACGGGATGCAGTGGGGCGAGATTGGGTGGAGGCGCTAGGTGCAGGTGGGTTAAGAGAGATGTTGGAGGCATTGCGCGATGGAGGACCCAGGAAGAGGGAGGGAGGCGGGGGACGTTGAGGGTGGGTGGAGGAGGACGGGTTTGCGGAGGATGGGGAGAGGGTGGACATGGTGGAGGGAAGGAGGATGGTGTGGCAACGTTAATGATAGAAGCCTATGGCACACGCAGTAAACAGTTCAATAACTTCGTTATCTAACATCTGTGATTGACGTTAGTTCAATTCAAACAAAGATCTGCACTAGGGCTCGGTTCTGCCGCACAACTCGCTTAGCTCCATCAACAAAAAACCAGTTCGAACCTCACTAACGACGACCTACATCGTCCACATCCAACCCCATTTAGCGATCACACATCAGTCGGTAAGCTCTCCCAGCTCTAAAAGTCACACAACCTCTGCCTCAATCGTCCACTTCTTCACCGAGCCTTTCCTCCCCAACCATAAGACTAACCCCCACCAGCAACCATGGGTAAAGGCAAACCCCGTGGCCTCAACGCCGCCCGCAAACTCCGCACCCATCGCCGTGAAGGTCGTTGGGCCGACCTAGCCTTCAAAAAGCGCCTCCTCGGCACCGCCTACAAATCCTCGCCCTTCGGAGGATCCTCGCACGCCAAGGGCATAGTGTTGGAGAAGGTTGGCGTGGAGGCCAAGCAGCCGAATAGTGCTATTAGGAAATGTGTGAGGGTGCAGTTGATTAAGAATGGGAAGAAGGTTACTGCTTTCGGTGGGTCATAATCTCGGTGCAGGCTTGAGCTGTACATATAAGGCATGGGAAATATAGCTAATCTCCCTTGCCACACACAGTCCCCAACGACGGCTGTCTCAACTTTGTAGACGAGAACGACGAGGTCCTGCTCTCCGGATTCGGGCGAAAAGGCAAGGCCAAGGGTGATATTCCCGGTGTGCGATTCAAGGTTGTGAAGGTGTCGGGAGTGGGATTGATGGCGCTGTGGAAAGAGAAGAAGGAGAAGCCGAGATCGTAGAGGTCTGGGGGTGTGCTTGGGGATGAGAAAGGCGGTGGTTCAGGGGGCAATGTGCTGTGGCAATGCTGGCTGAATACTTAGGCTAGCTATGCAAATCACCGACTGTTTGCTCGGGCAATATGCTACGTGATTTACGTTCTTAGGAGACTGTTGCAGAGCTTTGTGATGGGCTGAACACTTCAAATTAGTCGACAACTGTTACTAACGCTAGTTACGGGCAAGCTATGATTACAGAAATCGAAGGTTGCGGGCAGCAGTGCCGCACGTTCTAATGTAGGTATCAAAAGCACAGCGAATGGAAGTCCGACAAGCATTGAATCAACAGAAGCCTAGGCCTTCGTTTCCATGGCATCAGCGGCTTCAGCGGCTTCAGCGGCTTCAGCGTCCGCATGCTCTCCGCGCCTGCCTCTTGATGGAGTTTTCTCGTCCTTTGGGCTCTTGGTATCAGAGCTGTCATCACCGCTGTCAGGACTGCCAGGCTGGCTATCCCGCAGTGACCGACGACTCTTAGTCATCTAGGCCGACTGTTAGCGATTTGTGATGCGTGCGGTAAAAGATATAAGAGGCTTACCCAAGATCTCACTCCCCCAATTAGTCCCAGGCTATACCCAGCAGCAAAGTCGCTGCTCGCTTTGCCCCCAGAAGGTCCAGGACTCTCCTGCCTCGGGACGTCAAGATGCGGCAGATGAGCAAGGGCCCCGGGACTCTGAATAGATCCTCCCTGATCATTTCCAATATCTGTGACGCTTCTGCTCATGCCTCTCGCGGGACTAGTAGGTCTGCTGTTCTGCCAGAATTGACGTAGCTCTTTTGTGAGCTCTTGGCCGGTCGTGGACCAATTGTTACGGACGTTATCACGCAGCTCAAAGACGTGACGTTTGAGGTCAAGCTCGTTTTTCTTGAACCAAGAAACATTGAGTTCTTTGCGGGACGTCCCGCGCTTGAGTTGACGATCGATGTATTGCTCATAGTCTCTCACAATCCTGGTAGAAACCAGTCAGCGCTATGAATTACTTTGGAGCCAACAGAGCTATTACTTACTTCGTAATAATGCCCGTTGTGCTAACGCCCTCGGTTCTCTGTGTAACCAAGAACTTGCCCTGCTTCTTAATGGGTGTGTAGATGTCATCGCCTTCATCAGCGCCATATGGGAGATCATCATGCGCCACGTAGTCCAATTTGTGTTTCTCAAGAAAATCCGGCGTGACAATCCAAGGGCAATTGGGGATGACTTCATCCACCCACTTGCAGTGGCGAACCGTCTCTGCCCGCTGGTCGCCGGTGAGGACGGTTAAGCCCTTACGTTTATGGGTCTCAGCATCTCCGGTAACTCCGACAATGAGATAGACATCCGGGAAGGCGGTCTTGGCTTGCTCAAGTTGGCGCATGTGTCTGCCCTCTCGGTCAACGTGGGTAATATATTTCAAAGAACATCAACAAACTTACCCAAGATGGAACAGATCAAAGACTCCGTCGGCGTAAACGCGCACCGGACGACCTTCTGGCGGTGGATTGGTATGAAATCCGACTGGATCTTGCAAACCTCCCTTTTTTGGCGGCGGCATTGCCCTACTATCGTCATTGTACCCGTCCGGCTGTTCCTTATGTGAAGAACTTTTTGTCCTTCGCTTTGGCCGACCCGCGCCCTCCACATTATCCTCATTCTCGTCCCCTATTACGGTACCATTGCTGGGAGGGGCCTCTGTAGCAGCAGCGTTGGATCTTGTTCTAGGCCGTTTATGAGGCTGACTCGTCGAGTCGGTGGAGGCAACTGACTTTCTGTGCTTATTGCTCGTGCCGATGTGTGGCGTTGAATCTGCCGCGTCTTCGCCAGAGGCATCGCGTGAAGATGGCTGGAGTAGGTCTGCGGTCGAAGATTGCTTAATCAAAGGATGAAAATTTGAAGTGCGCTTTCTTTTTCCAGAGCCTGAGGACGATGGGGATGACATTGCGAAGCAGTAACCACGCACTTATGCTGAATAGTGGAGGAGAAGAAGTAATGGGAAGGTCGACAGTTGAGAACTGGGAGCCGTTAGGGTCGAGTTGCGTTCTTCTTCCTTATCAGACAATAGGGTGCTAGCATTTATATTTATTGAAGTGAGAAAGATATTGACCACTACACGGAATAGAGGCAATTGGCAGAGACTCTAAGAAGGATCGTGATGAATGTCTACGGTCAACTTTTCTACGAGTACGACTGCAGCTTTTTGGGATTGGAAGTCGCGCTTGTTCCAAACAAATTTTCTTGTTTCTGGGGCTATTCTAGCGTCAACCTCGTCGTGCTCGTCATCGCTCCACTCCAGCAGTTCAACTTGCCAATGGCAGGCCGTGCAATTATCTCTCACAATCAATATGAGAATGTGGCAATCCCAGTATATGTCCAGTGATGGAGGCACTCGATGGAAACTGAGGAATCTCACTGATTGGACGTCGAGCTCAGTCGCTGAAAGAGCAGACAGTTAGGATCTGACCTATACTAAGTTGACCTTCTGAAAGCAATTATGAGCTAGTATAACCTGCATTCTTTACTTCGATGGTAAGGTAGTGGTACAGGTTTGGACCACTGAGGCAAATATATCTAGCGTTTCGCACCTATGATCGTCCTCGACAGATGACCTTGGATTGGAAAAAAGGCGTGCCGAGTGTGCAAATTTGAAAGGAAAGGGCAGTGCTCTTGGCATGGATATAGGAGGAAGACATGCTTGCGCTTGGAGGACAGACATGATCTCCTGCCTTGTGTTGTGCAGAGACCCCAGCATATATCCACCCATAACGACAACCATCGTCGCCTTCGTAATTGACACACGTGGAATAGCGGTCCTCGATAATACTCAACTCAATCGCTCTAGAACGAGGAATCGCCGTGAGTAGCGTAAATCAATAAATCATCGCTGGTTTGGAGAGGCTGATGGAAAGCCCTACCAAACATGTAATTTCGTAGCTCGTCAACCTTTGCACGAGCCACTCAACGGGATAGCATTGCAGATGCAAGACCGAGGTCTGCTACTATCAATGTTTCAGTTTTCCGTAGGCTGAGGCGGGTTTGCCAACTTTGAAGGTATAGCACTGTCATTGACCTTCTTTGCCGGGATTGGAGCCATCTCTGTTGGTTCGGATTTCTCAGATGTAGTCGACGAAGGTGTGTCAAAGGGGTTTCCTGACTCCGCATTTTCAGGAGTCTGCTGCAACTCATTGGCCTCCTTAGGCTGAGGTGCTGGGGTTTCCTCACGCTCATTTCTTCGTTCCGCCTGGTCAATAATCGATTGCTTCTGGCCTTTGGTGACCTGGGACTCGAGATCTTTATCTTCCGCATCATGATCGAACATCTCGGTATCGTCACTATCAGTCAACACTTCAGTTCCGTTTCCAAGAAGAATGATTCGGCCTGATCGACCACCTATTCCACGAGTATGTTGATCGAGGTCAAGGCTGTAATCATCTTCACTGTCTTGGAAACGCCCACGAGCCCCAGGGCCACGCAATTCCGCTGAACTTTTTTTAGTATCTACACTATGCTGCGGGTTTCGAGGGAATCCCACCATATTCCGGCGGAGCACAAGGACCGTCACCTTTTGCGACACGCTCTGCCACCTCCTTATACCACTCCTCCTTGGTCTTGCCCTTCAACAGCGCGATGACCACCATTGTCATGTTATCGCAACCAACACCACCAGTCTCACTGTTTGATGCCAGACAGTTATCCATCATGTTCTCACAGATTTTTGAGAGCTGTTGCTTTGCGGCAATGCCACGTCTGACGAATTCAACGACGGCTTGCGAAGATTGACAATCCCAGATACCTAAGCCGAGTAAAGTTGGATCAGCACAGCCTTGAAGGTTGAATCAATTAACATACCATCACAAGCAATGACGAGGAACTCATCATCATCGGAGATGGAATGTGTAATCACGTCAGGAAACGCAGTAACGATTTGTTGTTCCGGTGAGAGTTCCGCGCTCTTCTTGAATTCAAAGTCGCCAATAGCACGTGAAAGTGCAAGGTTGCCATTGACACGACCGAAGTCAACAAAACCGCCTGCAGCGCAGATCCGCGCTTTCTCTCCTGATCTTTATTTTAGCTTAGTCGAGCTATTGAACGGAAAGACAACCTACCCTCGTTTTGAGGCTTATGGTCAAAAGAAAGAGGCTTTGCCCGGCCCTTGACACCAAGCACAGACCGTGAATCACCAGCGTTTGCCTTCAAACCGTCAGCTATGTTTGTCCTGTACATCTGACAGGAACTACAACGTACCACATAGATCTGTGACTTTGATAGTAGACCAACAGATGCGGTACATCCAGATACTTCCTCTTCGTATTTTGGGTCTGGGCCTTGTATTAGATATGAAGTCGCCCCATGTTAGGCAACTAAGCCTACTGTTCAAAATAGCCCGATCTGTTGCTAGGAATCCATCTTTTAACGCTTGCTCATAATCTCCATTCTTAAAGGCCTCTTGTTTTGCGATGATCTTGTGTATGTTCTCGCCCGCAAATAACGCAACTTTATCCCCGCCATGTCCATCATACACTCCGAAAAAGCTGAGTCGTTTCTCCGGTGGTGCTGCTTGGAACTCTTTCGTTGCGTCTTCGGCTTGTAGATCTAATACCGCTGCATGGGCATCCTCCATGCTAATACGCCACCCTTGCATTGCGGAGACTCCGAAAGCGACTTGGTCATCTTGACTATCGTCAGATATCTAATCAAAAGAACATCAGCAATGACTCCATATAAGGTTACAGGGTCTCTGAATGGTCTTCAACAGTGAACCCCAAGCGACAATGTCAAGCTAGATGTGGTGCCTCGGACTTCCAGAACGCAGAAAGCTCACGCACCTTCTCAACCACCGGCTCCGATAAAGTCTGTCCCATGATTGCGACAGCGAGAACAAACTACTCTAATCAACGCTTTCTCCGTATCATAGGTTCCTAGTCTGCGCAACGGGCAACGAAAGGTCTGGTTCACACGGGATTGTTGGTCGTGAGAAAAAATGCACAGGCGCTGACGCAGAAATCCCAATTGAACCCTTGGTCGGTCTGGTTCTAGAATACCTGTGTCCGAGAACAAGAAAAAGATATTATATGCCTGCTAAGGCCTGATAGATTTGGTACGTGGTCGAGGCCTGTCGCGTGAGAGTGAATGATTGTGGAAGTGCAGAGACTTGTGGTGCAAGGTTGGTCATAATTGCATGCAGACCAAATCCGGAAGGAAAGGGCCGATCGCCCCCCAGGCTCTACAAAACAAAGCTAAACTACAAATTGACAGATAGCAACAGACGCCATATCCACCTATCATGGAGAATTCTTGTATTGGATTGTACACATGGAAACATAGAATCAACCATGTTGTGTATAGGTGCTTTCGTTGCTTTTCTTCATTCTCACGCCAAGGCTAGCCTTGCTCGGAACGAAGACTCCTAGAAATCATGGTTGCTTTACATGCGCTATAGGGATGAACGATTCAAGAAGCACCTTGATTGCTGCTAATACTGCTCCTTGTGGCCCGTAATTCTTTCTTCAGGGCCTCGTTTTCCCTCTCCAACTCCTCTGCACGCTCGGAAAGCGTATCCATCTAAATAAGCTTTAGTAATGCTCGATTGCGGTCTTGGTTAACGCTCACCTGCTCCTCAGCCCCTGAAGAGAATTCTTCGATGATCTTGAAGACCCGCCAAAGCCGTAGTACTATGATAATAGACCTTGGGAATCTCGGCGTTAGCGTTTATCTACTAAGACCGAACTGCGAGCGTTGATGCACGTCTACAGAGCTTTTGTTCTTTCAATGTGTTTTTGGTCTCTTCTAGGTGTTTAAGTAGGAAAGAGTGGACTTCGAAAACAATCTTACCCAGCTTCTTCCAGGACGCCCTTCAGACAAACATCGATGATGAATCCTGCAACTATTACAAGAGCATCGAAGCAATGGAATCTAGTTTTGAAGTATCTGCCCCGGCGTCAGCAACGATCGAGTCAATGGTGGCGCTAGGGTAACTGAATGGACTTACCTGAAACCAAATGCCCATATGCTCGCAAGCAGTTCGACCATGAACAGGCAGCTGAACACGAAACTCACAATTCCCAAAGCCGTTTGCGTGTCCAATATTCCCTTGCTAACATGACTGCCATTACCGCACGAATGCTCGCACACATACAAACTTATCAAGAAATCGGCAAAGATGCAGCTCACATCGAGAGAAACAAGAGCGAGCACGGAGTAATGTCCATATTTGGAGGTAAGGAAACGCTGAACCTGCTTGCGCGCTGGGTGAAGGTAGCGTTCTTGGGTAGTCGAAGACCGCAACAAGATACGGTCGAAAGCGTTGTCGGTAATGGAGGCCCGCCTTACCCGACGACTCCCCCTGAGAAGAGGCTGCGTATCACTAATGCTCATCGTGCATGCCAATCAACCAAGAAACAGCCATCTAATCCGAGATTTGTAACGCGGACATGGTCGCGACCCTGTGGAAAAGACACCAGGTCCGAAATGTTTCGAAGTGTAACAAATCAGAGTGTGCAAAGGTATCAGCTGTCAGATGATGGGATATTCGAGGTTGGTCCAAGCTTTTTCCATACCCTGCCAAGCGAGGGACCTTAGTTGCAGCCAGCAGCGGCATTCTCCGGCTACGATTTTTGGTTTGGTTTGGTTTGGTATAATCACTGGGCAATGAGGTTACTATGGCGGTCTCAATTGCGGAAGCCCAGTGTACTATGGTCTACGTCGCATTCAATTCATTTCCAGCGATCTGTGTCCACAAAATCGTCTGACCCCTTACGCATCCTGTTTTGTGGTTCGGATAACTTCAGCATCGGCTCTCTGCGAAGCCTGAATGATGAGCGCCAGAAGGACGCAGATTCAATAGCTTCAATTGATGTTGTTTGTAAGCCACCAAAACGTGTCGGTCGGGATTTGAAAAATGTTCGCGAAGGTAAGATACAACGCATTAGGATTATCTTTTAAATGATTAAGAGACTTTCAAGTACCCATATCATCTACCGCGAAGGCACTGTCCTTGCCTCTGCACCAGATTGATACATTCAAAGGATGGAAGGTATGAGACACCACAAGTATAAAAGAAGAGCAAGCCTAATCCACAACTAGCCACCAACGCCTCAGGGCAAAGACATCAATTTGGTCATTGCTGTTTCATTTGGACTTCTCGTACCCTGGAGAATACTCGATGGAGCTAAATATGGAGGCTTGAATGTTCACCCGTCAATGTTGCCTGAGTACGAAGATCTGCGAGCGGCGCTCTGCCACTTCTCGGAATTACTGCTGACACACATAGCTTTCGTGGACCGGCTCCATTGCATCACACTTTGTTATCTGGCTGCAAGACTACTGGAGTTACGTTGCAGACCCTACATCCAAAAGACTTTGACCGTGGAACCATTCTAGCCCAGACACCATACCCTGGATTGTCCCATGAGGCGACAAACGTAAACCAATTGGAAGCTCTGATAACACCGAAGGCAGCAGAGATGCTCGTACAGGGTATCAGAGATCGAATCTTTGTCCCTCCTTTGCATGATGTTGGATGGCACGAGGACGATCCGCAGTTGACGGAGTTGCGGCACGCACCCAAGATTACCCCTGAAGACCGTCACATAGACTGGGGGAAATGGACCGCCGAGGAAATTCTGCGGAGACATCAAGTCATCGGGCCGCTTTGGAACTTTGCTCAGAGTTCGGCCGCAGGTAAAATCCGTACACAGAGGATTATTTGGCCATCAGGATTCAGTAAACTACCGCACAGTGATGAGAATATCCTACGCCCCGGCCACCCAATTCTGCAAAGCCTAGATTTTCCAGCTGAGAATCCTCGCAGCTTGCTCATACGGACTTGTGACGGCTTTACTCTGCAGACCGACGAGGCAAAAATCGAGGGTGGTCGGGTTGAGAATGCCTCAGTAGCATGTAAACGCGCTGGCATGATCGGACTACTTGACATCTTAGAAAATCTCCCCCAAGGCTCTTCATGTTTTCGGAGTCGTCTGGAATAGCATTTATAACACTAGTACCGCTCTATAATAATTATGCAAAGAGGCGAGGAGATCTATTCTGCTCATCGTGCCCATAATTCTATCAGCACCGTGAAGAGACTCCATTAGGCATCGCCTCGCGTGCTTGCTATCTCATCATTACACGACCCGAGTCTAGTTAACCATTAGAATTGGCTAGAATTTTAGAGTATGGTGGTCCTACCTATCTGGATGTTCTGCCCGGTCATAGATGAGTTCTTGGCCGCAGCTACAAATGCATCCGCACAATCTTCGAGATCAGTCTACGCCGCGGTCAGTGAAAGTCAGTGCCTAATCTGGAAGCTCTATAACTGGCCTCTTTCTTTAGTACCGCTTTTTCGTTGTGCATTTTGATCTGCTCCGGGGTAAATTGAGCTCCCTATCCAATGGTCAGCACCTCGACAAGCTCTCATGATCGAATCTTCCGGCTCATACCCATTCGGTCAAGAGGAGGCCCGGGAGCACTGCGTTAACTCGTATTTCGGGTCCCTGGGTTGCAGCGAGACATTTCATCAATTGGAGGCCTGCCAAGGTGTCATCAGTACACACTTCTTGTTCTCTTGTGGCATGTGAAGGCTGACCTGCAGCTTTCGAGACAGAGTATGCCATACTGCTCCCACCCGGGGAGATCCCCGCAATTGAGGAGGTGATCAAGAACACTCCACCATCATGGTTCGATTTAAGGGTCGGCAATGCTTTTCGGAAAAGATGCATGTTTCCTTTGCAATTGACAGCCCAGCACTGAATCCCGAATTAGTGAGCCGGACCGAGGATTCCATAGGCCGCTCAAAATCCGCACCTTGTCCCATTCAGCCTCAGAGAGAGCGTCGAGGTTGTCGAATTTGGTAAATTTGGTCCAACCCTGACTCATAATCAGCGAGATGGGATATCTTATTGCTCTCGAGCTATCAAGTCGGAACTGTTTGGGGGGAAACCTACAGCATTGGATATGATGATGTCCAAGCCTCCTAGCCCGTCTATGCTCTCCTGGACGGTCCGCTCACAGTCTGCCAGTACCCCCACGTCCTTGCAAGAATATTAGGCCTAGCCAATAGAGACATTTCAGCTGACGAGAAGCATACACCTTGAATGACCACCATCTTTGTACCGTATTCCTTCTCGAGCTTCTGGGCTGTTTGCTTGGCTCGATCATGATTCCCGACGTAGTTGATGGCTATATTGCAGCCTTCGGCAGCGAACTTTTCAGCCACAACTGCACCCAATCCTCTATGGAGATTCCAAACAATCGGGTCAGCCCTGTGTTCTGCGCTCGGTCAAGGATGGACGCTTGCGCACCTTGAACCTCCAGTGATTAGAACGTTCCTCCCTTTGAGACTGTAAGGCATGATGAGTTTTCTGTCAGTGCGTGTTCTGGAGCTGCTGCACAAACGTGCAATGTCGATATCTATTTCATTCCAATTCACAGGGCATCAGGTAGGGATTCCCCACCTGCGGGGACATGCACCTCGGCAATTCCTGTTCGATTGCAGTAACCAGACAAGTCAAGATTCTCCCAGCATTATTTAATCTACTGTATGGAATTATTACAAGAAGAAAAGCACAGCGGCTGGTCGGCGGGCGTAGGCTACAACGGTCCACGTGAGTCGTTTATATTCAAAAATGGCCTTGCTCATAGGTATCTACATGGAGGTGAAGGAAAAAGACAGGCGCCTTTTCAGAGAATCCAACAGAAGATCGTTGAGCGCGAGAAGACCAAGCCCAAGATTACCGAAGGAGGACTTGAGAATCATTCGGTTGATCTCGACACGAATTGTGGAAATTACAGGTCTTGAACGGGACTTGTGACCGTGCCTGCGTCGTTCTCTTGCATGCAGCATGCACGAGATGTTCTGAGCACGGCAAACTTAGTTCTACCTAGAATACTAGAATTGATTCAAGTGAATCGTCCAAGTACAGACTGTACAATCCCGTTGTCAAATGTCAGTAGTTGTACTCCCTATGTAAAGAAGACCATGGTATTTATTACCATCGCTTTTTCACCCTTTCCGTATTTCAATCCACCACCGTACTTACATCTCGAGTGTATGCAAAGGGTGTCAACATGTCAAAGCCAGAGAAATGCCAGAAATGCCGCATAGAACCATGCTAGAACTATCATACCCGAGTCTCTAGCCTCTAGGCTCTACAGTACGAGTACCCTGACCCTGCAACAGCCTCAGGGCCATGTCCCGCTCTAGTCTTTAGCATTGCTTTTTCCACCGCTACGAACCTACACCGACAGTCAATTCATATTCTTATTTGTTGAGCGCTGCTTGACCACCTCTTGTATTTGCCATTCCTTTCAACGGTCGGGTTACTGGTATCTGGGGCCTTGTACCCGGAATTCCTCAATTCTCCAGCTAGCCCGTTCCTGTCGAAGGTCCCTAGTAGCGTCAGGCAGCTCGAAGCGAGTCAGTCGTCCCTCCTTTCCTCAACCACCAACCACCAGTCCTCCATCGACCTCCCCACCGCGTCGCGCGGCCTCTACGCCTTTCCAGTGGTACCAACACATGGACTAGTCATCAAAGACATCGACAATCATAGACATCGCCAAGTCCAAGGTGTTGCGGGCCTTCGTGGGCAGCGCAGTGGGTGTCGAGAGTGCGGAAGAGCGAACATCGGAGTGAGCTTGTCTCGTGAGCGTGGTGAGTACGTCCAACGTTACACGCAGAGCGCCCTGCTTCAGCTTTCATTTTGCGCTACAGATATCAATTCAAGTTGATGAACTGTTCAAGTTGTAGTTAACACAAAACCCAGCTCTGTTGTCTGTGCGGCTACGGTTGAGGCTTCGCATTCAACGGCAACCCTGCTCAATCACAGCTCCCTCCTCTCTGCACACCATCAATAGACATAAACCCTCCATAACGCTCTACCACGACCTCGATGGCGTCTTCATCTTCGAATGTCGTAGGTGTGCATTACCGGGTGGGGAAGAAGATTGGTGAGGGGTCGTTTGGCGTGATCTTTGAAGGGACAAATCTGCTCAATAACCAACAAGTTGCGATCAAATTCGTATGCACAGCGAACATTTCTTGCCGAACGGGTACTAAGTAGCAACAGGAACCAAGGAAGAGCGATGCACCCCAGCTGAGAGACGAGTACCGAACCTACAAAATACTCGTCGGATGCCGTATGTAAACACCAGCGCTGAGAGGTCCAAAGTTGCTAACCAATTCCAGCCGGCATACCTAATGTCTACTATTTCGGCCAAGAAGGCCTTCACAACATCCTCGTCATCGACCTCCTCGGGCCCTCGCTTGAAGATTTGTTCGACCACTGCAATAGAAAGTTTTCTGCAAAAACGGTAGTCATGGTTGCAAAACAGATGGTATGAATCGTTGGCATGCCTTTGCTACGAGATGGTTGGACTCACATCCCCATAGTTATCACGAGTCCAGACAATACATGAGAAGAACCTGATATATCGAGATATCAAGCCAGACAACTTTCTGATAGGGAGGCCAGGTTCGAAGTCGGCCAATGTCATTCACGTGGTAGACTTTGGCATGGCCAAGCAGTATAGAGATCCAAAGACGAAGCAACACATACCATACCGAGAGCGAAAATCGTTGTCGGGCACTGCGCGATACATGAGTATCAATACACACTTGGGTCGAGAACAGTCACGAAGGGATGATCTAGAAGCGCTAGGGCATGTTTTCATGTACTTTCTACGGGGTGGTCTTCCTTGGCAAGGGCTCAAGGCCGCAACGAACAAGCAAAAGTACGAGAAAATTGGTGAGAAAAAGCAGACCACAGCCATCAAGGATTTGTGTGATGGATTGCCGGGTAAGTGCTCTTCGAAAGTAGTGGCAGGACGATGTTAAACTGAACCCTAGTTGCAGAGGAGTTCAACAAATACCTGAGCTACGTGCGGAACCTCGGTTTCGAGGATACACCGGACTACGACTACCTTCGGGATCTGTTCACCCAAGCTCTCAAGAATACAGGAGAAGTCGAAGATGGAGAATACGATTGGATGAAGCTGAACAACGGAAAGGGATGGGAAGCCATGAAACAGCACGGTTCACACAGCCACCTCCACGCCGCGAATGTAGCACCCAACGCATCAGCAAGAGCACTGGTCGGTGGCGGAACTGACACACCTCGAGGACCTCAGACACCGGGACTCACTCCCGCCCGTTTAAACGCCGCGCAGCCCCTGCCCCCATCTCCCGCGAAACCGGGAGTGGGCAAAACGCGCGAACGGCCAGGCGCCTCTGGCGCAGCGCTACCAAAGCGTCAAAGCGGAGCGGCGGGGGGGCTCACAGACATTGCGACACCGGCGATGTCGACTCAGGCGCAATTTCAGAGCTCTACGGCGAATCTACCCCAAAGGATGAGCCAGATCAACCCGAATATGAACCAGCAAGCCACAGTGCAGCAGAGCTCGCGACAGCAGACTCAGGAGCAGCAACCTTCGACGTTTCAGAAAATCATGAAGACGCTTTGTTGCGGTAGGTGATCTTCGTGCTGGTGCGTATAGCGGGACTTGTTCTCTGGAATCAGATGTAGTACTAAGCTGATACCTTTCTAGGATGAACGATATAGATGCCATCTGACAACGTCCGAACTTCCTCTGACACCGGACGCCCACCGTCCTCTTCGTATATAGGCGGGTGCGAAAATCTCTCGGACCAGGAGAAGGGCGTTTTTCCTGTATAGGCGCTGGCACCCTCTTTGGAGACGAATTGCCCCCACATCGGAATCCTAGCTATTTCAATCGCTTCTAGACTCTCGCTTGTTCCCATTTGGCTTTGTCGTTCTACTATTTATACCATCACGCCCATTCTCCACCTACATCCGGGTCTGGCTTCCTCACCGTCCGTCGTCTCTCGAATCAAACCGGAAACTCGGAAATCGAACCGTGAGATCCTGTCCTTGACCCACCATACTCGGCATTGTGCCCACCATTCTCGCCCACCGGATCACCCGTCTTCGTCTTCAACCATTTTTCCTAATCGTCTTGATCACCACAAAGGACACCCCAATATATTGCGAGAAGATGAGTTCATGACTACTGCATTTTTCTCTTTTTCCTTTGTTTCCTCTTTTGAGCGCAGGAGCATTGATGGAATGGGTAGGACAGGGGGTTTTAAAAAGGGAATGTGTGATAGTAATACAATTGACAAGGACATTTAAAGATGACAAGGTGTTTCTTGTGATGAAACTAGGTAAAATCCTTCCTGACTCCTTTCCTCATCACACCAACCTCTCCAATCCCCACCAAGCCGATCCATTCCCAGAAAGAAAAAGCGCCCCTATCCGCATCCCCCTCCCCGCCTCATCCCAACGCCCTCGAGCGTTCACAACCTCCTCTCCAGCGCAACCCTAATCCCTAGACCCCAACCTCACGACCCAACCCTCGCTATCTTGTCGTTTCTACTGTAGGAGATACGTGTAACAGATATCCCCTTTTTTTTTTCTTTCAGTTGTCTAGACTTGTTTAGTTAGGCGCGATGGATTTTTGGTTTTGGCGGGCTATGGCTATGGGGGGGGTGGTGGATGGGTGATGGATGGGGAAGGGGGAGGGGTGGGTGGGTAGGGCAGGGAAGGGAAGGGAAGGGAAGGGAAGGGAGGGAGGGGTGGGTAGGGCAGGGCAGGGCAGGGAAGGGAAGGGAAGGGAAGGGAAGGGAGATGGAGATGGAGATGGAGATGGAGATGGAAGTTTCGTCAAGTATTAGAAGGGGGGGCTGGCTAATAATTGGGGTTGTGTACGTGTATGTGTATGTTGTATGGGGGAAACAAGGAACGGGGTGTGCGAGAGTTTTCGTGGGAGGTTCGGTGTAACTACAGTGGTGTGGGTTCGCATGTGGGAGAGATTGAGGGCGAGATTGGATACCTTGTTGAACGCAACATCATGTTGATGTGGGTATTCAATTGCGAAACTCTCAAGACAGGTGATGGTATTCGGACCGCCCGGGTCCATTTGCTTTTCACCAAACCACAGAGTACTTTCTTGTACGCCGAGGCCGTGGGCCAGTCATTCCACCCCGACCAGGGATGGTGAAGAGAGCTTTCCCTTTCCGTCTCTTTTCCATCTCTGTACATGCGTGCGCCCGCTTTGCAGATACCCAGAACGCCGTCATGATGCGCAACCATAATAGTACAGCCTTCCACTTTCCTTCAATCCCCCATAACAACATCCCCTTCCCCATCCCTCTCCACATCCCCTCCTCCCCCATAAACCTCCTCATCCCTCCTCCTCCACTTCCCTTTAACCTCCTTCTCTCTTCTCCGCCTCTCCTTCATGTCCTCCCCCTGCCGATCTTTCTCTTGTCTGACACTACTCCGGGCGGCATCCACAACGCCTTTCCACCACTCTTCCAGGCGGCCCTTTTCGATGTAGGTTTCTAGGATGGATTGTTCAATTTCGAGGTCTTTGGCGATGAGGGTTAAGATGGAGTCGGGAAGGGTAGAGTAGTGGGAGAGGGAGCGGAGGGGCGAAGGGGACTCTGGGGATATTTCGGGAGTGAGGAGGGTGCTAGGGGAAGGGAGGGGTGTTTTGTCCCAGAAGCCTTTGTCGCATGTCAGTGTTGACGTTGATGTATTAGAGGGGAGCTGCGAAGAGAGCACTTACCGGTCCTATAGCCCTCCCTCAAAGTCTTGAACAGAGCCGTCGCCCCCGTCTCCACCTCAACCTGTGTATCATCCTTTAGCTCCGTGCGGTTGATCGATTCCCAGTCATCCTGGGTCATACACCGTCTCCAGATGATCTTCTCGTGCAGCTGCCTCCCTTCCCCAGCGGTTGTACTTAGCCTTAAGAGCTTGAGAGCAGAAAAAAATCTCGTATCCATTAATTCGTTGTCAGCTTTTGCGTCCGGGATGTTGTCCATCAGCGTCAGAGTATCGACGAGATCTTCCACGTCGAGAGCCTCCCTGGCCACAAGTCTAGTCATGTTCTGCCTCATTGCTTCATGTAACGCTGGCTTGCTCTCGACAAGGTGCTTGCCGCAATTCTCCACGGCAGACTGGACTTCTGCGTCTTTGTCAAGGAGGCCTTGAATAGATGGTTTAATGTACTTGTGCAGAGATTCCTGGACTGCAACGGCGACCATAGCACGATCAAGTTTCCGAATTGCAATCTTTGCGCTGTCGTCTTTGACTTGCTTCTTTGCTTGGGCTGCCATGGTTGATAGCTTACCCAGGCTTAACTCAATCTTTTTGCTCCAAAGGTTCATCTCCTGCGCTGCCGATGTTCTTAGGTTCTCCGCTGCCGCTGCGTAGTGTTGCTCCGCCGTAATTTCATTAATCCAGCTCAGCTTCACATACTCGGGGTGACATCGCAGAAAGAGATTTAGATGCTTCTGATGGTTTGCACCGTATTTGAGTACGTCTACTACCCTACCGCGCCTGATATGTTTCGTGAAGTAGGCGGTTGCCCAGGCCGTGCCGTATTTGACAAAGTAGGAATCTATTAGTTCCTCGAGAAGTCGGACTTCGGGGTTTATGTCCTCACCATCGCTATCTTGTCCTCGAGCCCCTTCCAGTGCCTCCCCCATTTCGATATCGATGATGTTAGCGAGTGCTTGCATGTCACGATATTTTTCGGCCAACGCTATACCTGCCTCACCCTGTCCAATATCGGAAAGCTCCGCAAACAGGATTTGCCTGACCGCGAGATATGCCCGTTGAAGATCCTCGCCACAGGCCTTCAATTGCGGATCCGTTCGTGACTTAAGCCATTGGGAACTCTCAATGTAAACCTGGCAGCATACTTGAACCTGACGTGGGTTTTTCTCTGCAAGCATCTCAATTAGGTGCATAGGTGGCTCACCCACCCCGTCCTCCCCCTTTGAATGACCAAGTGTGAATTCCCTTGCGACATCGGTCAGCAACTTGGCATTCTCAACGATGCCCAATCCAGATGTCCATATCTCAGGCAAGTCCTCGTAAGCGCCTTGCAAAACACCGTCGACCATGGGCTCTTTGTCGAGGCCATAGAGCGCGGCATTGGCTTCGCGGAATTGGTATGCCGTCTCCAACGAGGCAAGCTGAATATCGACAGCCTCGCTTATGGACCGGGCCCGCGCAGCATTGTCATATTCAGTGTTGCCCTCGATACTTTCCGCAATGAGCTGTTCGATAATCTCATGAGTCCAAGGTACGATGTATTCCAGACGCCAGATATCGTGAATGAACCAATGCCGGACTTGATCGGTTTCATACTGCTCAGGCTTATTCTCTTTCTTGTAGTCTTCGTGCAGATAATCCAAAAGTTCGGCTAAGACATTATTTTCGTTTTGATGCTTGGTCCTAATGGCTATATTGTAGGAACGCCAGACCGCTCTGGCAGCAGCCATCTTCTCTGCATTCCACAGCAATTTCCACCGAATTAGACGGCTCAATGGCCGATAGTGCAACCTCAGGTGCTTGATCAAATCCGCCAAAGCAGTAGCTCGCTGCAGAAGTTGATGTTCCACAGATGGAGCTACGGCATTTACATATGTTGACGTTGATCTCATGATTGAGTCACTAATTTCCAAGGCGGCGGCTTCTACTTCTTCCATAGCAAAACTGATCTCTGGGCGGCCGGAAAAGTCCAACAAATCTTGCTGTAGGCTACCAAAGAACACCGCCTGTTCAAGCTTGGTCTTTGCGGTAACTTTGGCTCTGTCTGAGACGGATTGACCTCTCTCCATGGGTAGAGCCGTTACTCTAATTAGTCCAAAGCCATGCACCATCAAAACGCAAGACGAATGACTATGGTCTCGGTCTTGCCCCTCAGAAGCACACCCAACAACTCGATAGTTCTTTGTCCTCCGAAAATCAATTGCGTCCTGAAAAGGATCCGGTAGCGCACGTGCCTCTATCTGAAGCTGAGAATTTGGGGAGACCTCGATTTCTACAAGAGAAACCAGGGCCACACTCTTTTCGAATACCACAAATGCTGTGTGGCCCGGCTCCGGTACAAGAACCTGAGGTTTGAAATGTGGATCTGTCGGTAGCAGTGTTGTGTAACAAGAAATTGGGTGGACGATTTCGATGTCGACAGACCCGTCGGTAATGTTGAGACCCAGCAATGCATATCTCGATGACTCTTTTCCTGAGAGGACAGTCAAAACTAGCAGTTTGCAGTCCCCTCGCGCAGTAGACTTTGCAACCTCCTTGCCCGTCTGGCGGTTCGGTAAGAATGTGAAATCCAAGACCTCAAAAAGGTGTTCGTTCTGGTCCTCAAATACACTGCTGCCTTCCGCGATGGCTTTGAGCAAGTCTTGTTTGGCCTCAATCTCATGTAAAAGTGAATGTGCTCCATTCCAGTTCAGGTCCCAGACTTGGAATGACCCCTTGGTTGTTGCGATAACTACACACCTTTGTCCTCTCTGCCACGAAATTCCCGCTCTTATTGCTGCAACATCCCTTCTCCAACCTGCACTGCTAAAGGCACTTCTTAGACTCCCAAAGAGCCCACCACTATGGGCGCCGTTGTTCCGCAGAAATTGGACACCGATTAAAGGTTTACCTTGGGGATCGCTGACTGTCAAGTGTGCAACTCTGCCCGAACTGAGTGTGAGAACGAAGCCATGTGGCTCCCCTTCCGTCACTTTAGTAATGATCTCGCCAGAGAGCATTCCACCCAGTGACCCTTGAATTCCTTGTTGCTTTTGCCGGTTGAGATCAACACTCGCCGCACTAGAAAGGCTTTCCCAATATGTGATTTTCCCACTTGTAGGCATTACGACAAGGAAAGCGGGTTCTGCAGACGTAGGGACGATGACACCAAAGGGCAAGGGATGGCGATTATTGATTGAAGGGTGCGGCAGTCTGATGGCCAGTGGCTTTGAAGCGTCGGCGGCACTTGTACCCTGGATATAATGCCAGACTAGTGCTTGAGTCTGGGTCATCGCTACAGCGTAGCCAAGACCGGTGGATATGTCTCCACGCCATATCTCTGTGACAGGTCAGCTAGAAGTCTGACCGCGCAGAATGAAATCAAGCTTACCAGTATTTTGGTGGTCCTGGAGCTGTTCTGGGGTGGTAGGGAGCTGTGTAACAACGTAGCTGGCATTCCTGGTCTAAAGGGCCATGGTCAGCACCAATGGATCACAGTTGCCGAATTCAAACAAATATACCAGTTCGATACTTCCATCAGTCTTATTGCTCCTCTTCTCCCTATCTGCTTTCTTGATACCTCTATTCCTGATAGCTAGACTTGTGGTGTCCACACTCGCATGCCGTTGGCCTGTGGGATGCGTTGCATGACCGTTGGCAGCTGGAGGATCCTCGACATGGTCTACATAACCATTGACTTGCTTGCTGGGAGGTGGTTGAAATGTTTCTTGAGTGAGACCCGATCGCCTAAGTCGCTTTGGATTGTGTTTAATGGCAACGGAATCTTCTGAACTTGTCCGCTGGCGTCTCCGAGGGTTGCGAGTACCGACGCTGGGATGGACTGTTGCGTCCGGGGAAAACATGATCACGAGGTCCGCATTATCGAGTTATGGGAAATGTAGGATGTAGGATTCAAGGTGATACTCAGTATTATAGGCTTCGTGGAAGGAGGGTTATGCATCTGTTGCGGCGTTCTGTAAATTGCTAGTGCCAAAACAGAGTCGCGCTTATATCTAGGTAGGTAATTAAAAAAAAATTGGCTGCCCAAGCTGCCGCCAACACCTGTCGATCAATCAGTTTCGTCTATCAAAACAGCGCCGTACTCAATTTTTTTACCAACCCATTTCCTCCAGGAACGTTTCTACTACAAATTCACCTCAAGCTACGCAAGGTATATGAGGGATTGCGCAGATCACAAGGTCCTAGCGCCTACTTAAACCGCTGCTCTTGTGCAATATCCGGCCCCATTTGGATAATACACATTCTAAGAAAGATAGCCGCACATGGATTTTACGGTCATGCTTTACAACGAGAATCCTGTCTGTTCCTCCTGTCTTGATGTGCATACCTAGCCGGACGCATTTGGCAGTGCTTCATAAATCCAGGAGAATATTCCATTTGATTTGTCGCCAGGTAAAAAGCCGACAATTGCTAAGCTGATTTTGTTACACGAACATTGATACGCTAGCATAAGCCAATAGATACCAGCGCTCCGACGAGCGTACCTCCATTGTGAGAGTCATCTAGACCTTCTTGACGTGTTCCTCCTCGTCAATGCTCGCACTGCTATTGCTGTCTGCCTTCTCGAGGCCGTGATGCTCCTCCTCCTCAACGTCTTGAGCCCCATGATATTCCTCCTCAAAGACCGGATCGGTCTCGACGGTTTCGAACTTGGTCTTGAAGTCTCCGATGGCATGACTATGAGAGCTGCTGTTGGAGCGGCGGCGAGCATTGTTAAAGTTGTAGCCCAAGTCCTGCTGCTCATCACCAGGCATACCCCTAGTGATTTAAATCATAAGCCTTGGGAGATGAGATCGAGAATTGGATCCATGGCTTACCAATTCCCCTTGCCACCGCCTTCCTTCTTCACCTTCTTTGGGTCTTCGTCGATGTGGCCATTCTTAGCAAAATATCTGGTTGTATCAGAGTCAACGACCGTAGGAGAGGGGCCTTTGGGCTGCATGAATGGCCCCCAGCGTACCTAGGAAGTCTATCTTCAGCAGTCATGTTGCCTTCGGCGATGGCTACATGATCACGATCGTTCTGCTTGTGTGAGCGAGTCACTAACGGGGTTGTTGATTAGCCGTCTAGCTACCCTCGAAGCGGATGTGAGCGGGCAAGTAATGCATCGTTTGAGAACAGACGAAAGATGTGTCACCTAAACATTTACTTACTATCTAGTATTTGTATCGAATTGGATTGGTTGTGTTTGTGGAAAGATTATTGTACTTGGAAGTCGATGTTGTTGCTGTTAAGGTCAAACAAGGGCCGCGATGGAGCTTTGACCAAAGATGACGAATAAACATGCACATCAACCCTAAGCTTTGCAAGGGGGGGTAAACCCATACCAATCTTTGTTCTTACAAGTATCAGTTACGCGTCTCTCCACTACGAGAACATTACTCTGAACATCATGCAAACCTCAGTCTATTCAAGACTACAATAGTGTGCGATTGCTTGCTCTATTGAGCTGATGGGACCTTGGGCTACTGCATCACGCGACCACGGTAGTGAGGACAAGGGGAGCTCAACTCGCACTCTTGTCGACGTTCGATGCGGGGGTTAGCGCGGCTTTACGGAGGTACTAAGCCTTGTATGATATAGCTCACTGGCACGACTGGCTACCGGGGTCCGGGGTTTGCTCCTGAAAGCTTAAAACGTCCCCCGACCGACCAATCATCCAACATCTGGTTACACAGTATTTATGTCTACCTTAGTCATGGAAGCACTGACAGCTTCGAGCCACCACAACTGCAAGGCACCCATGCACTGACTCTCATCTGGGGAATATGCCCTGGTACTAAGCAATGTGATTCTCGGGCATGGCAGGAGGACGCATCAAATGGAGCATATCGTCATCCTCCTGCTTGCTGTAGAGACGTGCGGTGCCTCCCAGATGCCAGAAATGTCTGGCGAGCCTGCAAGGAAGGATCCATTAACTCTGTAGCAATTGGTTTCTCGATCGCCACAGGTAGTCCAGTACTGAATGTTGGACCAGGAAGCACTCTGTAGCTCAATGAGATAGACCATCTTACATTCTCTACGAAGAGTAAAGGCAGGCTGTTTAGGCCATGCTTTCTATAATTTTACGGTATTGCAGGGCCCCGTTCGTTGTTCGATAACATGGTAGCAGATGATACTCACGTGCTTCCATAAATTTCTTCAGAAACAGTTGTCAGTTTTCCATAGCGTATCTTTAGTTCTTTCTAAGTCGGTCTCTTTACGCCTCTTGTTCCAGGTATCTAAGCCTACCGCCACGACTGTACTCCTTTGTTCTTGTCTGGATGTATTATTGGACGACTTAAGGGTAGTAATTCCCTTCTTCCGAACCTAATAACTGAATTTGAGCCCGCCGTTAGCACAAACCACGCTCCCAGTGCACCATCCCGAGTCCTCCGAGCAAAGCATCGCTACTACGCCGGCAATTTCTCTTGAATACGCTGGCCTACCGCCTGCCTTCTCCGCATCCTTCACAAACCTCTCCTCATCTATTCCTTCCCGAACAGCCTGCAGCGGCGCATTCAACATAAACGGCTTCATTTGCGCTCGAAAGTCCTCCCCCACCGAATCATACATCTCTGTCGCTACAGGACCGGGGTTTATGGCGTTGACGGTCGCTCGTTCGGCTAGTTCCCGACTCCAGGTCCGCGTCATGGCTTCCAGAGCGGCCTTTGTGCCGCCGTATATGGTTTGGTCTTTGAAACCCATAGATGCAGAGACCGAAGAGAGATTCACGATGCGCCCTGAGCGGTCGTGCGGGAAATAGGGAAGCGCGGCTTGCATGAACAATATCGGCCCCAAAACATTGACAGTATACATTTTTGTGAAGAGCTCAGGCGTAACGTCTTGCAGCGGCGAATTCTCGGCTATTGCGGCATTGTTGATGATGATATCGATTTGGAACTTACCAGTTCGAGGGTGAGAGAAGTGGTTCTTGGCAGTGTTGATCAGGTAGGCGGCACCAGTAGGATGAGCCATGTCGGCTTGGACGGGGAGGGCATTGATGTTATGTGTAGATTCCAGGTAATTGGCAAGGTCTTCTGTAGGCTTGGTCGAGGAGTCGGAGGTGTAATTCAAAACGACCGAAGCACCTTTGTTGGCGAGATTTTCGGCGATGGCGGCGCCAATGCCTGGACGGTTGTTCAAACGAATCTATATCAATCTCCTACTCTGTTTGGTGGAAGATGGGTGTTGAGCACACCTCTGGAGCCGCCCGTTATAATAGCGAGTTTTCCTTCTAGCGGGCGTATCATTGTAGCTCCTTTCAGGTTTGTGGACGAGGCCCGCTGGTAGCTCGGTCTGGACATTTTGAAAGAGTGGTTAAAATATATAGGAACAACTGGAGAAGCGTCAACAGGTCAAGTGTACTTGCAAAAGGGAATAAATGAGCAGCAAATGTGTTAAGGCCCTAAGTGGGGTACTGTAGAGGGGTACTGTAAAGGCGCCTAAATAGGCGGGCCGGCGTAGTTACTGTAAGCAGCGTCTCCCTGTAAACGTCGGTTAGAACTTCACTTCAACACCATATCATATTTGTTGGCCGTGGAGCTGCCGATTCGTTACTTTCGATTAAAGAAAGAGATTCCGATTCTTTTCCTCACAGGAAGATATGTCACCATGAAGTGAGATTTCAACTGATCTACAGCGGCTAGATGAGGAAAGGATGGTTCACTACTGGCGCTTGAACGCAGAAGAGGCTTCACCAGGTGATCAGGAGTCGCAGGAATTAGAGCCTTATATGCTAGTACTCTGTTAAAACTCTGTCTGATTGAACTCTACAGGATGCTGGAATAAAAAGGTTTCAATGGCCTTCTAATCGACCGCTGCTCTTCTTTCATAGACCACTATGTCTTCTTCATATGCTAATCCTTGGTCGCCACTTATCGAATCTGGTCACCTTCAAGTCTTAGTACAGCGTCGTCCGCTTTGTTTCCCAACCATGGCGAAAATTTGTTAACGAGGTACCAAATATCTTCGTATGCCCCACTCGAATAGGGTTAGCCGTCTTTCTAAGATGGTATTCTCAGCGAGTTACTGACGTGAGTCTGACGCTCGTGCCAGGAGAACCCCCAGAATTGATCAGCGTTGTCTTTGTACTATATAGCCGATTTCGGTCGCCCTCTTCATCCACAGGCTCGCTTGGTTAGTAGTGCTGCAAGTGCTCTCGTCGATACGCTTCCGCTTTCATACAACAGTGGTCTACCTTCCATATCCCCATCTCCATCTCGTTGTGTGCGTAATACGCCGAAGCATCATATACATAGGCTTTACCTGTTTCGGTATCACTGCCGATGTTTGACTACCAGAGATCACCGTGTATCAAGCTTGGCCTGATCTTGCTTCCATCGGCATCCAAAGCTCCAAGCAATCTTGGGGACCACATGGGTAACGTTTCGATGCACTACGTTCTCAAGCTCTTTCCAATGGCCATCCGTCTGAATCTCAAGATCTACCACCCCTTTGACCAATTTGCCGAAGAATGAAGGCTAGCTGCTGTCCCAAGCTGTAACCTGGAGTTGATTCCCGTCGTAGGTTGGGACAGGGAAACCAAACTTGCCCGTGGGGGAAACACTTTTCTCGTGCAACTCCGCGATGCAAGCACCGGGTTGCACTGGGTCTGGGGGTCGGTCGCTAATGTTGAGAAATTCGCAAATGAAGAAGTACGTCGAAGACGATTTGTCTATCTATTTGCCGCAGCCGTATAGCTTTGAGACCAGCCTAGGCATTGTTTTATAGGTTTCGGACATTGCCAAGAATTCGCCCTCCATCTGCGGTCTACCACGGTCATCGCTGATGCACTAGAGGATTGGCATGAAATATGTTACAACGTCGTGGATCTGGAAGTCCTCACCTTCATAAAAGACAAAGCGAAGATCCGTTCAAGTTTTCGGCGTCGATACACGCGGTGACGGACCAGGTAGAGTAGCCATAGCTGTCAGCGGACAGCACTTTTGTTCCTGACGACAGCACTACGTTAAAAGTACCTTATCTCAGCTCCGCCATTACTTTTAGCTTGTTGAAGGGGATTCACTTACCGGCGATCACGGTCTCGTTGATGGGGAAGTTGCCACCAATCTCGCAATTTTGATTTGCCATGCCACTGAAACTCTGATCTTCCGGGAGATATGTTCGCAGACTTTGTAGCGTCTCCGAGCTTGAGTTGTGGGGGTCGTGAACAATTGATGGGCGGTTAATCTCCGGAGATTTCGACAGGACCTTCGAATTCGCTTCTCCCGGCGTTGCGAATGGGCAAATCGTCCCGCTTATGATGATGTAGCATGGCAGCGTGAAGAAACTCTACACATGAATCATGGCGGTCTGCAATATTCGGACGTGCTTGCTTGAGCTTCTGATAAAGAACCTCCAACCAAACTATTCAGCTGGTGAACCATACTGCACACACAAACCATTGGATACGTCACAAGGTTGGCGTAAGGTGGATTAAGCGGCAACGCTGCTCATGTCATACATAACAGAAGGGGAAACGGATATAATCAGCATCATCGGAGTATTAGTAAGAGGCCAAGGAGGCTTCATCTGAGTTTGCAGCCTCGAAATTAGTCCTAATTGAATGGCTTTGATACGATAACATGCTTCGGTTCTACGTAACCGACTTCTTAGCAGAATGCACATATATTAGAAGCACAAAAGTAGCACTCCGATATTGAAGGTACACAACGGGCGACTACAGCCGAAGTCCGGCCAGAAAGTGGTCCTCCGCTCTGGTGCTCCTGCCTGATTAAGGTATTTCTTGGAGTTCAAACAACATCTGCTAACCCTAAGTTCGGGGTATAGCTAGATTACAGAACACCATGGCCAACTCTCTGGTTTCGCTAGCTCTGCGCCTGCATGAGGAAAAATCGACTTCGATTACTACTACGATCATCGCAGTCGAGCCTATCTCCAGTCTCTCTGAAGTAGATCATGCACTCTTTAAGCAAGCTTCGGATGAGAATCACATTGTCATCACCACTGAGACAATCTATACCCTCAAGGATGTGGTCAGCCAAGTGACTCAGGCACTATGACATCCGCAATGTCGGACGACGCTGCGTCCTTCGAAGTTCTTAATGTCCGTACTGGGTCTCTAGGTCGCATTCTCCACCAGGGTCGCTTCAATCCCCTAGATGCCTTGGGTTTTAGCCCAGGTGATACCGTACAGCAAGCCATTGATATTGAGAAACATGATCTGAATTGTCGTCTTCACACCGCTGGCCATATTGTCGGCCTTGCCGTGCGTCATCTCGTATAGCTGATCCCAGATGTGACAGAGCTTAAAGCACAGCACTACCCAGAGGCGGCCTTTGTCGAATTTCGTGGCTTTATTGACGGCAAGCGTAAAGCAGCAATAGAGACCCAGTCCAATGACCTCGTCTAGAAAGGGTTACCTGTCAAAGTTGACAAGTGGGACGAACAGAGGTTAAGAGAAAACGGTGGAGTTGTGCCGGACAACTTGCGTTTCCGGAAGGCGAAGGCCTACGGGTTGTTAACATCCAAGGTACTGGAGCTTATCCTTGTGGTGGTACTCACGTCCGTGACACTGATCAAATCGGAAAGATTGAAATAAGGAGGATCACCCGGCAAAAGGGCGTCAGCAAGATCTCGTACAGCATCAGCTGGGATGGATCTGTCTCGACTTGTACTGCCCGCGGTCGTAATTGAGAGTCAACGAAGTCCATGTCATTCATACAGACAACCGTGACCACTTCTTGACAAGTGTTCTCTACAATAGATCGAGGAGAGAAAAAACCATATTGGAAATATATCGTTATAGAAACAGTCCTGGTCCGGACAAGGCCACCTTGGAAAGAATACCTCTTGTCTCCTCTGTTTCTAGAGACGGAAAGATCCACGATCCAGTCCTAGGTGCAACGCTAAAATCAAGCGTTATTCTTGGAGGAAGTCGAGAAGTATTCAGTTATGAAATAAGAAGACCTTACAGGAGTCAAGGAACCTGATACGTGATATTGTTCATACCGGAGACCCCCTTAGGAGGACGCGAGACATGATATCGGACCACTGTTCTATGAAAGTTAGAGAATGATCAACTGGGTCGCCCAGTATATTTTGGCCAGCTGACAACACTGGCCAATTATAGGCCCATGGTCACGAGATCACGCTAGATTAACACTCCAGAAGCTCACTACAGCATGTGTACTGCATGGCATAAGTTGTGATGCTGCAGCTCCCTTCTATCTGATCAATAACAACATTCCTCAAGCCATCTCAGTACTGCATTGCTGATCAAAGATATACTAGAGCTTATCAACCATCTTATCAGTCAGCCGTTGTCTAGGATTCAAGCTACGATGTCTTCTGCCGTGAAAGCGGCTAAAAAGAAGGCCGAGGAGTATGACATTACCTTCATGCATATCCGTTTACTATGACCATAGGAGCTGATTCCCGGCAGGGAACTCGCTTTAGCAGCCACCGTGATTATACCCGGCAGGAAGCCCGAGAGGCCAGCAATACGGTCCGTCCGAAAATTACCCGAGCACCTCGTCTATCGATCTAACACAAAGACAGAGACCTCCACAGGTCCGTTATCACAATCAAGGTCGGCAAAGAGCCCGCTTTAGAAACCTTTGTCATTCACAAAGAACTCATAAGCCACTATTCTGCCTTCTTTCGCTCCTGCACGCGCGGCTCCTGGCTCGAATCAGAGACTGGCACGGTCAACCTCCCAGACGACCGCACCGACAACTTCAAAGTCTTCGAAGCCTGGCTCTACACGCAAAAAATGATACTTGATGACGAGCAGAAGAACCAGTACAGATTCTCCATTGACCTTTTCATCTTCGCCAACAAGATACAGGCATGCGAGTTCCAGAACGCCTGTCTTGATCTCTTGTACCAGCGCTTCAATGACATCAGGACGCTGTATTCCCCCTACGATATCTGCCACGTCTGGGAAAACACCGTCGAGGGATCTCCTCTTAGGACATATCTCGTGCATCTGTACACCTACGATTGTAGGCTGAACTATGTCCTTGACGCGCAGAGCCAATATCCGGCTGTATTTGTGAGACTTGTTCTCAATGGCTTCATCGCACGGGTCCCTACTAGGTTGCCGGGGGAGAAGACACCTTATGAGGAGAACATGGAGCTGTATTATGTGTGGGATCCGTCGACGCAAGCGGTCGCTCCTCCGGCGGGTGTCGAGTGATTATTCGTGCGGGCCGTGCGGCTTCTAGTCTGACCGAAGAGCAAAGCTTACAAAACTCCTTTCGGACCAACCTTTCCTTTCTCTCGGCTTAGAATGTTTCGCACTTGTGTGCGAATATCGAAGACCGTCCTGAGTACTTGAGCGTGGGTATAACTCCTTTTCAGGCACCGATTCAACCCATTTCGACACGAATGGGGCAGTGATTATTTTCCTGGTTCCATGCCGACAGTCTCCCCAACGACAGCGACCTCTGACGATTCTTACAGCCTGCTACGGTGCGAAAGAGCGTGCTCTTTCTCATTCAAGGAGATTATTGATCTTTTTGCGCAGAAGGCTGAGGAGGACATTGGTATTTTCGGAATAGGGGGCCCCCTTTTTCCATGAGGCGACTGTGTTCTGAATGATTTCTTTTACGCGGAAATTAAAAAGCTCTATGTTGAAAAAAGAGAAATTCTGCCGAGACCACGCAATTCTTGAAATTCGAACGTTGATAGTGGAAGCTCTGAGTCGCTGTTGTCCCTTCTCAAAGCTGCAATGTATGGTTGACTGATCCACTGACAGTGTGTTGAGGAAAACTTCAGCATATGTGCAATGCTCTGATATTCAATCAACTCTAATTTAACAGACGGTCACGCAGATATGCATCTATTTTACACCATTAATTCCGCCCCCTCTTCCCACTCCCAGGACGCCGTTCATCCCTCATAACCCTTTGACAACCCCCCCTCCCCCCCCTAACCTACAGCTGCACCTCATCATTAACCAGCCTCACCTCCTCCCCTGGCTTAAACGCCGGCAATCCCACATACGGACACCCATCGCACCGAAACGCATCCCCCAGCGCACAGTTCCCACAACTGCCCACCTTGCCCTGCACGGTAAAGTCGACTTCGGCCAGCTCGTCGGTCTTGAGTTTCGCGAGGGTTTGGTCGGCGGTCGAGCGTTTGCCGGCGTCTTCGGCTTCGAGGCGCTGGGCGAGGCCGCAGGTGCAATCTTTGCAGGCGCGGCGGCGTTTTCCGGTTTTGGGGCGGCATTGGGGTGCTAGGGAGTGGTTAGTGGATGGAAAATGGGAGAACAGAATGGGGGGGAAGAGAGGAAAGTTGAGAGAATTAGAGGGGCTTACGCTGAATAACTGGGCGGGCGAGGTCTTCTTCGTCAAGTAGCGTGTCTTCGTCAATCAAGTCGTCATCATCCTCCTCCTCCTCTGGGTCACCAAAATCGTCGCTAAAATCCACGAATCCTACACCCGCTGGCTGAGTATTATCCGGCGGTCCGTTCTTTCTCTTCCCGTTAAGATTTAACGACACAGCACCCGTGCCTGCTGGGCTTGTCACGGCTGCCGCACCACCTTCGTCCTTCTTCTTGCCGAATCGTAGGGGTACAGATTGCGTTGCTTCGTACTTCGGCTTCACCATATCGGCGCCTTCGACCACCAGACCAGCGAATATAGCCTCTCTACGCTCTTCTCCATCTTCAATAGCAAACTTCCCATCTTGACTCCGAAGTTTTCCGCCAGGCTTTAGGGCTTTTGCTATTCTCGATAGTACATCGCGGTTGAGTAATTCATATGATTCGGAGTGGGTGTTATCGGCGTCAGCGAGGATAAGGATAATATCATAGGTAGAATCAGGAAGAGAGACCAGTGAGAGAGAAAGTCGGTCGAGCATTTGGATGTCGGTGGCGGTGCGGTCGTGTGCTACGACAATTTTGTCCAATTTCTCCGGATGGGAAGATAGTGAGGGCGGTGAGAGCAGAAGAGTTCTTGTAGTAGACCTATTGTTGACTGACTTCCTCTGAGGCATGGCGAAGTCTGGGGTTGTGTCTAAGATCACCGAGGGCGCCATGATGACTGCAAAATAATCGGGAGGATCTGACGTTGTTCAGTAGATGTAGAGTTTTGAAAGGAAGCTTGGTAGTAGACAAGCAATATAGGTATAATCAGCAACGTCTGACACTTTGTATAGTGTTTGCACAAGTGTGGTGATTCATAAATTCTGTAAGTGATTCCTAAGCGGCCTGTGGTGCCTGAGGTAATCGCTATCCTGCGGCAGAGGCGGCTGCGATAACGATACTTGTAAGCGACATTTGCCGATCGAACTTCTTATGAACCGCTCGAACTCTTCCCCATAATACCACAACTTCCAATATACCCATCCCGAAGAGCCCTCAAAAGTAGCTTTGAAAAACAACAAACATAAACAGCTTCGACGAGAATTGAACTCTCCACCAAAAAAGTCAAAAGAATAATTTCCCCGACACAATGCAGTGAATATTACGCCTCTTAACCAAGGTTCGAAGGTCAGACTTCCAATGACACTGTGCGCTAGATTGATCTGACCATCTATCTGCCTGATAAACTGAATGGTGTTATTCTAATATGTGTCTCTCACTAAATAATAAAATGTTTTCTTTAGCACTGCGCACCTTATTGGTTTGCCATCCTACCTTTTTATTGTGATATGTATAACCCGCCAGATAACAATGTATTTTTGTTTCAATTTAACGAAGGAATCTTGTTTATATCGCGGGAAGAGAGAATTAATTGGGTTGAGGTGGGGGGGAATTGCTGAAGAGCGTTGATGGGGATGCTGATATGAAGGAGGTGGGGGAGAGGTTTAGGGTGGTGGGGAGGGAGAGTGTGTTTAGGGGTCGAGGATTAAGTGTGGGGGTGAGCAAGGGTTTCTTTTGTATGGCAGATGTGGGCGCGATTGAAGATGGACGCTATGGCAAGAGTTTTTATTCGAAAAATGAAAATGATTGCTACTCATGCTCGATGTTCCCCCCCTTTCTCATATCTCCAATCTGCTAATATCATCCGAGGACTAAATACCAGAAATCACTGCCACTTTCTGCCCCAGATTCGCGCCAAATTTTCGTTTCTTCCGAGACCCGACAATCTGTACCACCCGCTCCTACCAACCCCACTGCTTGACCTCTTAAGACGCCCTCTAGGCGCTCAACAACAACTGCTGGGGAAGTTTTTTGTTTGTCCACTATCCATGTGGTAAGGTGCTCGTAGACACTAAAGTCTTTCGGGGTGGGAATCCTGGAACCAAACACCTCCACTAAGGACAAACGTACATATGGCGTCTTTGCTTGACCGAATCGAGTCGCATATGGTGAGACAGTACGTAGTAGCGAATTCTGTGCGCTCAGACAGCCGATTCCGGAACGCAGGGCTTGGTGTGAGGTGTTCTGTGGAAATATGGTAAGAGAATGATATTCTTCAGAGGGTTCCACAGTTTGTGACCTTCCTGCCTTCCGTTCCTGCCATGTTTCAGACAGACTGGGAACCATTCTAGAGGAGGCAATGCGCAAGATTGTGAACGACAGTAGGTGGTAGATGCTAACGATTGACTTTTGCGGTAGACCTGAGCGGCGGTTGGTCTTACCGGACCACGGATAATAGAAAAATTACCAAGATGGCCAGAAACCGAAAACCGCGATTTCGCCAAGAGTACCGTTATAGTTAATGAAGTATCCATCAATCATACCCATAAAGCTGTCTGAACATGAAACTGGTCCGGAACTTTGGGAATTCGTAGGTGGTAAGTCACGAAGCTTCTCAGGGCTTCGCAAACGGAAGTATCTTCTCCTTCCATCCTTAGGCGCTTTTAAGTTCATATCTCTGACACCGGGTGACACTGCTCCAGAGATCGGTTGGTTGTCTCTTGTTTCGTGTACCCTAAAGCTCATGTATTCGCCATTTCGCTTTACGTCCTTACAGTTGTCAAAAACCCGTCTCTTTGAAGAAAAGGTGATCCCCCGATCGCAGTCATGAATCCCATCCAAGTCAGCGTTGGGCTTGTGCTTTTTATAGATTTCTTTTCGTACAAACGAGGCCGATGGCACATCATAATCATATTTGAACACGGAGCAAGCGAATTGCCCTGGCGTTGATCGAAAACGGGATCGATACTCGCAAAATCCGGAGGAACTGGTGCCGACAATACAGCTTGTCGCGATCTTGACTGATGCCTGGGTCCAGAAGTTCCCGCCGATAGTTTGGGCGTAACCGTTCACGGTTGAGACTGTACCAAGAACACCCTTCCTATTCTTCAAGATTAGAAACTTTTCGTCGCCAGTCAGAGTTATGTGACAGTCATTCCAGTTCCGGTAGCCCCAGTGCTCGTATCGTCGGATCGTACATCCTTGGAAGGGTTGATCGAGACGCCGGACGATCAATGTGGATACCCAACGAAAACTCTGAGATTCATGCTGTCTTTCATGCCTTATTTCGTAGATTTCTGTCTTTCCTACCGCATAAATTGGTCTGGCATGGGCATCTCCTTTCGAACTGTCATGGGTACATACGTTGCCGCAGAAGTTAGATTGATCAGATAATGCCCATACGATCAAACCCGGTACAGATGGTGTCAATCTAGTGAGTAATCCGGGATTTGCCGCTAGTTTCGGTCTCGACGAGGAAGAAGCAGAAGTCGTGTCTCTCGTTGAGTACGTTTGTACCAGAATATCCCCGTCTTCAAGGATCCAAAACCCAACTATGTCAGTGGGCTTCAAGTCCGGATGGATCTCAGATACATTCAAGCTATGTTCAACCTCCATGGCGACATTACCTTGATTCCTGAGTTGGTAAACCTGTAAGTAGCCCCGTTTATCGGCAAGAGCTAGTCGAAAATTGTTTATATGCCAGAACATCAATCCTCTTGTATAGAGAAAACTCTTCACATTTCCTCTTCTTAGACTCTCTTGTTGGTATACTATATAGAGGTAATTAGTATACCTGACGTCTCTGGGTTGTTAATTCAAGCAGTGCAATTGAAGTACATGAACAAGAGTGCAGCTACAGAGTGAATGCGCAAGAGGTACGCACGAACCAATACTAGGCATGTGGAATATGATCCTTCGAAAAGTCGTACAAGCCTAACAGATAACAAAAGCGCGAAATGCAAAGCTTTGACACGGTGAAGGATTACACTTACATAATCTTCGGAATTCCAGATTCGATTCATTCGGCGCCACAAGCCTTTTGGTCGCAGCCATTGGGAAGTGTGTCCTTAGAGCCAGATTGGCGTTGAAGAACTCCGAGGTTGCCTTCCAGGTCTTTGAAACCCGTCGGATCGTCTCCGTATCAACTGCAGGTAGTTCCTGGACAATCAGGCCCACAACGTTGTCTGGGAGCACTCGGAACGGATCGTCCTTTCGGGTCCTTATCTTATAGCGCGTTGCGTGATATTTTGCCATTGCTGGTTTCTGTGAAGATCTTGGCTTTGGGGTCATCTTATGTCGACGAGTTAAAGTCGTTTTGGATATATGGTGGGCTTTCTGGTATTGAGACCGGCTCAATTTTCACCCTTCAGGATTTTATAAGTACTGAGAACGCTGCGACTGGCGCAAGCGTCTAAAGATGGTGTTAATGTATGATTGTTAGAAAACAAAGGGTTTTCTGCGACTTCATAAGCAGTGCACAAACATCTTTTGTGGGTAAGATAACAAGGTGAGGAGTTGAAAAGGTTGGGACGATAGCAGGCTTCTGAGGATGGTGGTTAGTATAAGTGTTGGAGCTAGAAGAAATTTTCATTGTCAAGCTGTGCATAAGCAATTATCGTGGGGACGTCAAGATATCGAAGTGAATGGTTCAAAGTGTTGGACAAGTTTAGCATGTGAGATCAACTGAACGTAGCTATTGTAGTTAGGTTTAGCACCTTGTACAATAGATCCACTGTTCAAGCAATTGATATCCAAATCACGTTGACGATAACATCAAACCCTTTTGATTCCTGCTTCTCATACTTGAGACTCCACATCCCGTCCTGCTGCTTGTTCCAATAGGCCCCTGTCGCCGAGTGCATGCCTCTCTTTGCGACCGCGATTCCTGTACCTTTATTCTCATTGCCTGCACCGTCCTCTGGAGTTGGGGAGATGCTTTGGGTGGGTTCTTGTGATTGAGCTAATTGTGAGTGAGGAGCGGGGTTGTGTTGGATTATTGTGCTCGTGACAACGAATTTGAAGGGGGAAGGTTGGTGGGATGTTGTGGCTTCGGAGAGTAGCGATGAGAGAGTTGTATTCTGTTAAAGCATTAAGGACGTCAAGAGTGGAAGATAGTTGGGGGCTTTACGATGATGTGGGTGTTCCAGGATGGGGTACGGCTGTGGTCGTACCTATCAACGAATTGGAAGGTGGAGTCGCAGACCTGGTAAGGAGTCAGCAAGATAGACAACAGGCAACCTCCCCTCTAGTGTAAAGCTCACATCGTTGACAATCTCATTCAAGCGTGTTTTTGGAAGAGGCTATCTTGGGATATTAGAACAGCGTTTTGTTACAGATGTCCTAGATTGCATACTGCTGTTGACCAAGTCTGAAGGGATTCTTCTGATGCCATGATTGGAGAATGAACGCAAGATACAGCGATATGAATTGCACGAAGGAACAACAGATGGATTTCCGCGTATCCAATCTTTAGTAGTTAAGGTACCTACCTACTTTCTACCTTTACGTAGTAATTGTTTGAGGCTCAAGAACGGGCTCGGACTTAGGTGTTAGGGTACGAGCTACAGCAGCGCCGTCGATCGCAGGCGGAAGCTAAAAGTCCTTGGCTGCCGAGGAGCTCATCCATCTCCAACTCTCAATTGCTCTACTCACATTCAATTAACCGTATCATCACTGTCAATCAACTTTGTTTCTGTCTGTATATACTTAGATACCCTTCTGCGATAGCCTTTGCCCACTCAGCCTGCATATAAGCGACATCAGGTTCCTTCTTCACTCCCCCCCCCATCTTAAATTCCCCACTTCATCACCTCTCCTCTAGCTTGACACCGTGGAATGTCCGCCCAACCCCTCCTACAAGCCCCCCAAGGTACTTACTTGCCTCCTTCCTGAGCTCGTCCTCACCCTACTTAATTGCCGCCCCTACTGAACCCCACGCCCTTCCACAGGCAAACGCATCGCCCTCCCCACCCGCGTCGAGCCCAAAGTCTTCTTCGCCAACGAGCGCACCTTCCTCTCCTGGCTCAACTTCACCGTCATCCTCGGCGGCCTCGCCATCGGTCTTCTGAACTTTGGCGATAGCGTCGGTCGCATATCCGCTGCGCTGTTTACGGTTGTGGCGATGGCGACGATGCTGTATGCGCTTGTGACGTATCATTGGCGGGCACGGAGTATACGGATGAGGGGACAGGGGGGGTTCGATGATAGGTTAGGGCCTAGTGTGCTGGCGATGGCGCTGTTGGCGGCGGTGGTGGTGAATTTTGTATTAAGGATAAGGGGGTGACGGGGATTTTTGGGGGAAGTGGGGTACATAATGGGAATTTGCGATATGGGATGGAAGTTTGGTTGGTGAACCACAAGATCCTGATCTGCCTCTTTCCGTAGAGCTTAAGGTACTATACAAGAAAAGAAGAAAGGACGAACGCGGAACTGGGAGGGTGTTGCCATTTATCCGGCGCAAAGCTGCTCGCTATTTGGGTATCAAAATCCGCGTCGTAACCGTACTACACCAGCAACCCCACGAGAAAACTCCGATCTTTTGCTACACTGTTTACATGCAGCCACATGCATGTGGCTGCCACGTTCGTTTTGATGTGCATCGTAGCTTTCACACCTAATTGCAGCGCCTGGCTATGGAAGCCAAGACATTCATGGTAGATACTGTATATCTACACCCTTGAGGTGTCTCAGCCATGGTCCATTGTACATAGTAGGGGACCTTGGATTGACTCACCCATGGGAGATAATGTAACTCTGTACTAGTGGCTTGAAATGTCAAGCATTTGTCTGTTCGCTGTGGCAGTCAGTAAGCAGACGCTTCAAAGTACAGATATCGTATGTTTACATACCCGAAAACATCCTTCAAGCCTGGTACCGGGACTCTTGACATGTAGATAGTCATTATCGGGACGGCCCTAACTTTACTTCGAGCTTCGTGGTCCTCCGTAGTCATGTTTGGCTCTCGTGCTCTGGCGAATCCCATGGTTTCGAAAGCGTCTTCGGCCTCGTTGTCACCCTCTCCGCCCAGCTTAGTCTCTTCGACCTCTTGCATCGTAGAGGATGCTGAGCTTTCCTCCCTTGGCCGCTTCTGCTCTGTCTGCCAGTCGCTAAGAGCCTTACCGCGATCCGTTCGCTTCGAGGGTTTCTGATTTAGCGGAGTAACCTCGCCATGCAGTCTTGAGTATTGATACCATTTACCACGGTCTTTCTCAATGGCCCCCTTGGCAATTTCAACAATACTGACCATCTTGGCTGCTCCGGCCGCTTTAGCGCTCAATACCACGACACCGGGCTTGGATTTCAGATCGGCGAAACTAAACTTCTCAAGAGTGAGCAGAAGTTTTCGAACGCTTTTTTCTATCTTAGACGAAGGGATGATGAACACCGAAGTAAATTCATAGCTGGATTGGAGTTGCTGAAGCTCCGGGGGGAGAGTTTGGGCGGCTTTTGAAGCCGAAGACTCCTCTTCGACGGATGCTGCATTTTCTTTAGGCAGATCTGTTCTCGCACTCTGGGATATGGTATGGGTTGGCCCCTCTGTGATGGTCGGCTTCAACCTTTTGCTAGGACGCATGTCGGATTCGGTATGATCATCCATACCATGCATACTGATTGGGATTGTCGTTGAATGCATCGTGCTCCGAACTTGAATTTGAGGCTGGGGGGCCTGTGAAGTGTTTGTGTTGGTATAAAGCTTCTTAGTACCTTCCCCTCGCTTCGTTGCAGCTGCTTTCCGAGTCTTTTTCCCGGCCATCTCGACAAGCGTAGAGTGCGACTCAGTCTCGTGCGAAAGAGACTGGGTTGGAACTAATTAATAATTCGGGCAACCTATTCGAGAACTTAGGGGCAAGTGTGTCTAGAAAACGAAGAGACCGAGTCAACACGAGTTACAGATTTGCACTGTTACTGATGCTTTAGAACATAGAACCTCTCTGTACAATCAGTTCTTGCCCATATGCCCATATGCCCATATGCCCATATTGGGGTTGTTTCCATGCCGAGCACACGGTATCTTAACGCGGCCACACCACCTTTCCTGGGCCTTCAACATTTGACGATCATCGTTGAGGAGTCTTGGGGAGAGCGGGGACCCTTCGGACGCACAGTGTCAGATCGACGTGATAGAGTTTAAGCTCCCGGCGCTAAGACTATCAAACATGGCCGAGCCGAAATAATATAGAACTATATTCTACGGAGTACTGTAATGCATGATCATGAGAGCAGGACTCTCTAGAATGGGTGGGATGATGGAATGCCCCATTAGAAGTCCGTCTACTGATAATAACAATAACAATAATTCCAGTGGATGAGAGTACCTCAGGCGCCTAGATCTACCGTGGCATTGTGCGATGTAATCAATGCATGGGAATGTCGTCCTTGGTGTTTGCCTCGTGATGCTTTCTTTCTGTTTGACTTTCATTCTGACGCATAATGATAATGATGATAAAACCTAAATCAATCAAGTTCCTACCTTACCTGACCTGCTGCTACTTTAGATGATACAGTACTTCCGTACTTCTAGCAGTAAGGTAGGTAAGGTACGTACGTACTCAATGTAATCGTCCGACGTCCGACGTGGGCCGTGGGCCGTGGCACGTAATCATCTCCCACCATCGCCCCCCCTTGTCACTCTGTACCGCACACCCAATCACGTGCGTCTGCTTGGTCGGCGCCGGGCATTCTCTCTATTCTCTCCCTGTTTCCGATTCCAGAGAACGTTGCATTAGCGCATAACTTCAGGCTGCCTTACTCCCTTGGTACACACACTCTCTCTCTCTCTCTCACAGAGTCCCTTCCCTCCCCTTCCCTTCCCATATCCATATGCGCGGGAAAGTCCAACCCCAAGCGGCACTTTCCCTAAAGTGTTCTCCTCCTCTCCTCTTGTACTCTTGTAGACGTCAACCCTAAGAGAACCGATACATCACCACTTTCTCCCATTTCCAACAGTCCCACTGAATACCCCCAGTCTAATACCGGATTTTTAAATTATCGAGCGATATTTCGCCTTTCACCTACCGTCGCTTTCTAGTTGATTTGTAATCAATCTTCCGCCCTTCACCACTTGTTCTCGCCTTCTGTCGCTCGGTCGCTTTTTCCCCATTACAAGGACATTGCGCCCGCACGTTTTTGCTTCACCACTCTCTCTAACTTAGCCTTTTCGACCAATTATTCGTCCGGACGATAATTCGAACACGACACGAAAATGCGCCTTTGATTTATTTATTTCTCTTACCACGGATTTTGGCCCAACCCTACCGTTGCGCCAAGGCAACCCTGTCCGAATTGTTGCCGCATAACCTGTGAAAGGCCGTTTCCCTTGGCGATTTCTGCAACACGCACGTTCACCGTAAATACCAGGAGCCACGAACGCGCAGTGTTGACTGCGTCGCATGGCATGTTTCTGCTTCCATGGACCACCGGAATTCGGAACGAGAAGGTGGTGATGGAGAATCCAAACTTCACAACGACGTCACGGCCAAAGTCGCCGGTGCCTCAAATCTCGTTGTTGAACAAAATGAAGCGAAAGCGAGGAGATAGCGCTGGGCCGGAACAAAGTCCGGTCAAGAGGAAGATTGAGCACTTGAGTCATGTTGCGCTGCCACGTCCTCCAACTCCCATGAATACGCCAAATCACGTCCAGCAAACCAGTGAATACACCTCCGCTACTTGCTCTGAAACACCGTCCAAAACACAAACACCAAAGATGGACAGAGGAAAATCGCAAGAAGGCAGCGCAAACCAAACAAATCTAGCTGTCGCAGGCAGCTTCGATCGGGAACAGCCGGAGTTATGGAAATTGCCGGAAGGCAACGGCAGTCAAGAGAAATCTGTTAGTCATGGCATATTAAAGCAGAGAAAGCAAGAAGGGGAGAAGATTGATCTTCAAAACGGCAAAACCGACGCTACAGCTATGACAACAGTCCAACAGGTTATTGAATCGCAGTTCAGTCTCGAGATACTTCTTAAACATCGGGAACTGCGATTAGTTGACCAAGAAATTGCAAAATGTCAAATAGCCCTGGAGCAACTCCGCCGCTGTCAGATTATTCCTTACCCAGCCATGTCATCCAGACTTGAGGATATGCAAGCGGTCAGTGGTGGGTCAGGACCCACGTTCGATGATCATGTGCAATATCCGCCGCCGTGGGGTGTCACTGATGGTCCATATACTCGACATTACCAGAAATGGCTCATTCCGGACTCAGCCTTCGATGGCAGCATAGCAGAAAGCCCACAGGCACCACGTACAGGTGGTAAGACTGTGCCAGAACGGACGACGCGGGGATCTGTCGCCGAGAAGAGTAACATCGGGCACAAATCTCGCTCTCAAAGAGGTTCGGCCAGCGCACGTCTTCAAGCACTTCCGCATGGCTATCCAGAACCCAAAGAAGAAAAAGGACCGATGATTCTCAAGCGATCAACCGACGGCCAATGGGTCAAGCTAGTATGCATAGACTGCCGACGGGACAATTTTAATAGTGCTCAAGGATTCATCAATCACTGTCGTATTGCGCATAACCGAGGCTTCGCTAGTCACGATGCAGCTGCTCAAGCCTGTGGTGAAGAGATTGATTACAACCCAGCAGTCGGTGTTGGTGTTTCTGGAGAATCGACTGGAGTCACAAGCACGAGCGGCGCTAGCGTGGGACTAGTGCATCCACTCGTTCGCTCTGCCCAGATGACAAGACAAACACCTACAACTACAACAGCATCCAGACGTAGGAAATCACAGCCACAGTCTGCTGCTGGTCACACACCGAGTAATCCTTCGGGATTCAAGGCGAACACTTCAGCTACTCCAGTATGGCAGCGTCCTGGCCACGCGAACGGTTTGGGAACGCCGCTTCTAGCACCCTTCACACCCTCGTCCCAGACTCCTCATCTCTCGGCCCTGTTCGCCAAAACAGGTTGGGGAGGAGACCTAGATGAAATGGTAGCGGAAGCCAAGGTCAAGGTCGACGCTGATGCCGACGCTCATCTCTTAAGTGAGGACGAAGACCAGGACCAAGACATGGAAGATACATCCGAGACCGCAAATGACCCACAGAACCTTAACCCACGTACTGCCATACGTGGCGGTCGCCTCCCCGCCCGCGCTGGCATGTCTCCAGCTCCGCTAGAACGCACACCGAGCGGCAAAGGCGTCGACAACGGATTACGGAAGCCTGAGTTCTTGAGCAACATCATTCCCCTTTCAAGCTACTCATCTTCTTACACTGGAACACCTACGCAACAACAACAGCAAGCTTCTCCAACCGAAGACGTAGGACCTGTTCTAAACCTCTCTCCCAACACCATCGAATCACATCCAGCTCCAAGCTTGGTCTCGGATGACGGCGACTACGAGAACGCCCACTCCGAGTCTGAAGGCCCCAGCTCAGCTGAAGGTGACGATGAAGAGGACCGCTACCTGGGCGTCGAGGTTGAGGATCACGACGAAGAGATCGGACTCGGAGGGAGCAGCTCTGCCGCTGCAGACCTAGGACTGGGGAAAGCTCATCCGTCCACTGCACGGATTGCGAGGAGATCGTCAACCACGAGGACTTCAGCGCCGCTACAAGACCAGGATCCGAATGATCAACCCGTCAGACTCCCGGTTCCTGGTAGGAGACCCAGGAGGAAGGGGATGAAATGAGATCTTTTGTCGTCTTGAACACCAATACGTTTGAGGAGATGAATCACCCGCATCTTCTACATTTTTCCAAATCACCACACAGCCTGAGGTTTGTCCTTGAGCTCAGCATGTTCTTTCCCGCTTCACATCATGTCGTTATAGAATGGAAACCCCCCATTGTCACTACTTGTATCTTATTCCTGTCGAGCGTAGGCGTTTGGGGGTGGCATCACCTCGCTTCTTTTCTTCTGTTGCGGGACAACGACGGCTTTTTAAGTTTTTGAGAAAGTGTGGAGGGCTGCTGTTCTGGATACGAGAACGTTGCAGGCTTTAGATTGGCATATGGTAGGGGAAGCATTGGGGAAGAAGGGCTGGAAGAGGACGGAGGACGGGGGCGGTGTAACTGTAGCTGTAGCTGTAGCTGAATGCTGCTACGATACCTTCTTCCGATCGTGGTGATGCAGCGACAGTCCTATCAGAGCGGATCGAAACTGCAACGCCAACGATAACCCCCTTCTGCGTTGTGCTCCCCACCCACCCATACCGACTCTCACTCTACCTCCCTAACCCCAACATCTTCTCCATACATATAACATCTCTCCTATACCCACCCCCCTTTTCTCCCTTTCTCCATTTCTCCCTTAACCCTGCCCTAATATCTTCATCACACAAGCGAATTACTTACCGAATCGCCGTATTATAGCCGAGATACAGTAGTTGAGAAGTGATGGTGGAAAAAAGGGGGGGGGAGAATTTGTTTTGGGGGGGGTGTGGTGTTCGGGGGGGCCTGTTGTTGTCGTCGTCGTCGTCCTCCTCGTCGTCCTCGTCGTTCTTATCCTCCCCACTAACCACCCCACTCAGCTATATCTCATTCCCTAAAAGCCCAGAAAAGGGGGTTTTCCCCCAAGGTGAGGTGAGGTGAGGTGAGGCGAGGTACTCGTAGTCCGGAGGTTTTTTCATGTATATACATATACTGTATGTATGTATGCAATGTTGGAAGAAGAAGAAGAAGGAGAAGAAGAGGGTGTGTGAGCACTTTTGTGGACTTGGGCGTACATATTTTTTACGATCCATTAGGCTAAGTAAGGTACTGGCTGACTGAATGGCGCACTACAAGTATGTAGGAGCTTGGCGAGATGCGGAGTCTTGGTGTTTGGTTGTGGTGGAGGGGAGAGAGGTTTGGATAAGTGAGGGAGTGAGTGATGAATATAATGAGTTGGTTGTTGGGTATGTTGGAGATGGCAGAGTATGGGCATCGGAACGGACAACATTGACACGGATGATGGGTTGTGAAAAGGAAAGGCCTACAAACCAAAGGCTCCAAATCCAACGACAAACGATACCCCAACAAGACCAAATCAAATGCAAATGCACTGCAAGCGCATCAGCTCTCGATGATGTTTTATTTGCAGTCCTAACTGCCTACAGCCCTAAACGAGAGTGATGCCCGCTCAACCCAGTTGTGAAATAGCGGTTCTCTAACACCCTGAACGGACTGTACAATGTCCCACATCGAACTCCAGCCATCTCAAACACACAGCACCTTACCATGTTCTACTCCTGTCCGAACCCAACAGTTTCCTCTACCGCGGTCGTAAGCTTGCTGGATAGGGCGTCGTATGACTTGTAGTCTGGGAGGTCCAGGCGGTTGAAACTAACGACCCAGGTCAGTATATATCTTCTTCGCCAAAAGGAATAAAGGGGGCTATACCAGGTATGTGATTTCGGCAGCGCTTTATCGGATCCAGACTTCTCAATAGTGAACCTTCTGGGCCCATCACTTCCTTGAAGGTCTTTGAATCCGTTGACGGGAATTCGAGATGTGCCGGTTGCAAACTGGAGTAATCGTGACTTCTGCTCTGCGTCCCAGCTTCGGATACACTACAGCGCCTCGTTAGAATCCTTTAATACAGATCTAGGCTTAGAATGTACTGACGGTCCAGAAATTTCTTATGACCTCATCCTGTTCCGTGTAACCCCTGTAATCTGTGTGCTTCTTCCAGTCCTCCACATCAATGTCTGCAATGCCACCGATGAGAAGTTCCAACTCCCTCTCATCAAATACATTGACAAGATCCGGCGGTATGAGCTCGTTGAAGCCAGTCACAAATGCGTTGAATTGCGCCTCGACTCGCTTCTGAATTCTCCACTCGGTGACAAGACTAATACGATTAGCAGGACCAATGAGGATGTCATTCAAAATGCAAGACGTACTCAATATATTCTTTCTTGGTTTCATTAGTCACTTCAATGTTGTGGCCGTCAGGCTTCAAATCAACATCGAAGGTTTCGCCAAACCTTTCGTCAGGGACCGAAAAGGTGAGATCCAGGATTCCCGTGATATCATTTTCCCTAATGTTCTGTTAGAAAAGGTCAGTCGGAACGTACAGGAGCGGCTTACAAGGTCCAGGTCAAGCTTTTGTGGAATTCAGCATCAACACCCTCCAAGTCCGCCAGATTGACCTTCTTCCGCAGAATCATTTTATAGAAGGCACCAATGAAGAATGCGTCTAAGAATCGTCGATGGAAGATAGCTAATCCCACAACTCTACCAATGAATTTGAAATAATTCAAGTGCTCCGGATTAATACCAGAATGAGGGTTTATTTGTAGTGTGTAGTTGTCATGGGCGGAGTATTCAAAAAGGCAATAGAACGGATTAAACATTTCGTGTGATAACAGGAAGAAGAATTCTCTGCCGTACAGTTAGTATCCGGTCTACCGCTAATGGTTGGAACAGAAGCTTACCGTGAGAGACCACCGTAATCAAGACCGTCCTCACCGTCAAACTTGATCATTAAGCGCTTCTTTAGCTCATTAGGGTTTTGTCTCATTATGTCGGAATACGAGTCTTCGAAGATGTGATCTCTTCGTACTTTGACATGACATTGGCCGGATAAGATACGCAGAGCTGGCTGGGACCTGAAGTATATAAGTTTGCGCCGGAAGTCCCGCTTGTACTGCGGCACATTTTGATCCAAGGATGAGGGTAATCGCGGGTCATCCCAGGTTGTGGTTTTGGTATTATGATCCACGAAATACACTCTGGCGGTGTTTGTAAGCCGCATTTCCCATCCGCTCGGTAGTGCACCGAGTTGTGAGACAGGCTGGGTCTGGATAGTTGTGTTGTTGCCATTCGGATTCTGGCCGTACATTCGAATGTACTGCTGGCGACGAGGATCCACCCAGGTCGTAGTCCGTGTGTTGTGATCAACAAAGTAAGATCTGCCTTCCGGAGTATGCCGCTGCTCCCAACCGGCAGGAAGCTCTCCAGTTCCTGCAGTCGTCGCACCAGTAGCCATCATAGAAACCGCATTTGCATTGCTAGCAGCACTTGCACTATTCCCACTGTTTGGCGGTGATTCTGCTATACTTGGCGAATTCGCTCCTGTGCGATCTTCTGGGAGCATGCGATTTTGGTGGGCTCGTCGCTCTAGCTGGGTGTTTGCCTCTAAGGCAGTTCGCTGATCTCTTTCGTTGTAGGTAGTTGACGGCCTCGTCCATGTTGTGGTTCTCGTATTATGGTCGACATAGTACGTCCTACCAAGGTTATCCTCTCGCCTTTCCCAACCTGCAGGAAGCCTCCCTTGGTTGTCAGCGAAGGAGCTGTGATTCCTAGTGCCACTAGGACCTATGGGTTGGTGACCACCGTTGACCGGCGCGGACGTGCCAGCGGCTCCGCCTGAAGACATGGAGCTTGGGCCTTGCGAGGGACTAGGAGTGTGGGGGGGTGGGAGGTCTTGAGGAATTTCGCTACTAGGTCCAACAGGAGAAATCGGGGATCTGGGAGGCCCTCCGTTGACTGTTGATGAAGCACTGCCGTTTGTAACATTCAACGATGAACCGGCGGGACCAGGGGTTTGTGGCTGATTGTTGATGGCTGGTGTGAGAGTGGTAGATAAGTTAACGATGAGCTTTCCATGGACAATTAAATTGTCGTTCGACTTTTTAAGATCTCTTGTAAGCATCTCTGTAGATCCTTGCTTAGCGATTGTATTTGTATTTCTGAGTCGGTAAAGTGAACGTACCGTCACCGCCCATTTCCAAATCGATGACAGAGCCAATGCGGACATTGATGACTCCTAGAAACCCTTGGTCCTTTTTCTTGAATTTCTTCTGGTCAAATATCTGGATAGCTAGGATACTCTCTTCTGATGCTCGCCTGTCGACGAGTCAGCTTAAGAGGTTAACTGTACAGCAGGGCTTCCAAACATATCGAAGCTCTCGTTCCAGTACGGGTTCAGCGTCTTCTTGATCACTGATGTGGTTCGTGTCTGTTCCCCCCCTATCGTAGCAACGGCAAAAGGATCCGGAAATCCTTTGGATCAATGTGTCAGCCAGCGTACAAAATGCCCAAAGAAAGTTACTCTACTTACTGAAGACATCGCGCTTATATAGACCGTCTGCAGCGATGACTGTAATACGTGAGCTAGATTTCAGGAAGAAGCTGTCAATCAGTATGGGACCTCACTCGTCACTCTCAGATTCGGAGCCCTGTCAGAAAAGTATCAGTATTCAGCGATCTTGAATGGCTTGCAGAGCGACATACTGTGGCAGATCGGAATCCATCCTCCGCAATGGCACGGCCCAAGACCCTCCTATATGGTATTGCTCTTCACCGCAAGCTGTTGTTGACCATGAACATGCGGTCACGTCTCGAAGACCTGTGTTGTCGACCGTGCAAGCCAAGCGGCCTAAAGCGCTGCTCCGGGGGTTGATTGAGGCTGTGCAGGATTTCCCAGCCTCAGGCTTGTCACAGTTTGAGTTCCAAGTGTCAGAACATTTCAACAATTCCTATCATGCAAAACGTAGAGTAAAGAGCTCCTGGCAGCTGGCAGCTAGATTGAGATGGCAGCAGAAATCCGGATCTACCTCATGAATTTAGTACTTCCCGTTGTAAAGAGATCTGACCCCGCTAGTTGAAGGCTGCTTCTCCCAATATAGAAAATCGCGTTTACACGCTTAGTCAGTTGCTTTCAATGAAGTGTGTTTGAGAATATGAAACTACTGGAAATGCACCGTATGTTTCATGATCGATCGATGAAGAGTAGTTGAAGGGACGGAGTCACGTTTTATGGAAGTCCTCAAGACCCAAATCCCTTTGCATACATAAGGATTTCCTAGAGGCCCTAGTAGCTCATTCTATGGCAACTAAATCGGCCATACCCTCAATGCTTTTTGACCAGACACTCTTCCTTCTATCAGCGTACAGAGGGCCCGGTAAAAGGAAGCCGGGCGCCCAAGTAAACCCTAGAACTCCCTCTAGATGTTTTCTTAGAATCTCGCAGTACCAGTACACGGCCATACGACACAGTTGCAACCTTTAGTATGGCGCATACCCCCTGGCCCTGCCCCTGTAACCTCCACGATACCCACCTCGAGGAGGATAGCCACCTCGATCATATCCACCTCGATCAAAGCCGCCTCGCCCAAAGCCACCTCGTCCACCGCGAGGCCCTCCACGCCCTCCACCGCGGCCACGGGTCAGGCCTGGCAAATTGGTGCGCTTAGGTACGACCTAAGTAGATGTTGATCAGTAACCAGCAGCTTATGTCCAGAAGAGATGGAGGATATATGTGACAAACCTTTAGATTTCTACCCCTAAACATGCTCTCGTTAAGAACCAAAGCTTGAGCAACAAGATTAGGTTCCGTAAATTCCACGTACGCATACCTGCATCATACCATTAGCGGTCCATCTCTTGCCAGGCAGCGAGATAAATTAGGAGATGGCATTTTGGAGTCGAGATGAGGGCATGCGACACGGCAGTAGCCGTTGTGGAGAGACCAACCCTTTTGGATGTCCAGTAAACTTGTCCAAGAGAATAGTGACTCGATTGATCGAGCCACAACTCTGAAAATGCGCCTGAATCTCCTCTGGCGATGCGCCATAATCGACATTCCCAACAAATATACTACGCGCATCGATATCCTCCTTATCTTCTCGAAGGTCATGGGTTTCCTGGTCGAGCGACGCTTGCATTTCTCGCAGCTTTGCCGCCTCGGCTTCCATCTCAGCCACCCGTCTCTTCATTGCTGATATCTCTTCCTGCACACCATGTCATCAGCGCTCTTTTCTTGACATGTGTCTTAATAAGCCTCAATCCCTGACTTCTCGCGCCGAAACCATTGCGACGTGCGCGAGACGTTATGGCGGATGCTAACGAAAGGACCAAGCTCTTACTTCATCGTCTCCGCCATCCTCGCGTTTGACTTGCTCATCATCCACAGCAGTGCCATTGTCAGACATCCTGATCTTTCTGAAGCAGCTTTCTTTCACGTGGGTAGAAGCGCGCTCAGTGGCCTTTGAAAAGCTGTATATGCCGTGATAGACTTGAAGGATATTGAAGATTGGGATGTGAACAATTTCTCGTAGGGTTGTCTACATTGATATTGGATTGTGTATGAATTAGTTAGATGAAAGACCAGAAAAGTGACTTAAAGGGTCACGTTCATTGAAACTTCAATTAAGCTCTCCCTTCGAAGCTTCACGACAAATACTGCACTAAAACAAGAGCTACTGTAAATTACCACATTCGCTGCAGATCAAATCACTTTCGACTCTTTGAGTCTTGAGCCTTACCTTCTCTTAAAAGCTTTACATTGTCCTGATCATGTGATGTCCAGTTCCACCAAGAATGCAGGCGTAGTTCCTGCAAGCCTCTCCTTTTTAGCAATCTACAATCCTTCCCTCAGTCGCAGTGATGAAACCCTTCATGACCAGATTGTATATTACCATTCGAATTCACACGATATAAAACCGAGCCACAAGGCTGGAAGTAACGCCGAAAACGAAGATACACGCGAAGAAAAGAATGAAAGGTTGCGACAGATTGGCTTGGCCCAAGGCATGGTCGAATTCGCAAAGTAGTCATTCCATGCTGGCGCACAACAGCGACGTTTAGGACTGAGTACAAGGAGCAGGAGCTTTTCCGATGGCGAAGCAGTAGACTCCATTGAGACTGAAAAATCAAGGATCATTCTGCATGAGCTTGAGCCGAGTTGGTGGATTCTAGCAGTGAATACATCTTCCTTGCAATATCTGCACATATCTGATCCTTGTAATAGTCTGTCGATCTAACTCGCATCGCAAGTTCTTCTGATAAGTCTACTGCGACTCAGACGCTTGGTAAAACTGAACCCACAGTCGAGTACTCAGCTCGAGAAGTTTGTCCGCCACCTCTGCTTTTACAGCAGATCCTTAGAGCCCATCGCGTCTTTCTCCTTCATCACTCACCTACAATTACCGAGCTTCATGGAAGCTTAGCACGCCCTAAGTTCTGCGGCGTTCTCAAAGCCTTCTGGGATACATTTGTCTGGAACTGGGACGTATTGTTACATGGAAATCCTGCGGTGGATGTATTCAATGGTCTCAAGCTCGCTGCGGGCGGAGAGCTTGGTATAGGTGTGGGAGAAGAGGAATGGGGTAGTGGGGAGCGAGAAGTACTCGAAGGATTCATTGAGAGGACCGATGGCCTTGTGGATCTGGTCGTTTCGAGGTTTGGAGATGCGCCCCAAGTAGGGAACAAGCCAGACGAGAACTCTACGCCCACAGATGCGCCTACTAGAGCACAAAGGACAAGGAAAGAGTGGCAGGGACTCACCCAGGATCCAAGACCGTCAGATGGCGTCATATTCTCGGGCATCGGTGCCATCAATAGGTCTTCAGTCAGAGATATCTCCAGTTGGGTGGAAATGATTTTCAAGTACGGTGAGGGTGCTTATGGCATGCGAGACAACCCTTCTTCCACCTTCCGTCGCAAGCGGAAGAAGTCTCCGTCATCTATTATGAAGGCCGGCTCCAATCTCACAGGTGAAAATTTGCAGCGACAAAGGTCTCAGCCTCGACAGTCCTCAGAAGACCACGCGTCTAGTGAGTACCAGAAGCACTTAGATACACCCGTTGGTATACCTCCCCCTATTGTTGCACCAGTGAGGCCACACCCTGTCAAAGCTACTCTCTCCGCAAAGTCACGAGACAACGACGCGTCGAAAAAGCAATCTGGGATATCCGCCAGTGGACTGGAGGACCAGTCTACTTCTAGTACAGAGACCTTGATGAAGTATCTGACCCTCGGAGTCTATGGGTCTCAATGGGGAATTCCGCTGAAACGATCCATTATTCAGCGCCAAGACTCAAACCAGGAGAACCGTGGAGCAGACAATAAAGGACAGCCAGCGGCAGCGAGCAACATCAGCTCTTCGAAGGTCCAAGAAACATCTTACGGTTACTTCATGATTGGACTACAAGGTGACCTGGAGCAAGACATTATCGGCGACGATGAAGAGCCCGACACATGTATTGGTACAGATCCTGACAGTATCAATGAAACTCAAAGCTTGACCAACCGTACTATGCGAAGGACGGTACACGTTGAGCGCACTTCTGCGAAAATGGTCAGATCAAGTGGAATGGCAACCAGTAGTTGTGAGTGTTTCAATCTCTTTGCCAGACCGGATACTGACGGTTTATACAGACGAAGAAGCAGCGGCCGAGACTTATGACGCCCGGTTGCGGGTCGTTGTCTACGTAGTATGTATGATGGCTACGTGGCATGATGTTACATATTGATCTCTGTCTAGCAACAACCTTTCATCTTCACCTTCCTTTTCGAGCTCCATGTCGTTTCGCTTGCCTTTCCTTCTTTCTATCGCTCTCTTCACCATCAACTAGGACCTTTGCAGCGACCTCTGTTGGCATCGACTTCTCCGGGCAAGGTGTCTGAGCGCCTCTGGGAGGCTGCGGCACCCAAGAGTACCGCTTCCACTAAGAGTTCGCAACCGATCTGCGATCTTGTCTATGACCCCTCGAACTTGACGGTGCATACCACGATCCCCAACATCCCTGAGCCAGGCCTTACTGCGGAAGAAACAGCGGCAGCTCCTTGGACTAAGGTGGAGGCACTTACTGTACACTCGCAAATCCTCAACACATACATCTCGACTCGCCGGTACACGGCTGAGCTTGAAAGAACGTGCAAAACCAACCGAGGCTGGTGGGTGGTATGGATGCGCTTGCCCCATCCTTCGATCACCGAGCCCAGGCACAGCAGTATGTTCCGTGAGGCTTTTCTCATCCGGAAAGCCAGCGATTACGTTCCACCTCCCGCCAAGAAATCCACGTCAAGGTTTGGCCGCAACGTTAGTGCTTCGAGCGCAAGCAGCGGATGGGGACCGGGCAAGTTGGCAGAGGGAATCGGCATTGACGCCAGGCAGTACATTGAAGGGCTGCTCAGTCTTAATCGATAGCTTCCGAAACCCACGGAGAAATCGATCAGTTCACGCTGAACATGTACATAGTGGGGGGTTCATAAGGCCTCATGAGTAGATTGACATGGAACGAGTGAAAAGGCTTTGCTTTTTGCAATGCAGCTACCGGGCAGGCAATCGAGTCATGATGAAATATTTATATTATCCCCGAAACCTTGGATTCACAGCCAGCAAACCCATTCATTAATCACCCTTGCTTAAAGGCGGATGATTCTTTTGTGCGCAGTAACGCGCACACTCGAGGATTCAATCACCACACACTCCGGGTTCACTTTTTGTTCTCGAACAAAGAGTGAAAGCGACTTTTCCAACTTCCAACATCGGGGTCTTGTAAATTTGTAGGTGATGGGTCAAGTAAAGCAAATCTACCAAGCGAGCCCTAAATGCAAACTTGGTGAACGGGGGGGATCCGCGTATGTAGTGAGTCCGGGCGCAGTGGGCTGTGTACGAAAAGTTGTGATTGGGGTCCTGAATTGTTTGTAGGGAGGGAGGAGTGGAGCAGGATTTTCGGCGGGATCCGAGATGGCTCTCTCCACGGTTATTACAGTGGCAATCGAATAAGTTGTCATGATCCTTATTCTACCCCTTGAGCTTGTGCCTCCTCAGTAAAGAGAGAGAGAGAGAGAGAGAGAGCTCCGTTGTATGGCTGACGTGTACCAATTCCGTGGTGCATACCACGGCTGGATGGAGTACAACTGTACAAGAGGAGGTGTTGCACACTCTGGTAGGCCATCGAATCACCGGGCGCTAAACATGCAGACAGCGCTAGCCAGAGCCCCCATGCCATAAATAGAGAATCTGATTGGATGAACAAAGAATCGTGCCCCCTGTTACACCAGCTAAACTGCTTCAGGTCTTACCCCTGAATGCTCAGGTTTTAGCGTGCACCTACGCCCCCGTTTGCCCGGTTTTCTTTGTGCGGACCCAATATGAAGCATTATTGCCCGTCCCCCTCACTTGCTCTGCCTTCCTTCCTTTTCTCCAACCTCACTCACGACTCTTCTTTACATCTTTCACGTCGCCTACCCTTCAGGCATCACTGTCCTTTTTCAGAACTGCTGCTCCTAGTGAACAGCTTCCATTCATTCATTCTTTGAACAATTAGAATTCCACCTTCCTTCCATCCAAGATTCGAGGACTTGTGTGTGCTTGCACTTATAAACCCGACAAGAACCATCACGAAACACCAGGTCGCCAGTCGCAAGTCAATTTGAACACATCCATTGATTGGATACACATCTCGATCCCGCAACACTCATTACCGACAGTCGTTAGCAACAATGAAGTCCTTCAGCATCGGCGTCTTCGCCTCCGTCCTGGCCCTCGTCTCGGCCCTTCCTTTGGAGAAGAAAGACATGGTCGTGGAGACTGTCGTCGAAAAGGTTGTCAAGACCGTCGACGCCACCACAACCGTCTGGGTTTCACCGGGACAGACTCCAACTTATGCCGCTGTTGCGCAAAAGCAGGCCGACAACCAGCAGGCCCCGAAGCCGGTTGCTGCTCCTTCAACCACCAGCACTTCGACTCCTCCTCCCCCACCACCCACGCCAACCTCCACGCCCGCGCCAATTGCCGCATACCAAGCCCCGACAACCACGTCCACATCTACAACCCCACCTCCTCCTCCCCCTCCCTCCACCTCGTCCACCGTCCCATCCTCCGTCGCTCCTGCTGTTTCTGCATCAAGCGCCGCCGCCCCAGCTCAATCCTCCAGCTCTTCGGGAACGACCAGTGGTGGTTCCTGCAAGGACGGTGGCCCATGCTCCGGTGACATTACCGTGTACGACACCACTGCCGGGCTTACTCCTGAAGTATTCAAGACCTCTGGGTTTGGTGCTTGCGGCTGGCTCAACAACGGTACCTCGGAGGACGTATTTGCTCTCGCTCATGGTGAGTCTCTTAATTCGCCCCCTGTGACCTATTATTCTAGTAAACCCCTTCTAACCATTCCTTCCAGAAATGATGGGCACTCAATCCAACGGCAACCCGTACTGCGGCCGCATGGCCACGATCACCCTGAACGGCAAGAGCGCCACCGGCAAACTCGTCGACAAGTGCGGCGCCTGCCAAGGCCAATCCATCGATCTGTCCGACCACCTCTTCGCTGCTTTGGGCGCCGATGTCACCACTGGACGTTACCACAACGTCGAATGGCATTTCTCGTCCTAGACATCCTTTAGCGAGGAGAAGGAGCTTTGTGACTGCCTCGGGAACAGCGTTCTCAGAAGATCAGATGTCTGCTAGCCAGAGTCTAGATGCATGATCGCGCGTATGGCAAACTTTTGGGATTAACGAAAAAAAGGGATCTGGGATCTTGTGTGCCTGGAGCAAACATAGAAATGGCCTGTTTTTTCTTCTGACATGACGGGAAGCAACTTTAAGGAACGGACATCTTTGTACATACTTGGGTCTCTCTCTCACAGGGAGGAACTCGACGAAATACAAAAATTGCATCTGGAACATCCTCGAGATTGAATCGAGATTTGTTCCTGTGACAGGGTTCGGTGCAACGTCAACACCCATCTCATCCTCCCACCCTCCCACCCTCCCTCCCATCCCCTTCCCTTCCACCCACCACCCTCCCTCCCTCTCAAACAAACTCTCCATCCTCTCCTCTCCTCTCCACTTCACCCATGCCCTCCCTCCCTCCCTCCTATCCCCCTTCCCACTCCTCCAATTCTCCACAAGCCTCGAAGATCCATCAAGTCACGCCACAGAAATCCCCCGCGCACAGCCAACAAACAACTACCCTCCTCTTCGGTGGAGGAAAAGGGGGGGGATGGGGGGTTTCGTGGTTGTGGGTTGTGGGTTGTGATTATAGGGATGGCAAGGGACAGGATGCGCGGACAAGGATGAGATTAGGATTAGGAGAAGGAGAAGGAGAAGGAGAAGGAGAAGGAGAAGGAGAAGGAGAAGGAGAAGGAGAAGGAGAAGGAGAAGGAGAAGGAGAAGGAGAAGGAGAAGGAGAAGGAGAAGGAGAAGGAGAAGGAGAA
>JAABUU010000394.1_pt1 | contig 101158 bp, 93 predicted proteins | sample 5559301 | NCBI WGS metagenome assembly JAABUU01 (sample SAMN10711884, study PRJNA513360) | rock metagenome | isolation source: Antarctica rocks | place: Antarctica: Victoria Land, Richard Nunatak white | reverse complement strand
AAGCCGAGCCCCAGGAACGAGAGCGTCGATTCGGCGATGATGGCGGCCGACACCTCGATGGTGCCGGCCACGATCACCGGGCCGATCGCGTTCGGCAGGATGTGGCGGACCACGAGATGCCAGCGCGAGGCGCCCTGCGAGCGCGCCGCCTCGACGAATTCCTTCTCGCGCAGCGACAGGAACTGCGCCCGGACGAGCCGGGCGATCGGCATCCAGCGCAGGCCCCCGATGATCACCACGATCATGATGAAGATGCCGCCCTCGGTCCCGAAGAGCCGCTTCAGCGTGTCCCGGAACAGGTAGATGACCAGGAGGAGAAGCGGCAGCTGCGGCAGCGACAGGAACAGGTCCGTCACCCACATCAGGACCGGGCCGAGCAGGCCTCGCGACATGCCGGCGAGGCTGCCCACCACGATTCCCACGAGCGTCGCCACCAGCATGGCGGCGAAGCCGACCGCGAGCGAGATGCGGCCCCCGTAGATCATGCGGGCCAAGAGGTCCTGGCCGAGGTCGTCGGTCCCCAACGGATGGGCCGGGGACGGCCCCTGCAGCATGGCCGAGAAGTCGATGTCGTCGATGGCGACGGGCCAAAGCAGGGACCCAAGCAGGACGCCCAGCACCAGGAGACCGAGGACCGCGATGCTGGCCACGGCGAGCCGGTGGCGGCGGAAGCGGCGCCACGTCTCCCGGCCGGACGAGGAGGCCGGGCGCGGTTCGGCCGCGGGTGCGGCCAGCGCCGGATCGGCCGCCGCCAGCGCGGCGGTCCCGTCCGAGAAGGACGGCGATCCGGTCGTGGGGGGCGCGGGATCCAGGCCCGCATAGGCGGGATCCGGCGCCATGGTCGAGGCCGGGTCAGCCAAAGGAGATACGGGGGTCGAGCCAGCCATAGAGCAGGTCCGCGACGAGGTTGAACAGGACGACCAGGCAGGCGAACACGAAGGTGACGGCCATGACGACCGGCGTGTCGTTGGACAGCATCGCGCTGATGAGCAGCGCCCCGATTCCGGGCACACGGAAGATCTGCTCGGTCACGATCGCGCCACCGAAGACGGCCGGCATCTGCAAGGCCACGAGCGTCACGACCGGGATCAGGCCGTTGCGGGCGATGTGGCGCAACGTCACGACGCGGTCGCTCAAGCCCTTGGCCCGGGCGGTCGTCACGTAGTCGAGCCGCGCCACGTCGAGCACCGCCGAGCGGACGTAGCGCGTATAGGAGGCCGCCTGGAAAAAGCCGAGCACCGCGACCGGCATGATGGCCTGGCGGACATGCTCCCAGTACCAGTGCCAGCCCTCGGCCTGGATGTCGGCCTGATACACGAAGGGAAGCCAGTCGAGCTTGATCGAGAACAGCAGAATGAACAGGATGCCGGTGAAGAAGGTCGGCAGCGAGAAGCCGACGAAAGCGAGCGTGTTGGCGATCTGGTCGAACAGGGAATAGGGGCGGACGGCCGCGACGATGCCGACCGGCACCGCGACCAGGAGCGCCAGGATCTGCGACGACCCGATGACGAAGAGCGTCGTCGGCACGCGCTCGAGGATCAGGCGGTCGACGTCGACGCGGCTGGCGAAGGAGAAGCCCCAGTCGCCCTGCACCATGGCGACGAGCCAGTGCAGGTAGCGGATCATGACCGGATCGTCGAGGCCGAACTGTGCCCGCAACGCGAGCCTCACCTCGGGCGGGATGTTGGGGTTCGAGGCGAGTTCGCCGAAAGGATCGCCCGGTGCCAGGGCCAGCACCGTGAACAGGATCAGGCTGATCCCGAGGAGGCTCGGGATGGCGACCAGGAGGCGGCGCAGAAGGTAGGCGCCCATGGTGGCTCAGGCCCTCCCGGTCACGCGTCCTTCCACCAGTCGGGCAAGGCCCAGAGGTCGTTGTCCCAGCCGCTCTGGGGGGCGTGCAGCTTCGCCGCGACGGCCGACACCTTGGCCCGGTGCAGCAGCGGCAGCACGTTGTCGGCGACCACGAGATCGTTCATCTTGATGAAGAGCGCGGCGCGCTTCACCGGGTCGAGTTCGGTCTGCGCCTGATTGTAGAGCGCGTCGGCTTCGGCGTTCTGCCAGCGTACGATATTGCGGCCCTGCCATTTGTTGGCCTTGGTGGCGACTTCCCACGACACATATTGCAGCATCCAGGTCGCCGGATCGGGCTGTATGGCGTTGGTCGTGTACATCTCGAGATCGGCGTAGAAATGCGGGTAGGTATCGGGGTTCGCCGGGTCCGAGGAGAAGAACACCGAGGCCGTGACCGATTTCAGCTCCATCTCGATGCCGGCCTTCTGGGCCGCCTGCTTGACGATCGCCTGCGCTTTCTGGCGCGGCGCGTTGATCGAGGTCTGGAACAGGAACTTCATCGGCTTGCCGTCTTTGGCCCGGATGCCGTCTGGCCCTTTCGCCCAGCCGGCATCGTCCAGCAGCTTGTTGGCCTTGGCGACGTCGAAGGCGTAGCTGGTATCCTTCGACACGAAACGATCCGGTCCGTTGAGCGTGTTGGCGGTGGCGCGGCCGGTGCGGCCGTAGATGAATTGCTGGATCGACTTGCGGTCGACCAGGAGGTTCATGGCTCGCCGCACCGCGGGATCCGAGAAGGCGAAATGCTTCGTCTTGATCGAGGCCTTCTCGCCGTCGACCTCGACGTTCGGGTCGGTGACGTTCAGCAGGATGAATTCGAGGTTGCCGCCGTAGACGAGATCGACCCGCCCCTTGCCGCCTTCCTCGAGGCGCTTCAGGATCTCGTCTTCGACCTGCAGGTTCCAGGCATAATCGTATTCGCCGCTCTGCAGCACCGCCCGCGCCGCCGATACGGCGTCGCCGCCGCCCTTCATCTCGATGGTGTCGAAGTAGGGGCGGTTCGGCAGGTGGTAGTCCGTGTTGCGGTCGCCGCGCACCATGTCGCCGGGGCGGAACTCGGTGAACCGGTAAGGGCCGGTGCCGACCGGGACGAGGTTCGCGGGCGCGTCGCGGGACTTCGCGCCCATGTAGTCGCCGAAGAGGTGTTTCGGGATGATGCTTCCCTCCGTGCCCACGAAGGCGTCGGCCCAGAACGGCGTCGGCTTGTCGAAGAGCACGCGCACCGTCAGGTCGTCGACCTTCTCGACCTTGAGGTCCTTGTAGGATCCGATCGTCGTGGTAGCGGTCGCCGGATCCCTGGCATATTGCCAATTGAAGACAAGGTCGTCGGCCGTGACGGGCTTGCCGTCGTGCCACTTGGCGCCTGGCTTCAGTTTCCAGGTCACGGATCTGCCGTCGGCCGCGAGCGTGCCGCTGTCCCGCGACGGGATCTCGGCGGCCAGCACCGGCACGAGATTGCCCTCGTCGTCCCAGGCGGCCAGCGGCTCGTAGAAGATGCGCGAGGCTTCCTGATCCTTCGTGCCGATGGCGAAATGCGGGTTGATGAGCGTCGGGGCCTGCCACCAGAGCAGCTTCAGCGGGCCACCGCCGCCGGCCTTGGTCGGCCTGTAGCTGGCACGCGCGTCCGAGGCCATGGCAACGCCGTTGTGGGACAGCATCATCCCGGCGAGCGGCGCTGTCAGCCCGAGCGCCACCACCTGCCGGACGAAGCGGCGCCGCGACAGGCGGCCGTCCTTCACCTCGGTGATGAGGCTGCGCAGATCCTGTTCGTTCATCGGACACCTCTCGCGGCTGGCGTAGGACGCCCAGCATGAATGCTGGGCAGGATTTAGCAAGGGCTGCGCCAAGTGCGGCCAAGTGGCGTCGGATGTCCCCCGGGCCGGCGGTCCCGACAGCGCCGTCGGCCTCGCATCTGGCGCCCGCGGGCGTTCTGCGGCACTCTGGTCCAAGCTCTGCATGGGCGGCCGCGGGATAGGCCACCCGACCTGGAGACGACCCGATGGATAACCGCAATGCTCTTTGGCGCCATGTGGATGTCAACAAGGAGCGTCTGATCGCTCTCGCCGATCGCGTCTGGGGCATGCCGGAGGTCTGCTACACCGAAAAGCGCTCCGCCGCCGAGCACGTGGCGGAACTCAACCACCAGGGTTTTCGCGTGACCGAAAACGTGGCCGGCATCCCCACCGCCGTTATCGGCGAGGCCGGCGAAGGCGGCCCGGTCATCGCCTTTCTGGGCGAATACGACGCCCTGCCGGGCCTGAGCCAGGCGGCGGGCGTGGCCCAGCACAGTCCGGTCGAGGCCGGCGGCCACGGCCACGGCTGCGGGCACAACCTGCTCGGCGCGGCGGCGCTGCTTGCCGCAACCGCCATGAAGGACTGGCTCGCCGAGACTGGGACGCCCGGCCGCGTCCGCTACTACGGATGCCCGGCCGAAGAAGGCGGCGCCGCCAAGGCCTTCATGGTGCGGGCCGGCGCCTTCGACGACGCCGACGTGGCCATCACCTGGCACCCTGCGAGCTTCTGGGAGGTCGCGCCGCCACTGGCGCTGGCCAATACCCGGGCCGATTTCGTCTTCACGGGCCGCGCCTCGCATGCGGCGGCGGCCCCGCATCTCGGGCGCAGCGCGCTCGATGCCGTCGAACTCATGAACGTCGGCGTGAACTACATGCGCGAGCACATGCCGAGCGACGCGCGCGTGCATTACGCGCTGCTCGATGCCGGCGGCATCGCGCCCAACGTCGTCCAGGCGCATGCGCGCGTGCGCTACTCGATCCGGGCGCGCGACCTGCCCGGGATGCTCGAACTCGTCGATCGCGTGCGGCGGATCGCCGAGGGCGCCGCCCTGATGACGGAAACCGGGATGGAGATGCGCATCGTCAGCGCGGTCTCCGACCTCGTCGGCAACACGCCGCTCGAAACGGCCCTGCACGACGTCATGGAAGAGCTCGGGCCGCCCCATTTCGACGAGGCCGACCGCGCTTTCGCGCGCGACATCCAGGCGACTTTCACGCCGGGCGACATCGAGGCGGTGATGCGCACGATCGGCCTGAAGCGCAACGATGCGCCGCTCGCCGACTTCCTGGTGCCGCGCGACGCCAAGCGCAACCCGGCGATCGGATCTACCGACGTCGGCGACGTGAGCTGGGTCGTACCGACCGTGCAGGCCCACGCCCCCACGGTCGCGGTCGGGACGCCGTTCCACACCTGGCAGGTCGTGGCGCAGGGCAAGACGCCGGCTGCCCACAAGGCGATGGTCCAGGTCGCCAAGGCAATGGCCGCGACCGGCGCGGCCGTGCTGACGGACGCAGACCTGCGCGCCGCCGCCAAGGCCGACCTACTGGAGCGCACGGGGGAGCACGGCTACCGCTCGCCGCTTCCGGCCGAGGTCGAGCCGCCCCTCGCCATGTCGGTCGCCTGAGGGCGAGCGCTCCGAACGGAATGCGGTGTTTGACGGTGACCAGGATCGAGCCCCCGTCGAGCGAGGGCGATCCGCAGCTTGGAAGACAGCGATGACGCGCCGCCGGGAAATGATCCTCAACGCCTTCACCATGAACTGCGTCGGCCACATCAATCACGGCCTCTGGACGCATCCGCGCGACCGCTCCCACGAGTACACCCGCCTCGACCACTGGACCGACCTTGCCCGGACGCTGGAGCGAGGCCTGTTCGATGCCGTCTTCATCGCCGACGTCGTCGGGGTCTATGACGTCTACGGAGGGGGGATCGACATCACGGCCCGCGAAGCGGTCCAGTTGCCGGTGAACGACCCGACCCTGCTGGTGCCAGCGATGGCGGCCGTCACCCGCGATCTCGGTTTCGGCGTCACGGTCAATATCGCGGTCGAACATCCCTATACCTTCGCGCGGCGCTTCTCCACGCTCGACCACCTGACGGACGGGCGTATCGGCTGGAACGTCGTCACGGGCTACCTCGACAGCGCCGCCCGGGCCGTGGGCCTCGACGCGATGGTAGAGCACGACAGCCGCTACGACCGGGCGGACGACTACCTCGACCTGCTCTACGGCCTCTGGGAGGCGAGTTGGGACGACGATGCCGTGCGTCGCGACAAGGACTCCAGGGTCTATGCCGATCCGGCGAAGATCCACGCGGTCCGTCACGAGGGTCCGTTCTACCGATCCAGCGGGTACCATCTCGCCGAACCCTCGCGCCAGCGGACGCCGGTGCTGTTCCAGGCCGGCACGTCGGGGCGCGGCCAGCGCTTCGCGGCGCGCCATGCGGAATGCGTCTTCATCTCGGCCCCCGATCGGGCTTCCGCACGCAAGGCCTCGCGCAGCCTGCGCCAGGAGGTGGTGGCGGCCGGGCGCAACGCGGACGACATCAGGATCCTGGTCGGGATCAGCGTCGTGACGGGCGAGACCACCGCGGCCGCCCGGGAGAAGCACGCCGACTACCTGCGCCACGCCAGCCCCGAGGCGGGCCTCGCCCATTTCGGGGCCGGCAGCGGCATCGACCTGGCGCGATACGGGCTCGACGAGACGATCGCCTCCGGACCGACCAACGCCATCCAGTCGACCACGCGGGCCGCCCTCCAGGGTGGCCTGACCAAGCGCCGTCTGCTCGATCAGCTCGCGCTCGGGGGCCGCTACCCGCTGGTGGTCGGCGACGGCGCGGCGGTCGCGGCGGAACTCGAGGCCTGGATGGTCGACGGCGAGGTCGACGGCTTCAATCTCACCCGCACGGTGGTGCCCGAGTGCTGGGAGGACTTCGTGACCTTCGCGGTGCCGGCCCTGCAGGAGCGGGGCCTCTACAAGACGGCCTATCGGGACGGCTCGCTCCGCCATAAGCTGTTCGCGCGGGGCGACCGCCTGCCGGCGAGCCACGCTGGCAGGCTGCCGGGTCGCGGCCGACGCGACGGGCCGGCTCCCGCCTGAGCCTCCAGGCCGAGATCACCCCTAGTATGACGCCGCCATGATCGACAGCCATCAGCATTTCTGGGCGATCGCGCGCGGCGACTATGGTTGGATGGGTCAGCATGTGGCGCCCCTGTTGCGGGACTTCATGCCGGAGGACCTCGCGCCCCTGATGGCGCGGACCGGCATCACGCGAACCATCGCGGTTCAGGCGGCCGACAGCGAGGCCGAGACCGAGTTCCTGCTGCAACTGGCCGAGCGAACCGGTTTCATCGCGGGCGTGGTCGGCTGGCTCGACATGGACAGCGACGCCTTTCCCGAACGGCTCGACCATCTTCGCCGTTCGGCCAAATTCGTCGGGCTGAGGCCCATGCTCCAGGATCTGCCGGACGACCGCTTCATCCTGCGCCCCCGCGTGCTGCGCCACCTCGGGCTCATGGCGGATCGCGGGCTGGCCCTCGACGTCCTGATTGTCCCACGCCACCTGCCCCACGTGCGCGAGGCGCTCGCGCTGACGCCCGGCCTGCGGGCCGTCATCGACCACATGGCCAAGCCGGAGATCGCGGCCGGCAGGCTCGACCCCTGGCGCGAAGGCATCGCGGCCGTCGCGGCCCTGCCCGACGTGTCCTGCAAACTCTCCGGCCTGGTCACCGAAGCGCCTGCCGGCTCCTGGACGCCCGACCACCTGCGGCCCTACGTCGACCATGTGGTGGACTGTTTCGGCCCCGACCGGCTGATGTTCGGCAGCGACTGGCCCGTCTGTACCCTGGCGGCCACCTATGCGGAGGTGAACAACGCGGCGCGTCTCCTGACGGCCCGGCACTTCGGGCCGGCCGACATGGAGAAACTGTTCTCCACCAACGCGGCCCGGTTCTACCTCGGGGCCGCGGGGCGTTCGTAGCCGATAAGCGTCAATCCGGTGCCGTCGCGCCCCCGCCGACATCCGCGCCCGGGATCATGCGGCCGAGCAGGCCGTCCCGCCAGAGATATTGATGAACCAGGGCAGCCGCGGCATGGATGCCCGCCAGGGCCAGCATGATATTGGCCGCGAGACCGTGCCAGTCGGTGATGGGGTGACGCCACTCGCGATCGCCCCATTGGGGCAGCCGGAACAAACCGTAGATCGAATAGCCGCGCACGAAGGCGTTGATCACCCCCAGGGTCACCACCGTGACGAGCAGCAGATAGAGCCCGTAATGGGTCGCTTTCGCGACGACATGCAGCACGCCGGTGTCGGCTGCCGGCAGGCCACGCCCGTTGCTGGAACGCCACAGCAGGCGCCAGGCCAGAACGGCCGCCAGGGCGAAGCCCAGCACCATATGGGTCGACCAGTAGGCTGAATTGACCGGACCGTCCGGGATCCAATCGGCGGTCTGGCCGATGATCCACAGGATGGCGACCAGCAGGGCCGTCGCCCAGTGCAGCGCCATCGTGGTCGGATCGTAGCGTCGCGTTGTGATGCGGTCCATGGAGTTCCTCATGCCATATGCGGGTCCGGGTTCCGCACGCCGTGGGGAGATCAAGACGAATTCGGCGTTCGGCCGCCTTCTTCAAGCCAGCCATGCGGATCGAATAGCCACCGATCTCGGCAAAATTGCCGCGCCCGGCCGTCGGCCTTGCCCGGCGTTGATCTCCGCCCCGCCCCGCCCTACGCTCTCCCCTTGGGTGGTGCCCGGCCCACCAGGGGAGGCGCGAGATGACGGACGTGAGCCGACCCCTGACGCTCCGCGTCCCGGAGCCCGCGGTCCGACCCGGCGGCACGCCGAATTTCAGCGATGTCGCCACGGCCGAGGCCGGCGCGGTGCGGAGACCACCCACCGATGTCGCGGCCGACGACATCCGCGACCTTGCCTATACGATCATCAGGGTGCTGGACGATGACGGGAATGCCGCCGGCCCCTGGGCCGGCACCCTCACGGACGACGAGGTGCTGCTCGGGCTGCGCCACATGATGAAGCTGCGCGCCTTCGATGCCCGCATGCTGATGGCCCAACGCCAGGGCAAGACCTCGTTCTACATGCAGCACCTCGGCGAGGAGGCGGTCAGCACAGCCTTCCAGCGCGCGCTCGCCCCGGGCGACATGAACTTCCCCACCTACCGCCAGGCCGGGCTGCTGATCGCGGCCGATTATCCCATGACCACCATGATGAGCCAGATCTTCTCGAACGAGCGCGACCCGCTGCTCGGCCGGCAGCTCCCCATCATGTATTCGTCGAAGCAGTTCGGCTTCTTCTCCATCTCGGGCAACCTCGCCACTCAGTATATCCAGGCGGTCGGCTGGGCCATGGCGTCGGCCATCAAGGGCGACACCCGGATCGCGGCGGGTTGGATCGGCGACGGCTCCACGGCGGAATCGGACTTCCACGCCGCCCTCGTTTTCGCGTCCACCTACCGGGCACCGGTGGTGCTCAACATCGTCAACAACCAGTGGGCCATCTCGACCTTCCAGGGCATCGCCCGCGGCTCGTCGTCGACCTTCGCGGCGCGCGGCCACGGCTTCGGCATCCCGGCGCTCAGGGTCGACGGCAACGACTACCTCGCGGTCCACGCGGTGGCCAAATGGGCGGTGGAGCGCGCCCGCGCCAATCTGGGGCCGACACTGATCGAATACGTCACCTACCGGGCCGGGGCCCATTCGACGTCGGACGACCCCTCGGCCTATCGCCCCAAGACCGAATTCGACGCATGGCCGCTCGGCGACCCCGTCGAGAGGCTGAAGCGACACCTCGTGGCGCGCGGTGCCTGGTCGGACGAGCGCCACCGGCAGGGCGAGGCCGAGATCCTCGACGAGGTGCTGGCGGCACAGCGCGAGGCGGAGATCCACGGCACGCTCCATTCGGGCCCGAAGCCCTCCGCGCGCGACATGTTCGAGGGCGTATACGCCGAGATGCCGCCGCATCTGCGCCGCCAGCGTCAGCAGGCCGGGTACTAGTGCCGCGCCGCACCATGATCGAGGCCATCCGCGATGCCATGGCGGTCGCGATGGAGCGCGACGACGATGTCGTCGTGTTCGGCGAGGACGTGGGCTATTTCGGCGGGGTGTTCCGCTGCACTCAGGGGCTCCAGGCACGGTTCGGCCCGAGCCGCTGCTTCGATGCCCCGATCAGCGAACTCGGCATCGTCGGGGCTGCGGTCGGCATGGCGGCCTACGGCTTGCGCCCCTGCGTGGAGGTGCAGTTCGCCGATTACGTGTACCCGGCCTACGATCAGATCGTCTCCGAGGCAGCGCGCCTGCGCTACCGCTCGAACGGGGACTTCACGGCCCCGCTCGTGATCCGCATGCCGACAGGGGGCGGCATCTTCGGCGGACAGACCCACAGCCAGAGCCCCGAAGCGCTGTTCACCCACGTGGCGGGGCTGAAGACCGTGGTGCCGTCGAACCCCCACGACGCGAAAGGGCTGCTCATCTCGGCCATCGAGGACGACGACCCGGTCATCTTCCTGGAGCCGAAGCGCCTCTACAACGGCCCTTTCGACGGCCACCACGACCGGCCCGTCACCCCCTGGTCGAAGCATGCGCTGGGCGAGGTGCCGGACGGGCATTACCGCGTGCCGCTCGGCCGGGCCGCCGTGCGGCGCGAGGGCTCGGCCGTGACGGTGCTGGCCTATGGCACCATGGTGCACGTGGCCGAGGCGGCGGCGGCGGACTGTGGTGTCGACGCCGAGATCCTCGACCTGCGCACGCTGCTGCCGCTCGACCTCGACGCCGTCGAGGCCTCGGTCCGCAAGACGGGGCGCTGCGTGGTGCTGCACGAGGCGACGCTGACGTCGGGCTTCGGCGCGGAACTGGCCGCGCTGGTGCAGGGTGCCTGCTTCTACCACCTCGAAGCTCCGATCCTGCGTGTCACCGGTTGGGACACGCCCTATCCGCACGCGCAGGAATGGGACTACTTCCCGGGTCCCGCGCGCGTGGCGCGGGCGCTCGTCGAGATCATGGAGGCCTGAGATGGCGATCTGCGTCGTCAAGCTCCCCGACATCGGCGAGGGCGTGGCCGAGGCGGAAGTCGTGGCATGGCACGTCAAGGTCGGCGACGCGGTCCGCGAGGACCAGGTCTTGGCCGACGTGATGACCGACAAGGCCACCGTCGAGATCCCATCGCCGGCCGACGGCACCGTCACGGCGCTCGGTGGTGACGCCGGGATGATGCTGGCGGTCGGCTCCGAACTGGTCCGGCTCGACGTCGGCGCCGCGGCCTCGGGCTGCGTCGGCGCGGACGCTGCCGCGCCCGAGCCTGTGGCCGACGGCCTGGCGCGGCTCGAGGCGCCGACGGCACCCCGGCCGCCCGACCCCGCACTTGCCGCGCCGCAGGCAAGGCTTCTCGTCCCGGAGCCCTCGCGTCCGCTGCCCGCGACGCCCTCCGCGGCGCGAGGTCCCTCGGGGCCACCGCGGGCCGCGGGCGACAAGCCGCTTGCCTCCCCGGCCGTGCGGCGGCGCGCCATCGAGGCCGGCGTCGACCTCCGGCAGATCCGCGGCACCGGTCCCGCCGGGCGCATCGGCCACGATGACCTCGACGTATTCCTGCGCGGCACGACCACGCCGCCCATATCGGCCGGACGGTCGGAGAACACGTCGGTCGAGGACGTCAAGGTCATCGGCTTGCGCCGCCGCATCGCGAAATCCATGGCGGAGTCGAAGCGGCGGGTCGCTCATTTCTCCTATGTCGAGGAAGTCGACGTGACGGTGTTGGAGGAATTGCGCGTTTCGCTCAACAGGCGGTTCGCCGCGACCCGGCCGAAGCTGACGCTGATCCCCTTCCTGGTGCAGGCCCTGGTGCGGGCGCTGCCGGACTTCCCGGGCCTCAACGCTCTCTACGACGACGAGGCCGAGGTGATCCACCGCCACGGCGGCGTCCATGTCGGGATCGCCACCCAGACGCCGTCGGGCCTCATGGTGCCGGTGCTGCGCCATGCCGAGGCGCGCGACCTGTGGGGCTGCGCGGCGGAAGTGAGGCGCCTCGCGGACGCCGCCCGCGACGGACTCGCATCTCGTGACGAACTGTCGGGCTCGACCATCACGATCACGTCGCTCGGCGCGCTCGGTGGTATCGCATCGACGCCCGTGATCAACCGTCCCGAAGTCGCCATCGTGGGGGTCAACCGGCAGGTGACTCGGCCCATGTGGCGGGACGGCGGGGTGGTGCCGCGCCTGATGATGAACCTCTCCTCCTCGTTCGACCACCGCGTGGTCGACGGCTACGACGCGGCCGCCTTCATTCAGGCCCTGAGGGGCCTGCTGGAGACCCCTGCCCTGCTGTTCATCGAAGGCTGAGCCATGGCCGAGATCGCCACCAGGGTCCTGGTGCTGGGCGGCGGCCCGGGCGGCTACGTGGCGGCCATCCGGGCGGGCCATCACGGCCTTGACACGGTGCTGGTCGAGGACACCAAGGTCGGCGGCACCTGCCTCAACGTCGGCTGCATTCCGTCCAAGGCCCTGATCCACGCGGCCGAGGAATATGCCAGGGCAGTCCGCCAAGCATCGGGGTCGGCCTTCGGGCTCACGACGGCGGCCCCGGCGCTCGACTTCACCCGCACGGTCGCCTGGAAGGATGGGATCGTGGCGCGGCTCAACGCCGGCGTCGCGTCGCTGCTGAAGAAGCAGGGCGTCAAGATCCTGCGCGGCCATGGCACCATGCTGGACGGCAAGACCTGCCGGGTCGCCACCGACACGGGCTCGGAGACCGTGCGGGCCGAACACGTCATCCTGGCGACCGGCTCCTCGCCCCTGGCGCTGCCGGCCGTGCCGTTCGGCGGCCGGGTCATCTCGTCGAGCGAGGCTCTGTCACTGCCGGAGGTCCCGAAGCGGCTCGTGGTGGTGGGGGCCGGCTATATCGGTCTCGAACTTGGAACCGCCTTCGCCAAGCTCGGCGCGGCCGTCACGGTGGTGGAGGCGGCCGACCGCATCCTGCCGCTCTACGACGCCGAGTTGGCTCGACCCGTGATGCGGAGCCTGGAAGTCCACGGCGTCACCCTGATGTTGGGCGCCCGCGCCGCTGGCCTTTCCGCGGCCGGCGACGCCCTGCTGATCGAGACCGGCGAGGGCGCCCGCGAGATCGCGGCCGAGCGCATCCTGGTGGCGATCGGGCGGCGGCCCGCCACGGCGGGATGGGGCCTGGAGCGGCTCGACCTCACGATGAATGGCGCCTACATCCGCATCGACGAGCGCTGCCACACCTCCATGCGCAACGTCTGGGCCGTGGGCGACGTGACGGGCGAGCCCATGCTGGCCCATCGGGCCATGGCGCAAGGCGAGACCGTGGCCGATATCGTGGCGGGCCGGCGCCGCAGCTTCGACCGCCGCGTCATTCCCTCCGTGGTGTTCACCGACCCCGAGATCGTGGCGGCCGGGCTGTCACCGGGCGAGGCGAGGTCGGCCGGCCATGAGATCCGCACCGGGCTGTTCCCCTTCGCGGCCAATGGCCGGGCCATGACGCTGGAGAGCGAGGAGGGTTTCGTCCGTGTCACGGCGCGGGCCGACAACCATGTCGTGCTGGGCATCCAGGCGGTCGGCCGCGGCGTCTCGGAACTGGCGGCCTCGTTTGCCCTCGCCATCGAGATGGGGGCGCGGCTCGAGGACATCGCCGGCACGGTCCACGCCCACCCGACGCTCGGCGAGGCCGTCCAGGAAGCGAGCTTGAAAGCGATGGGCGAGGCGCTGCACATCTAAGCAGGTTCTTGCTGACCTGCTTGGTCAGGCGCGTTGGCATCGCCGGGCCGATCTGTGGACGCCTTCCTGATCGCAAGGCGGAGGTCGCACGAGCTTGCGCGAGGCTGGCGTCGACGAGCGGACCGGGGTTGCCAACGTCCTCCGCGGGGGCCATAACGCGCTCGTGCCCTTCGGGGCACATGCCCTTCTTGGGCGTTTCCTCCCTAGACTTGGGCCGCTCTTCGGGGCGGCCCTTTTTCGTCCAGTTCGCCCTTAAAGCACGCAGAACGCGTGCGGGCAAGGCAGAACTGCGTCCTCGGCATAGCTTGAGCGCGGCTTTGCCTTGCGTGCCTGCTCGTTGTTTTATCGATGCACCGAATGGAGCACCGGCTGCGCGATCCAGGGCTCAGCCTCGAGGGCTTCACTGGGCTATCGGCGGGCAGTCCGTCGCCCTGGCCGAGGGCTGGCGTCCACTGGGACAGGTCGTCATGCGGATCGGCACCAGGGTGGCCGCAGGAAATCCGAACGGCAGCGGATCGAGCGACGAGCATCCGCACAGGGCGGACGCGAGAGCGGCCAGGAGGTTGATGCGGAGGATGCGGACCATCGCCCGATTGTGCGGCGGCCCGCGCCGTCAGTCCAGACCATCGGGCTCCCGGGGTCCCGGACCGGCCGCGCCGACGAGGTCCGGTCCGATCCGTCGGATGCATCCCCACCGGTCGGCCATGCGGGCCGAACTCTGCCGGCAGAGTCGCGAAGCAGCGGGATGACACGGCCGCAGCGGGTGCCGGCGAGGCGCTTCGGCTGCCGGGTCAGGCGATAGGCCGTTCGAGACCGACCATCTGCAAGGCACGCGGCGAGAACGGAAGGCCGGCTTCAGGCGGACAGGCCCAGCGCCCGCATGATGGCCGGATCGAAGACATGCGTCGCGTCATCCATGAGGCCCATCCCGTCGAAGAGGTTCCAAAAGCCCCAGGGAAAACCGCAGGCCTCGGCGGTCGTGCGGACGTCGGACACGTAGCGGGCCCGGTCGGCCGCCCCCGCGGCGACGTAGCGGGCGTCCGTCCGTAGAGCTCCGAACTCACCGAGCAGGATGTGCCGGGTCGGCACGCCATGTCGCGCGGCCCAGGCCAGGACCGGGTCGAAATGGGACGCGATGAAGCGGATGTCGGGCTCGGCGTCGAAATAGACCGCGAGGACGCGTTCTGTCTCCCGGTAGGCGCTCTGTTTTTCCGCCTCCGGCGTGACCGTGTCGAGCGCCATCCGTCGCCGCACGGCAGCCAGCGTCTGGCCGAGGGAGCCCGCCGCGGCGGGCCACGGCACGCCGTTCAGCGAGCGATAGACCGGCTCCTGCATCCACGGCGCACCCTGGTGGCTGAACAGGAACGGCTCGTAGAAATGGAACGTGAAGATGACGCGTCCAAGCGCCAGGATCGGTCGGGGATCGAGGGCCTCGAGGCCGGTGATCGAGCTTCCGCAGGCCCCGGTCGCAACGAGCGTCAGATCGGGACATGCGGCGCGCGCGGTGTCGAGCAGGGTCTTCTGAACCGCGACCCAGGCCGGCGAGCCACAGGGCTGGGGCGGCTCGTTGACGGGCTCGAGTGCCACGCGATCGAGGTCGGTTTCGGCAAGGCGGGTCGCCAGGTCGCCCACGAGGTCGCGGTAGGCCGCGAAGCCCGGCGCGTCCGGACCCCCGATCATGCAGGCAGGCGTCCAGTAATGGGTGGCGACGTTCGGGTGGAGGTCGACGACGACGGACAGGCCGGCCGACAGCGCGCCGGAAACGGCGGCCGACAGGCTGTCGAGCAGGGCGAGGTGCCGGCCGCCGTCGAAGGACAGGAACGGACCCGGGTCGACCGGGATCCGGATGAAGTCGAGACCCGACATGCGCAGCCTGACGAGGTCATGCGGCCGCGGCACCGCTCGCCCCTCCTGGAACGCAGGCCAGCCGTAATCCGTCCGCGGCGCCGGATACTCGCGCGTCAGAGAGAACCACGGCCATGTGTTGACGCCGCGACCCAGGCTGATCGGCTCGGCGGCTCGGGCGCGCCCCGGCAGGCCCGCATCCGTGCAGCCCATCGCCAGCGCGCCACCCAGGACCGCCCGGCGCGAGAACGTCGTCACGAGACCCTCGCTCCCGCGCGCATCGGCACGGCCCCCCCTTCCGCCCGGGAGCCGTCATGGCCTCGGCGTGCGTTGCAGCCGTTCATCAACGATTTCTCGACCACCGTGACGCATCGCTCCAAATTGTGGGTGTCCGCGGACCGCCGCACCTCCTCGGTCGAGACTAACGCATCGAATTTCGGTTCGGACTGCATGCAGTGTTAAGGGTTAATCGATATTGGCCGACCTGCACGATTTTTGAATCATCTGTTGCCGTTATGCTCCGACCTCTCCGGACGAGGTGCAGGACGGGACCTCGGCCCTGATGGACAGGAACGTCGACGTGCGGATCACTTGCGTCCATCAAGGCTACGAGCTCTACGGCTCGGATCGTGCTTTTGCCGAAAGCGTGAAGACGATCCGCAATGCCTATCCGGACGCCGTGATCGAGGTGGTACTCCCCCGGGCGGGCGGCATCGTGGACCTGCTCCGGGACGCCGCGTCGCACATCGTCTTCGAGCCGATCTGGGTTCTGCGCCGCCGCGACCTGTGGCGGCTGGCCACGGTCGGGATGCTGCGCCTGCCGGCCGCGCTGGCGCGCGCCGTGCGACGCTATCGGGACAGCGACCTCGTCTACATCAACACGTCGGTGATCACCGACTACACGCTGGCGGCGCGGTTCTTCCCCGGGAAGACCGTGCTCCATATCCACGAGATCCCGGAGGGCGCGACATTGAGGGTCCTGCGCGGCCTCGCCCTGTGGAGTGGCGCCGAGGTGATCTTCAATTCCAAGGCAACCCGCGAGGCCTTCGCGTTGCCGGCCGCGACGCGGTCCCACGTCATCTACAACGGGCTCGCCGGCCCGGCCGTCCCCGAGCCGGTGTCCTATGACGGCAGGCGGCCCCTCCGCGTGCTGATGCTGGGCCGCATCAGCCGGATGAAGGGCCAGGAAGTTCTTGTCGAAGCCCTGCGGCTGATGGCCGAAAGCCTGGAGCGGCTCGAGGTCCGGATAGTGGGAAGCGCCTTCGAGGACGAGGCCAAGGAGCATGCGCTACGCGATCTCGTGCGTGAGGCCGGTCTCGACGGCACCATTGCCATGATGCCGTTCACCGCGAAGCCCGAGGTGGAACTGCGCTGGGCCGATGTGGTGGTGGTGCCGTCACGGCGGCCGGAACCCCTCGGCCGCGTGGCGATCGAAGCCATGGCGTTCGGCCGCCCTCCCATCGTGTCGGCGATCGGTGGGCTGCGCGAAATCGTCGAACACGGCCGGTCGGGCTGGCTCGTCCCCCCGAACCAGCCAGAAGCTCTGGCCGAAACGTTGCGCGGCATCATCGCGGCCCCGGAGGCTCTGCACCGCATGGCTGCTCCGGCGCGGGCGCGCTACGAAGCCCTGTTCGGCGAGAAGGCGGCCGAGGAGGCCATCACGGCCGTCCTGGCGGGCCTGCTGGGTCCCTTGCCGCGGACCGGCAATCCGCCGCATCCCGGCGCGACGCTCCGGGGTTTCGCCTGATGGGCGGCGACATCCGCAAGCTGGCCCGGCGCTTCGTCCTCACGCTAGGCGGGGAGGTCATGCAGAGCGCGTTCCACTTCGGCCTGAACATCGCGCTGGTGCGAACGCTCAGCGCCGAGCACTACGGCGTATTCGCCATCATCATGCTGATGGGCGGGGTGTCGCTGACCTATGTGCGCGCCCTCGTCGGCATGCCGGTCAGCCTTCTCGTCTCCCAGCGCCGCGGCACGCGGGCGGCACGCGCCCTGGAAACCAGCTTCGGATCGGCGGCGCTGGTATTGTCCGCGGTGATCGCGGCCGTGGCAGCGACGCTGATCCATTACTGGCTCCATGCCGACGCCCTGTCCGGCGCCTCCTTCGTTGGATTGTGGTCCTTGCGGAGCTACCTGCGCACGACGCTGCTGGCCCAGCACCGTCAGGCCTACGCAGGCCTCAGCGACCTCGCGCTGGCCGTCTCCGGCACGGTGCTGGCCCTCGTGTTCGTGGGTCCCGGCAACGCCCATCCGCTCGACACCGCCCTCCAGGTGCTCGGCGGCGCCAACCTCGTCGCCATCGCGGTGGCTGTGGTGGCGCAGTCGGAACCCGTCCGCATCACGTTCCGCTCCAGCATGCGACGCCGGTTCCGGTCCCTCGGCCGGCAACTGGCCTGGTCGGCCGTCAGCACCACCACGGCCAATGCCCAGGCCCAGGGGCTGGTGCTCCTTGTCGCCACCTTCGCGGGCCCGCGTGCCTATGCGCCCATCGCCGCCATGCTGGTGCTGTTCTCGCCGATCCGCCTGATGGCCGTCGCGCTCGTCAACATGATCCAGCCCGAGTTGGCCACGCGTCTCGCCGAAGGTCGGCTCCCCGGCTTCGGCAAGATCATGCTGTTCTGGACCGCCTTCACGCTCGCTATCGGGGTCGCTTATGGCTTCGCCGCAGCGGTGGCCGCCCCGCTGATGGGCACGACCGTCTTCGAGGGCCAGTCCAGGCTGCAGATCGGACTCCTGGTCTGGGTGCTCACCATGACCTATCTGCTGTCCGTCGTGCCGCGGATTCTCCTCGAAGTGCTGCGCGAATTCCGGCTGATCGCGGTCATCAGCGCCGTGAGTGCCTGCATCGGCGTTTCGGTGGTGGCTATCCTGCTCGCCACCACATCCCCGTCCTGGACGCTGATCGGTAACATGATCGCCGAAACGATCGTCCTCGCCTGGTCGTGGATCGCAGTCGCCCGGGTGCTGCGATCCGCGGGCGCAGCCGTCGCGATCACGTCGCCCACCCCGGTCGCCGATCGGGCCGCGCAGGCGCGGCTTCCCACGAGAGCCGGTGGCGTGACGCTGGTCGTCGAGCGGGGACGGGGCGACTGAAGCGCGGGATCACGCCGCGCAGGATTCCAGGCCCCGAAAGACTGCCCGTGCAAGGGATCAGCGCGTCCCGGTACCCTGAATCGCCTCGACGAGCGCGGCCGCGACCCGGTCCATCGAGTCCCCCATGAGCAGCGTCTCGTGCTCGCTGTCGACTTGCACGTAGGACAGGTTGGGGCACAGCGACATCCAGCGATCGCGATTGGCATCCCCCAGTACGCCGGTGCAGATGAGGACCCCTGGAGCCCGGCAAGCTTCCGGCTCCCAACCGGCAAGGGCCTTGGTCCGCAGATGGGTGAGCAGGGCGCGGCGGACCGGCTCGGCACGGTTCAGGCCGATCACCGTCGGCGATGCGGCAGCCGACATGAGCCGAAGCGTCACCTCCGACGCTGCGCTGGCCTCGACCATTTTCTTGGCAGCCCTGCGCGCCGCCGTCGACAGCCGAAGCACTTCGAACAGACCGCGCAGTTCCTCCATCCCGAAGGGGGCGTCGAGGATGCCGAGGAAACCGACCGTTCGGCCCGCCGAGGTCAACTGGTTGGCCACTTCGAGCGCGAGGCTCCCGCCGAAGCTGTAGCCGACCAGGGAAACGGCGCCGGATGCCGGGCGCCGGAGGATGTCCGACGCGACGACCTGAGCGGTGACCCGCATGTTCGACAGCACCGCACCCCGCGCGCCGGCGGCCGGATACTCGACCGGGATCAAGGTCAGATGCCGCTCGACACGCCGGCTGAGATCCTCGAGTTCGGGCTCCTCGCCGCCGACCCCGGCGAGAAAGAACGCTTCTGCGACGGTTTCGCCGGTGGTCTTCGATCCTTCATTCCGCTGCTCGTCTTCGTCGCCCAACACTGCTCCCATCCCGAACTCCATGGCTCTCTAACGGTTGTGGCCTCGCGACTTTTGCCGATGTCCGGTGCTGCTGTCGCGACCGATCCGGCCGGAACAGGATGAGCATCATCACGGCGAACTTGGCCAGAAGGGTCGATTTGGTAGCGAGGCTCTCGAAGGTGTTGACCACGATGAAGAAGCCGAGCATCGGCAGCAGCAGGCCGCGGCGTGAAGCGCGAGCGATCTCGTAGCAGAACCAGCCGACTGCGAGGATCAGCAGGCAGGCCACGATGATTCCCTGGTAGAGGACGGTCTTCACGATCGGGTTCTCGATGCCCAAATCGAGGCCGCTGGCACGCCGCAGGCTGTCCACCCACTCGGGGTCGGGGCCGATCACCAGGTCGCCGAGGGGTATGCGCTGCAGCAACGTCACCATCTCGACGCGGGCGTTGGCGCTGCCGCCGTCGCTGACGAAGCGCCCCAGAATGGCGTCGAAGAAGCCCCCGGCGGCGAGGCCCGCGGCGGCGACCGGCGCCATCGTCAAGACCAGCACGGCCACCGCGAGGCCGAGCAGCGGGACCTTGCCGGACCGCAGGATGCGGTAGATGGCCACGAGGCTCGCCGCGCCCGCGAGCAGAGCGCATGTCACGATGGCGGAACGGCCCCCGAACGCGACCAGCGCCATCGCTTCGAGGAGGATCACGCCGGCGCGCACCGGCGTCGACAAGCGGCCGCCGCCGGCCAGGAGGGCGAGGATGTAGGTCGACGTGAGGATCGCGCCGATGAGCGGATGTCCCTGCAGCGCGGTGGAGCGGGTGTCGTTCGGAAACTCCTCGCCGTCGAACCGGTACGGGAAGAAGAGCTGCTTCGTCCCGAACTCCACCAGGGCCAGCACGGCGTTGGAGATCAGCGCGGCGTGGATGATGGTTTCGGTGCGGTCCCGCGTCGTCCGATCCGCCATCACGATCAGCGCGGAGACGAAGGCGGCGAGCATGTAGGAATCGACGATCCCGGCCATCCCTGGGGCGGAGCGGTAGGTGGTCTGTGCCAGGACCACAGCCGCGACGGCCAGGAGGAAGAGGCTCGCGGGGCGCTGTCCGACGACCGCGACGACCGAACGCACGGGATTGCCCTCGGCCATGATGGCGAGCGCGAAGGTCAGGAGGACCAGGTAGGTCCCGGGATGGATCTTGGTCGCCGCACTGCCGGCGAGGCCATCGTAATTATATCCCAGAAGCCAAAGCATGCTGCCCGAGACGGTGAAGAGCACGAGGACCGAAATCAGGAACAGGGTTCGCACGACGCCCGAAAAGGGCCGGGCGGCACCCGCCGCCAAAGCGTTCCCGCGCCCTGTCCGCAGCATCCCGGTCAGCACGTCAGACCCGATCCAGGTGGTCCACCAGCAGAGCGGCGGACAGCGGTCGGCCGGTGCTCACCGCGACCGCGTCGGCCGTCTCGGCAGCTTCCCTCTGGGGCGTCCGACCCCGGAGCGCGACGAACAGCACGTCGTCGACGCAGTCCGCCAGAGGTGGCGCGCGCGGGTTCTCGACGAAGCTTCCCCCGATGAAGATGACCAGGTCGAACTTCCGCTCCACCAGCTTGAGGAACTGTTTCAGGCGATTGTCGCTCAGCAGGTCGCGCTGCTCGGCCGTCGGCGTGCCGAGGTCGAGGCGGTAGACTCCCGCCGTCTCGCCCTGGATCATGGTTTCCCGCAAGGTACATTCGCCGTTGAGGACGTTCAGGAAACCGAGCGACTGCGGATCGCGCCCTTCCCCGCCGGGATCGGCCTCGACCAGGAGCACCGAGAGGTCGCTCGCGGCAGCGGCCGAGGCGAACCATTCCGCGAGAGCTCTTCCCTTTCGGGCCATGCTCCGCGCCGACGCCACGAGGATCGTGTGGGGCTTGGCTTTGTGCTTCAACGCATTCAGCGGGCCGCACAACCTGCCGAGCGCGAGCACGAGCGTCATGTCGCCCCGGGGCACCCGGCCGGCCGGCCGGCGCATCCGTCGCGCGCCTTTCGACGATCGCAGACGACCTCGGACGACCCCGACCACCGGCGCATGAGCGGCGGCCTGCAGTTGCGTCGCCGACAGGATCGTCGGCGCCAGATGTTCGAGGAGGAAGGCGAGGGCGGCGCCGATCCCGATGCCGACCGTGACCGCTCCAGCGAGGAGGATGGCACGCGGCGGCCAGCTTGGCTGGACGGGCGGGATCGCGCGAGAAATGATCCGCGTGTTGGTGTTGTCGATGTTCGACTGCTCCCTCGTCTCCCCGGCCCGGGCCAGGAAGGCCTTGTAGACCGACCGGCGGGCGTCGAGTTCGCGAGTCAGTTCATCGAGCGCGACGAAGGCCTGGTCGTGGGCGATCGTCTGCAGCTTGAGGGCGCTCTGGGCCGCGGCGAGCGCCCGCTCGTTCTTGGTCGCACGCTCGAGGTCGGAATGGGCCGAACGGACGAGGCGTTCGAGTTCCGCAGCGATCAGAGTCCGGGCTTGCCGGATCTCGGCGTCGATGGCGATCAGGTCGGGGTAGCGATCGCCGAATCGCGTCCGCATGTCGGACCTGCGCCGCGTGAGGTCCGCCAGGGAGGACCGCAGCTGCGTGATGACGGGTGACTGGATGGCCTCCTGCATGGCACCGCCATCGGCATCGTTGCGCCGCAACGCGTCGAGTTGATCGACCCGCGCCTGCAGCTCGGCCTTTCGCGCCCGGGTGCTGTTGAGTTGCGTCCCGTTCTCGCTCAGTTGCTGGTCGCTGATCAGTTGCTTGTCGGTCCCGAGGAGGTCGTGGGTCGCCTTATAGTGTTCGACGGCATCCGCCGCCGCCTTGACGCCGGCCTTCAGGTCGGCGAGATGGGACGATAAGGCTTCCGACGCCCTCGTCGAAGATTCCGACCGGGATTGGATCTGGTCGGCGAGATAGGCTTCGGCGATCGCATCGGCGATGCCGGCCGCCTTGGTCCCGGACGACGCCGTGACGACGATGTCGATCACGAAGACCTTCTCGGCCCGTTTCACGGCGAGATTTTTGCGCAGCGCCCGCAGGGCCCGCTCCTCGGCCGCCGCAGGGCCGACCGACTCACGGCTGCCGCGCAGAACATCCAGGAGACGCGGGACGAGCCCGTCCTTTTGCAGGCCGTAATCCGTCTCGTTCTCCAGGTGCAGGGCCCGGATGGCGCGGAGCAGCACGGCGTCCGACTCGATGACGCGGGCCTGGCTCTCGACCTGGAGGACTCCGCCGTCCGACGCCAAGGTGTCGGGATTGACGTCCTTCGTCACGATCTGCCGGTCTCGAGGATCGATCAGGATCTGGGCGGTGGCGGTGAACTGCGCAGGCACGGCCATGACGTAAAGGAGCGCCATCAGGCTGCAGACCGCGGCGACCGAGAGGATGATGGCCCGCCTGCACCACAGGATGCGCCAAAGATCGCCGACCTCGGACGTGCCGGCCGGCGCTCCCGTGGGGCGGGCGCCCTGTTCCGTCTCCTCGTCGTACACCTCGTCCACGACGCTCGAGCGCTGCATGGGACACAATCCTTTGGCCGCGCCGAAAACCACGGACGTGCGGCTCCTCCGTCAATGTACGCAGCGGCGGTTAAGGTGAATTTGCGCTGCGGGGAGATCGGCATTGGCCCGCTCCCTGGGCCGTTTGTTGCCAGGTTCGGACGTTCAACCTTTTTAAGCTTCCGATATCGGCCCGGCTAGGTTGCTTCTTCATGTCTTGATCGGTTGCATGCCGTGTCTCCAGGTTTCGACGTTCCGAGCCGGTCGGGGTCGTGCTCCAGGCATATCCGCCTCCGGCCGCCGGTGCCCGTCGTGAAGACGGTCGGCCAGTCCTGGCCCACATGGCGCCACGCTGCGGCCCGTCACAGGACACGCCCGCTCCACGGGCGGCCCAGCGGCCTCTTCGACTCGGGTTTCGCAACCGCAGCAACACGCATGATCTCGCGCTCGTAAACCTCGAGAACGTGGGTCCAATCGAACAGGGCGGCTGCGTGCTCGCGGGCCTGTGAACGAGCCCGCTCGAGCAGGTCGTCTCGCGTCACGAAACTCTCGATCGCGGCCGCACAGCTATCAACGTCCGCAAAGAACAGGGCCGCTTGGCCCGCGGTCCAGCGGTTGAAGGGATTGTCATGCGCGATCACGGCATTGCCGGCCCAGAGGGCCTCCACCAGCGACGGGTTGGTGCCACCTACCGTGTGTCCGTGCAGGTAGGCGCGGGCATGGAACCGCAATGCCCCAACGATGGCTGGATCATAGATCGGCCCCGTGAACACCACTTCATCGCCGGCAGCGGCTCGCACGGCGCGGTGATAGCGGTTTTCTGGATCCAGGGTCCCGAGAATGGCCAGCTTCATGCCGCGGCGTTGGCGCGAGAAGGCTTCGACCAGGAGGTGGATGTTGTTGTCCGGCTCGATCCGCGCGATGGACACGAAGAAGCGATCGGGTTCGAGCCCGAGGGCGCGGACGGGTTCTTCCGGCGCGTCCAGGATCGGCACGCCGCCATAGGGTATCGTCAGGATGGCTTCGGGGGACCGGCGGGTGGCCAGATGGCGCGCGATTGCGGGGTGGTCGGCGACGAGCCTGTGGGACGTCCATGCCGCAATCCATTCATTGATCCAGAACCAGCCGCGCACCGGCAGGCTCCACTTCGGCCGGCGCCACTCGATGCCATCCATGTTGGTGATGATCCGGCTGCCCGACAATCGAAGCCATGGCAGGAAGACCGCACTGTTGTAGCCGAGCACGAGGCAGGGGTCAGGTCTCGCGGCGGCATCGCGAATACAGGCCCAGTCGAAGGCCAGCGTGCCCTTGGGACCGCGGGTCGCGACCTCGACGTTGATCCGCTCGATACCGTTCCAGCGATCGCTCCAGACGGAACGGTTCACCGTGGTGACGTCGCGCTGACAGTAGACGGCCACATCCCACCCGCGCCCTGTCAGAAACAGAGCCAAACGCTCCGCAAAAGTCTCGAACCCGCCGTGTGCCGCCGGGATACCGCGGGTCCCAAGGATCAACAGGCTAGGTTTCGAAGCACCCATGTCGACTCGGTTCCTCCGCAATCAGCAATATCGAACGACGGTCAATCCATATCATCTGCTCGATTGGGCCCATCTTCGAAAACTTTTCATCGTTAAGCTGTCTGAACGCGCTCTGGCGTGAGCGACCGACGGAGTATGATCAGACGGCCGGCGGCAAGCCCGACACCCGCGGCGGCCCATAGCCCATGTAACGCGACGCAGGATGGCGCCGAACACACCCGACAGCGGCAGTGGCGTCATGATCATGCGAAACTCCATGCGGCATTGGCCCTGGCTCGACCGTGCGGGCCGTCTTTCGACGCTGAAACTCGTGGCGTTCGCCGCGACGGTGTTGCCGGGATTGTGGATCGCCCTCGAACTGCGGGAGGGCTGGCTGGCACCCAAACCCATCACCGAGGCCATTCACCAGAGCGGGACCTGGGCGGTCCGCTTCCTCCTTCTCTCGCTGGCTATCACGCCGTTTCGGCGCGTCGGGCAATGGGGGAAGCTGATCGCGGTGCGGCGCATGCTGGGTCTGGCCGTGTTGGCCTATGCGGCGATCCACCTGGCGCTTTACGTGGTCGACCAGCATCTCGACTTGGCCCATGTGGCCAGCGAGATCGCGCTGCGGTTCTATCTCACGATCGGCTTCGTGGCGTTGCTCGGCTTCGCGGTGCTGGGGGCGACCTCGACCGACGGCATGATCCGACGCATCGGCGGCAAGCGCTGGCAGCAGATGCACCGCATCGTCTACGGGCTCGGGGTGCTGGCCCTCCTGCACTTCATGCTGCAGGCCAAGCTCGACATCTCGCAGCCGGTGCTGATGAGCGGATTGTTCCTGATCCTGATGGGATGGCGCGCACTCCAGAGCCGGGGGCTGGGCGACAGCGTCACGGCCCTGGTTGGCCTCGCGGTGCTGGCCGCCACCGGCACGGCCTCCATCGAGGCGGCCTGGTACCACGCCGTCAACCGCATCCCGACGGTGGACGTGCTCGCGGCCAACCTGTCGTTCGACGACGGAGCGAGTGCGGCCGCGTGGGTCCTCGTCTGCGGGCTTGGCGTCGCGATGCTGCGGGTCGGGCGGGTCGCCTGGAACCGTTGGGGTCACGTCCTGCCGACGGTGGCGGGCTGGACCGCGGTCCGAGGCGGCGCGTGACCTCCGCATGGCGGCAGCGGCTTCGGTTCACTGCCCCATCACCTCGGCCGACGCCACGAACCGAAGCAGTTGTTCCGTGGACGCCCTGACGGCGCCTGTAACTTCGGCCGCTCGGCCCCGTACACTAGACAGAAACTGGACGGAGCGCTGCCATGCTGATGCGAATACTGTCGATCGGGTCCCTCGTAGGCTGCCTGTCGGGCGTGGCGGCCGCGGCCGAGCGGCCCGTGGTGGTAGAACTCTTCACCTCCGAAGGCTGCTCGTCCTGCCCTCCCGCCGATGCTTTCCTGACCGAACTCGCCCATGGCCGGCGCGACGTGCTGCCGCTCGCCTTCCACGTAACCTACTGGGACAGCCTCGGCTGGAAGGATCCTTATTCGCTGCAGGCCGCCACCAGTCGCCAGAGCCAATACGGCTCGCGGTTCGGCGACGGATCCTACACCCCGGAGATGGTGGTCGACGGCGCCAAGGGTCTCGTCGGCTCCGAACGCGGCGAGGCGCACGCCGCCATCACGGCGGCCGAGCGCCAGGGCCGGACGGCGGCGCCCATCAGCCTCAGCCGGCGCGCCGGAAAAATCGCGATCACGCTCGGGGCGGGGAACGGCAGTGGGCGTATTCTGCTGGTCGGCTTCGATCCCGAGCATCGTACCGCCGTGGGACGCGGCGAGAACAGCGGCCGGACGCTGACGGAATCCAACATCGTCCGCTCGATCCGCTCGGTCGGCCAATGGAGCGGCGCTCCGGTCACGATCGAGGAGGACGTTCCGGCGGGCCAGGACGCGGCGGTGCTGCTGGAGGCGCCCGGCGGCGCCATCGTCGGGGCATCGCGCCTAGGCACTTGATGCTCCCGAGCTTTCGGCGAGCGGGTCAACGGAACCGGATCAGGCCATGAAACGCCGTGATGTGCAAAGCGTCTGGCTGGTCGTCGCGGCACTGGCGGCCGCGGCACCGGCCGCGGCCGCCTCCACCGACTGGGTCGGGAACCAGCATGCGGCGGTCCGCCTGATCGCCGCGACGGACGCGGTCTCGGGCGCGTCGCCGGTCGAGGCGGGGCTGGAGTTCCGCTTCGCGCCCGGTTGGCACGGCTATTGGCGGACGCCCGGCGACGCCGGGATCGCGCCCGTCATCGACTGGTCGGCATCGCCGGGGCTGAAGACCGCAACGGTGGCCTGGCCCGCGCCGACCCGCCTCGTCGTGGAGAACCTCCAGAACAGCACCTACGAGGGCCAAGTCGCGCTGCCCGTCGCTCTCGCCTTCGCCGATCCGCGTGGCGCCGCCGATATACGAGTGTCGATCGATTATGCGGCCTGTTCCAACGTCTGCGTTCCCTACCACGCCGACCTTTCGCTCAGGCTCCCTGTCGGTACTGCCGGGCCATCGGCCGAAGCCGCGACGATCGCGGCGGCGCGGGCCATGGTGCCCGGGACGCCGGCCGAAGCCGGCATCGAGGTGACGCGGGAGACCTTCGTCGGAACGGGCCCCCGAAGGACGCTCGTGGTCGCGCTGCGCAGCAGGACGGTCCCGTTCGAGCGTCCCGACCTCTTCGTCGAACACGCAGGCGACGGTATCCCGCCGGCGCCCGCCGTGCTGCTCGGCCCCGATGGGCGGACCGCCACCCTGACCGTGCCTGTCGCCGAGACCGCGATCGCAGACGCCCCATCCCCGGATCCGGCGTCCACAGGCGCTGCACTTGCCTTGACGCTGGTCGACGGCCCTCGTTCGGCCACCTTCGCGGGTCCCGCGGGCCTGGCGACACCAGCGCCGGCCCCGGACAGCGGCGGCCTCTGGGCCGTGCTGCTGTCGGCACTTTTGGGCGGGATGATTTTGAACCTCATGCCATGCGTGCTGCCTGTTCTGTCGATCAAGCTGGTCGGTCTGACCCGGCAGGCCGGGGCTGGTCGGCGGGCCGTGCGGGCCGGCTTCGCCGCCACCGGGCTCGGGATCGTCACGAGCTTCCTCGCGATCGCGGCCGCGCTGGTCGTCCTGAAATGGTCCGGCGCGACGCTGGGCTGGGGCATTCAGTTCCAGCAACCCTGGTTCCTGGCCGGCATGGCGGCGCTCACCGTCCTGTTCGCCGCGAGCCTGTTCGACTGGGTCCATGTCGCGATCCCGCAGGCCGTGATCGGCCTTGGCGGCGGCCCGCGGGGTCCCGCAGGCGGCGCGGGAGGCCGGGCCGCCTGGATCGAGGCCTTCCTCACCGGCGCCTTCGCGACCCTGTTGGCGACGCCCTGCTCGGCCCCCTTCGTCGGCACCGCGGTCGGCTTCGCCTTGGCCCGGGGTCCAGCCGAAATCCTGGGGATCTTCCTCGGCCTCGGCCTCGGCATGGCGCTGCCCTTCTTCGCCGCCGCCGTGCTGCCCGGGGTGGCGGGCTGGCTTCCGCGGCCGGGACCCTGGATGATCACGCTGCGCCGGATTCTCGGCGTGCTGCTGCTCGGGACAGCGGGGTGGCTGCTGGCCATTCTGTGGAGCGTCGCCGGTCCGGGTGTCGCCGCACTGGTGAGCGTGCTGCTGGCCGGGATGCTGGCTCTGGCGGCCTGGGCGGCGCTTCGCCCGAGCCCGGAAGCGCGGCTCTGGCCGAAGCTCGCCACAGGCGGTTTCGCAGCCGCCGCGGTTCTGGCCGCGGTCTCGATGCCGTTGCCCGGGCCCGCCCCGTGGTCCGGCGCCGCACCGGAGGGGCGCGCGGGCGAGTGGCAGGCCTACGATCCCGTCGCCCTCCAACGCCTCGTGGCCGAGGGCAGGACGGTGCTGGTCGACGTGTCGGCCAGTTGGTGTCTGACCTGCAAGGTCAACGAGTTGGCGGCCCTGAAGACGGCCGAAGTCCGGAACCGGCTGTCCCGGCCCGGCACGGTGGCGATGCGGGCCGATTGGAGCCGCCCCGACCCAGCGATCGCCCGCTATATCCAGGGCTTCGCCCGCTATGGTATACCGCTCGACGTCGTCTACGGACCGCGCCGGCCCGCCGGCGAGGCGCTGCCGGAACTGCTGACGGCGGCGCTCGTCGTCGAGGCCCTGGACCGGGCCTCTCCGGCCGGGGATTCCACCCCGGCTGCGGGGGACCGCACCCCGGCCGCCGAAGCGCGCGTAAGCGTGGCGCCATGAACGTCGCGGTGCATCCCGCACGCGCCGGTTTTCCGTTGATCGGCGGCGCGCTCCGTGGGACGAACGGGACGGCTGCGCGGCGCGGCACTTCGGGCGGAAGAGCGATGGGAAGTGGCGTCTCGGATCCCGAATCCCTCGATGCGAGTTGGTCGGTCCTCATGGCGGCCGCCCAGGCCGGCGACAAGGTCGCCTACGGCCGGCTGCTGCGGGAGTGCACGCCCCTGATCCGCCGGGTCGTGCACCGTGGCATGCAGCCCGACCGGGTCGACGACGTCGTGCAGGACGTGCTGCTGACGATCCACCGGGCGCGCCAGACATACGATCCCACGCGGAGCTTCTCGGCCTGGGTCGTGACGATCGCGCAGCGACGCGCCATCGACCTGCTCCGGCACCGCGGCCGGCACGACCGGCGCGAGGTCCACGCCCCGATCGACTATGAGAATTACGCCGGAGAGGACGCCGACTACGACCGGGAGGTCACGCTGGAGCAGCGGGGCAAGGTGCTCCAGTCGGCATTGTCGAGCTTGCCGCCCGGGCAACGTCAGGCCATCGAGGCCCTCGCCCTGCGCCAACTCTCGCTCGATGAAGCCGCCGGTGTAACCGGAAAGAGCAAGGGAGCGTTGAAGGTCAACATGCATCGCGCTTTGAAGAGCCTGCGCGAACGTTTCGGAGCACCGGAGTGACCGAGGCCACCGTCGACCACTATATCACGGGCCTCACCGAGGACCTGCGGCCAGTCGGCCGGCTTCGGTCGCCCTGGATCAGGGCGCTGGGCTGGCTTGCGCTCGTCGCGGCGGCCGCGGCCGTGCTGGCCTGGTTCAGCGACCTCGGTGATGTGGTCTACCGCTTGCGGTTCGTCCCCGACATGTGGATGGCGGTGCTCGGCTCGACGCTCACGACGGTGCTGGGCGCCGTCGCGACGTTCCAGCTCAGCCTGCCGGACCGGTCCGAGCGCTGGGCGCTGCTGCCTCTGCCGGGTCTGGCGCTATGGATCGCAGCGAGCGGGATGGGATGCTTCCGGGCCTGGGTGATCCCGGACATGCACGCGGCCGACCTGATGGAAACGCGGGATTGTTTCGTCTTCATCCTCGGCCTGTCGGTCCCGCTCTCGATCGTCACCATCCTGATGGTTCGGCAGGCCTTCCCGATGCGGCCCGACCTGACGGCCGCAACCGGCGGGATCGCCGTGGCGGCGGCGGCCGCCACGCTGCTCAACTTCTTCCACCCCTACGATGCCGGCGTTACCGACATCGCGGTCCATGTCGTGGCCGTCGGCGTCGTGATCGCGGCCAATCGGACAATCGGCGGACGTCTGCTGACACGGAAGAGCGTCCTCCTGCCCCGCGCCTGACCCCCGGAGTCAAGCGAGTCTCCGAACCCATGTGCAGGCTGTGCCGGCGGGCTCCTTCGGGCGATGCGGCTCGGCCGGCTTCGGGGCCAAGCCCCCTTAACGCTTGCCGCAGATCGCCGGGCGGCCTTACATCGGGGTCCGACAGATCAAGAACCAGCGATAGGCCATGGCCGCCCTCATCCTCGATGCCGCCACCACCCTGCCCCGTGACGGAACCGAGGGCGCGCTCGCGGGGCGCGTCTGGCGGCCCGGTCCTGACGGGCAGAACGATCGCGGTGGGCCGGCCGTGGTTGCCGTGAGGGCTGACGGGGTCTTCGACATCACGGAACGGTTCCCCACCATGCGGGACCTCTGCGAGGCACCGGAGCCCGCAGAAGCCCTGCTGGTCGTGCGAGGGACCCGCATCGGCTCTCTCGACGAGGTGCTGCGCAACACGCCCGAAGACACGCGCGATCCCCTGCAGCCCTGGCTGCTGGCGCCCATCGACCTCCAGGCCGTCAAGGCCGCGGGCGTCACCTTCGCGGTTTCGATGCTCGAACGCGTGATCGAGGAACGCGCGCGGGGCGACCTCGCGGCGGCGGCCGGCATCCGCGACGAGATCATCGGCCTCGTGGGCGAGGATTTCTCCAAGCTGAAGCCCGGTTCGCCCGAGGCCATGCGGCTGAAATCCGTGCTGATCGCGCAAGGGGCCTGGTCGCAATATCTCGAGGTCGGCATCGGGCCCGACGCTGAGATCTTCACCAAGGCTCCCGCCATGGCGGCGGTCGGCACGGGGGCCGATGCCGGCTTGCATCCGTCCTCGTCCTGGAACAACCCGGAACCCGAGGTGGTGCTGGCCGTGGCGTCGAACGGCCGCATCGTGGGCGCCACCCTCGGCAACGACGTCAATCTGCGCGACGTCGAGGGCCGCTCGGCACTGCTGCTCGGCAAGGCCAAGGACAACAACGCCAGTTGCGCCATCGGTCCTTTCCTTCGGTTCTTCGACGCGAGCTTCACGCTCGACCACGTGCGGCGCACGGACGTGAGCCTCACGGTCGAGGGGCCGGACGGCTACCGCCTCCAAGGCGGCTCGTCGATGTCGCGCATCAGCCGCGACCCCGCCGAGCTCGTGGCCGAGATGATCGGCCCCAACCACCAATATCCGGACGGCGCCGTGCTGTTCCTCGGCACGCTCTACGCGCCGGTCGAGGATCGCGAGGTGCCCGGCCAGGGGTTCACCCACAAGGTCGGCGACATCGTCACGGTGGCGGCGCCCGAACTCGGCAGCCTCGTCAACCGCATGAGGCTCTGCGCCGACTGCCCGCCCTGGACCTACGGCGCAAGCCACCTCATGCGCCACCTCGCCCGTCGCGGCGTTCTCTGACACCCCGGCCGCCGAGCCCCCGCAATGAGCCTGGGAGCATCCATGGACGACAAACTCCTCGTTCTCGTGTTCGGACACGAAGCTCTCGTGGACCTGATTCCACGCGAGGAAACCACCTACGAGGCAGTGCTGGGCGGATCGCCGTTCAACACGGCCATCGGCTTGGGCCGCCTCGGGGTGAGGACCGGCATCGCGGGACGGCTGTCGAGCGACAGCATGGGCGATGCGCTCGCGGCCCAACTCGCGAGCACCGGCATCGACACGCGCTTCGTGCTGCGCGACCCGAGGCCCTCGCCCCTCGCCTTCGTGACGCGGGGCACTGCCGCCACCGGCGCGCGCTACAGCTTCTATCTTGGCGCCACCGCCTACGATTCTCCCGCGACCCTTCCGCTCGACTGGCCCGAGCACGCCGCGCACCTCCATGTCGGATCCTTTTCGGCCACCGACGGCGCCCTCGGCGCCGCGGCACTCGATGCCCTGGTCCGGGCGGACGGGCGCGCCACGACGAGCTACGACCCGAACATCCGCCCCTTCGTGGTGCCGCCCCGGGACGAAACCCTGCCCATGGTGGAGGCCCGCGTAAGGCTGTCGACCCTGGTCAAGGCCAGCGAGGAGGACCTCGACTGGCTCTATCCCGGCACCCCGCCGACCGAGTCCGCCGCGCGTTGGGCCGGGCTGGGCCCGCGCCTCGTCGTGATGACGCGGGGCGGCACGGGGGCGGAAGCGCATTTCCGGGGCGAGCGCATCGTGCAGCCCGCCCCCAAAATCGACGTCGTCGACACGGTCGGGGCCGGCGACAGCTTCATGTCGGGGCTGCTCTGCGCCATGGCGGACTCGAAGGCGCTCGGGGCCGGGTTGCGGGAGCCGACCGAGGCCGAGGTCGGCCGCTGGCTGATTTTCGCCATCGCGGCGGCCGCCATCACCTGCACCCGCCAGGGCGCCCAACCGCCGACCCGCGCCGAGCTCGACAAGGTGCTGGGACAGGCCTGAACCGGGCTCGCGGCCGGCCGCCGACAGGGTGCGAACGAGAGGCGAAAACGATGGCGATCAGGTTCGTGGACAAGGGCCCCGAGGACAGGACGGGCGAACCGGCAAAGCAGCCCAGAGCCGAGCCGGCGGGAGCGCCGGTGCAGCCGGCGGGAGCGCCGGTGCAGCCGGCGGGAGCGCCGGTGCAGCCGGCCGGACCCGCGCCCGCAGAGGCTTCGCTGCCGCACGCCAAGCCAGAACCGAAGCCCCGCGGACGCCATAAGCCGCCATCGTCGTCCGTCGCGAACCCCGACGCCGAATCGCAGCCCGCCCAGGCCAGCCTCGACGGCCTCCTCCCCGCCCTCCCCCACGCCAAACCCGAGCCGAAGCCGCGGGGCCGTAAGAAGGCCTTCGGGTGAGATCGACCCGTCGCATGCGGAAGCCCGGTCTACGCCGCTCCGTCCCGAAGGGTGTTCAAGGTCACGATCCGCTCGGTCACGGGCAAGCTGATCGTGCAACGCAGGCCCCGAGGCTCAAAAGCGAGTTTCGTCACGGCGCCGAGCTCGTAAGCCAGCGTCCGTTCGAGCAGCTCCGTACCGAAACCCTGTCGCCTCGGGCCGTTGGTCGAGAGCTTCACGCCCGTCTCGTTCCAATCGAACACCAGCCGCGCCTCGCCGTCCGCCTCCCCGAACCTCCATGCAACCTCGACACGGCCCCGCTCGGCCGAGAGGGCGCCGTGTTTGACGGCATTCGTGGCCAGCTCGTGAATGGCGAGGCCGAGGGTCTCGGCCGCCTTCGGCTGGAGACTGGTGTTGGGCCCCTTGATGCTGACCACCTGTTTCCCCTCATGGGCGCCGTAGGCGAGGAGCTCCGCCGCGACGAGGCTTTCCAGGTCGATTCCGCCGATCGGGTTGCGGGTGACGGCCGCCTGCACCCGCGCGAAAGCGTCGATGCGCCCCTCAAGGTGCATCGCATAATCCTCGACCGTTTCGCTCGTGGCCGCGGTCCTGCGCGCGATCGACCGCACCACCGCCAGCGTGTTCCGAACCCGATGCTGCAGCTCGGCCAGGAACAGCTTCCCCTTGGCTTCGCTCTCGCGGAGAGCCTCCTCGCCTTTGCGGCGCTCGGTGACGTCCTGCCCGACCTTGATCACGCCGCGTAAGCGGCCCGAAGGGCCGAGCAGCGCCCGCGACGAGCCTTCGATGAACACCCGCGAGCCGTCCTTGCGCATGTGCCAGCGGACGTTGGGTGCCATGCCCTCTTCCCGTGCCGTCGCGAACTCCTGCTGCCAGACGCCGGCGGCCCGATCCTCGGGCGTGTAAACGATGGCGGCGTCCTGCCCGACCGCTTCCTCGGCCGAGAAGCCGAAGACGGCGGCGGCGCCTGGAAGCCAGTCGTCGATGCGGCCGCGCCCGTCGGTGGTGAAGATGGCGTAGTCCCGTGCGCTCTCGACGATGGCGCGAAAACGCTCCTCGCTTTGCCGCCGCGCCTCTTCGTTCCGCTGGCGTTCCGTGATGTCGACGAAGGTGAGAACGACGCCGGCAATGAAATTGGCCGTGCTTCGATAGGGCAGCACGCGCACCATGTAGCGGCCGCCGGTCGCGGCGTCCGAGATCTCGCGCTCGATGGGGCCTAGCGTGCGTAGAACGCGGCGCGCATCGTCCTGCAATTCCTCGTACGCGATCCTGGCTTTGATGTGCCCGATCGGCCGTCCAGTGTCGGACTCGATGAGATGGAAGAGTTCCGCGGCCGCGGGGGTGTAGGTGGTCACGCGGAGCTCGGTGTCGAGGAACATGGTCGCGATATGCGTGCTCTCGAGCAGGTTCTTGAGGTCGCTGTTGACGCGCGCAAGTTCCTGGACCCGGTGCGCGAGCTCGCCGTTGACGGTCGTGAGCTCCTCGTTCATCGATTGCAGTTCTTCCTTGGACGTCTGAAGCTCCTCGTTCGCGCTCTGCAGCTCTTCGTTGAGAGACTGGTACTCCTCGTTTGAGGACTTCAGCTCCTCGTTGGTGGACTCCATCTCCTCCAACGCGGCCTGCAGACGGTCCCTGGTGAGCCCCAGTTCCTCCTGGAGGCGACCGACACGCCCGTCATCGCTCGATGCTGCATCATGCGGCTTGGCGCCGGTCACGGTCGCCCCGTCCTTGAACAGGACGATGAAGCTCGATGGGGAGGACGCATCGGACCGGATCGGCTCGACCACCATGTCGACGATGAGACTGGCCCCGTTCAGGCCCATGCGAAGGTTTTCGACGTGCGCCGTCCGGTTCTCTTCGGCGGCCCGGGTCAGGGCTGCGCGGAGATCGACGCGCAGGTCCGGATGAAGGAGCTGGAGCAGGTTCAGGGACGCGGAGCCGCCGGCCGGGTCGATGTAACGCCCGGTGCCTCCCGAGAAGTGCAGCACATTGTAAGCCTCGTCCACGATGACGTAGGCGGGGGAGTAGCGCTCCACGAGGCGCTCGGCCTGACGGGTCAGGCTTGCCGCCACTGGGCGAGACCGCTCGACCGTTGCGGCCGCTTTCACGGGCCGGCGGTCCACCGGCGTGAGCGGGAAGTCAGGCAGGGCCCGCGTGCCCGTCTCGAGCCGCCGGAAGATGCGGGAGCGGGCCTCGACCGGGGCGAACAGGTTCGAGTGCCGCGACACGTTTTCGGAGTTGCCGAGGAACAGGATGCCATCCGGCTTGAGGGCGAAGTGGAACAGCGGAATCACGCGGTTCTGCAGGTCGGGGCCGAGATAGATCAGGACGTTGCGGCAGGTCACGAGGTCGAGACGCGAGAACGGCGCATCCTTGACGAGACTGTGCTGCGAAAAGATGCACATCTCCCGCAATTCCTTGACGACGCTGTAGGTGTTGCCCTCCTTCACGAACCAGCGCGCGATCCGCTCCGGCGTCATCGTGTCCGCGATCGTGTCGGCGTAGCGTCCGGCCCGGGCGGCGGCGAGCGCCCGGCCGTCGAGGTCGCTCGCAAAGATCTGGATTTCGGGCATCTCGTGGAGCCGGGCCATGTGCTCGCGGAGCAGAATGGCGATCGAATAGGCCTCCTCACCGGTCGAGCAGCCCACCACCCAAACGCGGAGTTGGTCGCCGCGCGTCTTCCCCTCGAAGAGTTTCGGGATCACCTCCCGTTCGAGAAGCTCGAACTCGCGTGCATCGCGGAAGAACTGGGTGACGCCGATCAGGAGGTCGTTGAAGAGGTTCTGCGTCTCGTCCGGCGCCGCACGCAGGATTTCGACATAGTCCTGGATGCGCTCGATCTCCACGACCTGCATCCGGCGTTGGACGCGGCGCAGGAAGGTGCCGGGCTTGTAGCCGTGGAAGTCGTGCCCCGTCCTGTTGCGCAGGATCGTGGCGATGCTCGCCAGTGCGACCGACGCGTCCGCCTCGGGGCCGGCCGAGGGCGTCCCGGTGCGGCCGACGATCCGCCCCACGAGGGACGACACGCGCTCGGTCAATTCGTGCACGGGCAGCACGGCGTCGGCGAGTGCCGCCGGGCTGCTGCTCATGGCGAGATCGCCTGCCTCCGCCTCTTCGGTCTGCTCGGCGAACGTCAGGCCCCCCGCCTCCTTGACGGCCTTGAGACCCAGAGTGCCGTCTCCGTCGGTGCCGGCAAGGGCGACCAGCAGGGTCTTCCCCTCTTCGTCCTGGGCGAGGGAGACAAGAAAGCTGTCGATCGTCCCCCGTCGCCCGGGCGCCTCCGTCGTTGGTCGCGTGTGGAAGCGGCCACCCTCGACCGTGACGATGACCTGCGCGGGCGCGAGGTAGACCTTTCCGGACTCAAGCGGGGCATGGTTTTCGATCGCGGTCAACGCGCGCCCGGCCTCGGCCAGCGCGCGCGTGAACCGCTCGTCGTCGAGAGCTTCCCGGTGCTGGAGAACGACGACGATAGCGGCGCTCTCCTGCCGTGGTAGATGCGTCAGGAGATGCTCGAGCGAGCCAGTCCTTGCGCCCGACCCCACTACCCCCAGGACTGCCTTGGCGGTCACGGTGCCTCGTTCATCGTCTTCGTCTTCGGACATCGCCGCCTACGCTGCTGCTTCTGCTCTATGTGGTCGCCATTGGCCGTCCTCGCGCAGGACCAGCACGGACAGGGCTATACGAGCCCGGAGAGCTTGTCCTTACTCCTGCTGCCCGCCTTCGTCCCCCGAAGTTTCGGATTGCGACATCGTCAGCAGGACCGCCTTACGGATGGTTTCCGCCTGTTGGCGATATTCATTCGCCCGCTCATGGTACATCTCCGCGATAGCGCGCCGCCCGGAGTTCCGTCCGTCTTCGGCCATGCGCGAGACAAGCTCGGCCCGCTCCTCGATGACGCGCAGAGCGACCCGCAACGCCTCGTCGACCGCGTTCTCCTGTTGCTTGGCCACTGAATCGGCAGTGTGGGCGTGGCCGACCTGACAGCGGAAACGAAGCGGTCCGCCGCCGCGCATCGTCGATAGAACTCCGCCGCAATCCGGACAGGTGAGCGGCGCTGGATCCGCGACGCGGCGCAGCACCCCGCTGTCGATGCGCTCGCCCGCAGCAATGTCGATCTCCAGGCGGATATCGGGCGGCACGGGCAGCCTCGGCCCGGCAGACTCGCGGGCCAGATCGGACAGGACGTCGCCAATCCGGGCGCCCGGGATCGAGAGGTCGGCCGTCACCGCCGACAAAGCGCTCAGCGGCATCTCGTCGGCGGTCGCGTCGGCCGGGTCCTGCACGATCGCCGTGCCGCCGCAGCGCTTGATGGCCTCGAGACCGGAGGCGCCGTCGTTGAGGAAACCGCTGAGGACGACACCGATCACCCGGGACCCATAGGCGGCCGCCGCCGACCGGAACAGGGGGTCGATCGCGGGCCGCGCCATGTTCTCGAGCGGACCCCGCCCGAGCTTGATGTGACCGTCCGCGATGATCAGGTGACGGTCGGGAATGCCCAGGTAGATGTTCCCGGGCGTGATCGGAAGCCCGTCGGCAGCCGCGTGGACGGGCAGCCGGGATGCGGCGGACGCCACTGTCGCGAGCAGGCCGAGGCTGCGCGCCGGGATGTGCAGCACGACGAAGACCGCCGCGGGCAGATCGGCCGGCAACGCGCCGAGGATGGCCTTGAGCGGCGCCGTTGCGCCGGACGATCCCCCGATGGCGATGATATCGCGGTTGCTCATTGACGTCCTTCCGGCGCGACAGGCACGGCTGGGAACAATTGGGCAATGAATTGTGTTCCAGGATCTTAAGCTCTCCGGCCTTGCTGGACGCGCCCTATCCCAAGCGATGTCGCGAGCCGACCCCGCCACGGTCGGCTTCCGGCGGTGAGCCCGGTATATCAGGGCGCGGTTTCATGGCCATGGCCGACCTTGCGATGGAGAAGGGGCACCTCGCCCAGGCAGATCGCCACGTCATCGAGGGGGAGAGGCGGATCGCCCAGCAAACCGAACTGGTCGAGCACATTCGGCAAAAGGGCGCTTACGGCGCGGCGGAGGCGGAGCGTCTCCTCCAGACGTTGCGGGAGACCCTCGAGACCTGGCGCAGCCATCGCGAAAACATCGTCGAGGCCATCGCGCGGCTAGAGGGCGAGATCGCCTCGAAGCCGGCACCGAAACCGGCCGAGTGATTCCGGCCGACGTTTAGGCTTCGTTCGTGTCGAGATGCCGACCGTCCCGGTCGAGGCAGAGGTAGTTGGCGTTGAACAAGCCAGCTTCCTGAAGGGCATCCAGGTCCGGGATCGTGCAGGTTCTGCCTTTGAGGACGATCAAGCCTGCGCCCCGCAGGTCCATCAGCGTGCGGTTGACGTGAACGGTGGAGATGCCCATGGCTTCGCCCAGGTCGACTTGCGTCAGCGGCAGCTGGCAACTCGTATCGTTCGTCAGACCGACGGCTCTCAGCCGGATGAAGAGCTCACAAAAGAGATGCGCCATCCGCTCGAAAACGTCCCGCTGACCGAGGTTGAACTCGAAAAGCCGGACGGCACGGCGCCGATCTCCCGTGCGAACCAGGTCGCGGCTCAAGATAGGATGTCCAGTCGCAGCTGCTTGTTCTCACGCGCAGGCGCAACAGCTCCTCGCGCTAGTTGGCCGCCAGGCCGGCATCGACGGGCCAGCCTTTGTCTCTCCTCCGCCCCTCCCGCCGATCGGCCTCCGCTACCCAGTTTTCGAATAGCCTGGGCGGAACGCTCAAACTCACGGGCAAGTTCGGCAGGATCTCGGCCATCGCGAACCGGATCGATCTTCTGTTGTCGGAACTCCAGCGCGTAGGGTGGACGGGTTTCGGCACCGGGAACACTTCGTGCGAAAGCATCATCAGTGTCCATGCGATCGGGGCAACACCACGAGATGGCCTCCTTCCCGGAGCCGATCGCGATGTCGGATGACGATCCTTTCCAGTTGGGGCGGCAGGCGGTCAGATCGGAAATTATGAAATTGCCCACAGGAAGACGAGCGCTGCGAGAAAGCCGAGCGCACCGCGAACCGCGTGTCGCTGTGCCCAGGTGCGCACCAGCGGTGCCACCCGCTCGTCCGCATCGCTGGCCGTCAGGGCTGATAGCTGCCGGTTGACCGGCATGACGGCCAACAACGTGTAAGGGGCGATGGCGAGCAGGCATCCCGCACCGGCAAGCCAACGAACGGCGCGTGTCGTGAGGTAGGAAGCGATCGCCAGGACTGCGGCGAGGATCGCAAGCGAAAGCTGCATCGCGGTTCCGCGATGATAGCTGACCCGCCACTGCGACAGCAGGGCGGCCGGTGGCAGCGGCAAGCGCGCGGGTTGCTCAACAATGTTGATGTACGAACATGTGACAGCAAAGCCGCTCGTCACCATCAGTGTTAGAGCCTCGGCGATCATGCTCAACCTTTCTCACCCCTACCCATCACCTTTTGCAATTGCCGCATGAGGTCGCCCCGCTTGCGGAGGCGGGAGGCGGGAGGCGGGGCCGCATCGATTCGATCGTATGTGGCCAATGCCTGACCAACGATTTGATCCATATTTCGCATCCGCCGATCTGCTGCGGCAGATCCGCATAGGGGCACGCGGTCGACGAGGCCTTGCGGTCACCCTACGCTCATCGAGGAAGGGGCCGAGCTCGTCAACTGAAGCACTTGTTCCCGTGAGACCCTCAAGGTTCGTTCGTGTCGAGATGCCGACCGTCCCGGTCGAGGTGGAGGTAGTTGGCGTTGAACAAGCCAGCTTCCTGAAGGGCATCCAGGTCCGGGATCGTGCAGGTTTTGCCTTTGAGGACGATCAAGCCTGCGCCCCGCAGGTCCATCAGCGTGCGGTTGACGTGAACCGTGGAGATGCCCATGGCTTCGCCCAGGTCGACTTGCGTCAGCGGCAGTTGGCAACTCGTATCGTTCGTCAAGCCGACGGCTCTCAGCCGGATGAAGAGCTCACAAAATAGATGCGCCATCCGCTCGAAAGCGTCCCGCTGACCGAGGTTGACGATCCATTCGCGCTGGATCGCCTCCTCCACGAGTGAGTTCCACCATAAGGCGCGGCTGAGCCGGGGATGGGTGTCGGTCAGGGAGATGACCGTGTCGGCCGGGACTTCGGCGATTTTGGCCCGTGAGACCGTGCCTATGGAATGGTCCATCTGCTTGAGGATGAACATGCGGACATCGCACAGGTCCCCGGGCAAAAGGAAGCCGATAATCTGTCGTCGCCCGTCTTCCAGAACCTTGTAACGGGTCGCCCAACCCTCGATAATCAGACTGATATGGCGTGGCTTGTCGCCCTCCTGGACGAAATCCTCGCGCGGTCCAAGCTGCCGCGTGGTCCTGGACACCGCCTCATCGAGGGCTCGCTTTTCGTCTCCGGACAGCTTCGTGAAACGTTCCAGCTTGCGGATGAAAAAGGTTGCCATTGGCTGTCCGGGGTTCTCCTGGGGCTCGCCCCCGACGTCAACGGTGCTCAGACCATTGGTGCAGAAGTTCCGATGAGAGCCAAAGCGTTGTATGTCGATCACAAACGTTAACCGAGAGAGGAACCCCGGATGTCGAGCGCAGCTGAGTTGGGCGCCTTGGCGCGAAGTCGCGTGCTGGTGGTGGAGGACGAGTACTTCCTCGCCGACGACATCATGCGAGCTCTCCAGGGGCTCGGAGCCGAGGTCGTCGGGCCCGTGCCGACAAGGGACAAGGCACTGGCGCTCCTCGCCTCCAGCGAAAGCATCGACGCCGCGGTGCTCGACATCAATCTGCAGGGCGAAGCCGTCTTCCCGGTCGCCGACGCCCTGATCGAGCGGGGCATACCCTTCGTGTTCGCGACCGGCTACGACCAAAGCGCAGTCCCGGCCGCATACGACGGCGTGCGACGGTGGGAGAAGCCGTTCGAACCGGCGGAGCTCGCCAAGGCTTTGCCCGGGCTCCTACACTCGTCTTGAAGTGTACGGCATGGTGCTGCCCTCCATGTCCGCAAAGCCGTGACGCGATGGCAAGCGCGCTTGCCATCGCGTCTCCCGCATCCGACGGTGCCGTTTCTGCCTCCTCCGCCCGTCGAGCCTTCCCGATGTACCAGCCCCCCCACCACCGCGAGGATCGCCTGTCGGTCCAGCACGAGTTCATCCGCAGCTTCCCGCTGGGTCTCCTGGTGTCGGCCGGGGCGGGCGGGCTCGTGGCCAATCCGGTGCCGTTCTTGATCGATGCCGACGGACCCGCCTCGGGCACCCTGCGGTGCCACGTGGCACGCGCCAACGGGCAGTGGCAGGATCTCCTCGCGGTGGACGAGTGCCTGGTCGTGTTCCAGGGACCGCACGACTACGTGACGCCGTCCTGGTACGCCACCAAGCGCGAGACCGGCAAGGTGGTGCCGACCTGGAACTATGCCACCGTCCACGCCTGGGGACGCCCTCGCGTCATCGAGGATGCCGATTGGCTCCGGCGCCAGATCGGCGACCTCACCCAACTCCTCGAGAACCGGCGTGCCGTGCCCTGGGCGGTCGAGGACGCGCCCGCGCCCTTCGTGGCGGCGCAGATCCGCGCCATCGTCGGGATCGAGATCCCGGTCGCGCGCATCGAGGGCAAATGGAAGATGAGCCAGAACCGCTCCGCGGCCGACCGCCAGGGCGTCGTCGACGGCTACCGCGAAGCCGGCGAGGCCGGGGAAGCCATGGCCGTGATGGTCGAGCGGGCGCGGGATCCGGCACGCGGCTGAAGGCGCTCGGCCTGCCGAGCCGCTCGCGTTCCCGTCAGGCGGCGCGCTCGACCGCGCGGCGGGCCTGCCGCGCCTCGACGCGCGCCACGAGGCTGCCGCCCAGCGGGCCGCGGCGTTCTTCGACGCAGAGCCCGCGACCGTCCGCCAGGGCGCCCCGGTGCAGGGCGACCGGCGCGACGGCGCGGCCCAGGTGGAGGGCGAGCCAGCCGGCCTCGCAACCCCGGGCCTCGGGGATCGCAGGCCACGCCGCGGGGCCGGGCGACAGGCCGAACAACGCGTCGAACCGCCGGTTGCGCAACAGGCAGCGCCCGTCGGGGTCGAACAGGGCAAAGGCGTCGGCCTCGCGGTTCGCGAGATCCTGGAGCAGCGCCGCACTGTCGCGCCGCTCCGCTGCGTCGTCCACGGCACCGGCCGGACCGGCGGCCTCACAAGGCTGCGGGTCGTCCAGGAACGACGCCACGAGGTCGCCGAACTCGGCGAAGAGCCGGCGTTGCAGCCCGGTCAACAGCGTCTTGCGGGCCGGGTCCAGAAGGCAGATCGCACCGCGGCAGCGGCCGTCGGCCGACAGGACCGGCGTGGCCGCCACGAAGCCGCGCCGCAGCGCGACCTCTTCCATGACGCCGGCCGGGCGACGGGCTTCCGACCCGGACGGTTCGGGGACCGCCAACACTTCCAACAGGCGCCGGGCCGCGTCGAGCGCGTGCTCGCCGCTCGACGCGGCGGCGGCCGACAAGGCTTCGACCCGCAATCCCATCGACCCCGACAGCACCAGCGCCGCAGAGCCGACCTCGAACAGATCGACCGCCAGCTGCAGCACCCGGCCGATCTCGGTCGCCCGGACCTGCAGCGCACCACCTTGCGGCCCGGCACCCCGCCGCGACGTCGCGGGCGGCGGCATCCGATCCCGGAGGCTGTGAAGCGTTGCAGTTCCCATCGACGATCCCCACGACTCTGATCCGTGAGGCGATCCTAGCGCGTTATCGTTACTCGCCGGTTGCCAAGCCGGTCGCCGCGGCCAGCCAGTTCAGTGGAGACGCGGGGTCTTGAGAAACTGCCGGCGGTCGGCCGAGGTGACCCGTATTTCGAACACGTCTCCTTCCCGCTCCAGCGTCAACGGCACCTCGATGCCCGGGCCGCCGAGCGCCCACATGCTGCGGTAGAAGTCGGCCAGGTTGGCAATGTCCATGCCGGCCGCGGCCTTGACGATGTCGCCCTTGCGCAGGCCCGCCCGATCGGCTGGACCCTTGTCGGCCACGCCCACGATGACGACGTGCCTCTCCATCTCGTGCGCGTAAACGCCGAGCCAGGGCCGGGCGATGCGTCCCGTCTTGCCCGCGAGGAGGTCATCGAAGATCGGGATCAGCAATTCGAGCGGCACCACCATGTTGAGGGCCTTCACGCGGCCGCCGTTGACCTGGTGCTGGAGCTGCAGCGAACCGATGCCCAGAAGGTCGCCGGCCGGCCCGATCAGCGCCGCGCCGCCCCAGTTCGGGTGACCCGGCGCCGTGAAGATGGCTTCCTCGATCAGGTACTCCCAGTAGCCGGCGAACTCCTGCCGGGCCACGATGTCGGCGGCCACCGAATGCCGTCGTCCGCCGGCACCCGCCAGGATCACGCTCTCGCCGACGCCGGCATGGCGAGAATCGCCGAGCTTCAGTGCCGGCAGATCCAATGGCTCGAGCGCCTGCACGAGGCCGAAGCCCGAGCCGCCGTCGTATCCAAGCACGTGGCCGGCCACGACCCGGCCGCGACAGGTCTCGAGCAGGACCTCCTCGGCCTCGGTGATCAGGTAGCCTATGGTGAGAACCACGCCGTCGTCGCGGATCAGCACGCCGTTGCCGCCGCGCTCCACGCCGAGCGTGTCCGCCGTGTAAGCCTCGGTCGACACGCGCGCGCTCAACCCCACCACGGCGCTGAGCGCCCGATCGAGGTCGAAGCCGTAATTCGCCGGGCGGGGCTGCGCCCGCGGCGAGATTTCCCAATCGTCGGACTCGTCGCTCACCGCCACACTCTCCCCGCATCGGAACGGATTTCATCATCCCGCACGCGGTTCGCAAGTGCGCGGGGTGTGCCAGGATCACAGTTTCGGGGATGGACCGCAAAGGTGCCGGCTCGTGTGGTCCATCGATCGGCGCCCTTTATCTTCGGATGCCGAGGCCTCGGCGATTGCCGCGTCGGGCTGTAAGGACCATGTCAAGGACGGCATCGATACCGCCAGGGTGGATGTGTCGCAGGGCCGCACCGCGGCCTGTACCGCCCGGCGCCCGTTTTCCACCGGGCGTCCTCGTCACGCCTGCGGTGCAGGCGCAGTCCAGCTTGCACGGCGCAGCCTCCCAAGGGTTGCTCCGCAGGCCAAACAGGCTCGGAACAACGCGTGGCATTTCCTCCGACAATTCCCTCTCTCGCGCGGGCCCTCGCCCAGCGCGACTACGCAGAGCCGACGCCGGTGCAATCGGCCGTGCTCGACGCGGAGGCTGGCCGCGACCTCCTGGTTTCGGCCCAGACCGGATCCGGCAAGACGGTCGCGTTCGGCCTGGCCATCGCGCCGACCCTGATGGGCGAGGCCGAGACCCTGCCCGCCGCAGGGGCACCGCTGGCCCTGATCGTCGCGCCGACGCGCGAACTCGCCATGCAGGTCGAGCGCGAACTCTCCTGGCTCTACGGACAGGCGGGCGCCCGGATCGTGTCCTGCGTCGGCGGCATGGACCCGCGGCGCGAGCATCGCGTGCTGCTCGGCGGCGCCCATATCGTGGTGGGCACGCCGGGCCGGTTGCGCGACCACCTGGAGCGCCGCAATCTCGACGCCTCCGCGTTGCGCGCCGTGGTGCTCGACGAAGCCGACGAGATGCTCGACCTCGGGTTCCGCGACGACCTCGAATTCATCCTGCAGACCACGCCGGAGGAGCGGCGCACGCTGCTGTTCTCGGCCACCCTGCCCAAGGGTATCGTGACCTTGGCCCAGCGCTACCAGAACGACGCTCTGCGGATCGCCGTAGCGGGTGCAATGCGGGGCCATGCGGACATCGAATATCGCGCCATCCGGGTGATGCCGCGCGAGATCGAGCACGCGGTCGTCAACCTGCTCCGGTTCTACGAGCCGCCGAGCGCGCTGGTCTTCGCCAACACCCGGGAAACCGTGCGTCACCTCCAGGCGGTGCTGCTCGAACGTGGCTTCTCGACCGTGTCGCTGTCGGGTGAACTCAGCCAGAACGAACGCAATCACGCGCTCCAGGCCCTGCGAGACGGGCGGGCGCGGGTCTGCGTCGCCACCGATGTCGCGGCTCGCGGGATCGACCTGCCGAGCCTGAGCCTCGTGGTCCATGCGGATCTGCCGAACGATGCCGACACCCTGCAGCACCGCAGCGGCCGAACGGGGCGCGCCGGCCGCAAGGGCACCAGCGTGCTCCTGGTTCCGCCCGCCCGCCGTCGGCGCACGGAGGCCCTGCTGGCCACGGCCAAGGTGGAGGCAGCCTGGGCTGGACCGCCGACCGCCGACGAGATCCGGCGGCTCGACCAGGACCGCATGGCGCAGGATCCCCTGCTGACGGAAGAGCCCAGCGAGGATGATCTCGCCATGGCCCGCACCCTGCTCGAACGACGCTCGGCCGAGGAAGTCGCGGCTGCTCTGGTGCGGGTCTACCGGTCCCGCCTGCCCGCACCCGAGGAGGTCAGCGATCCCGGCCAGCAGCCGCCGCGCCGATCCCGCGCCGAACTCGACCCCGGCCCCCGTGACCGCGACCGAGCCCGAGGGGGTGCCGTGGCCCATGCCGGGGGCACGCACGCGGCCGGAGCCGCGCAGGCGCCCGGAGAGGCGGGCGGATCCTGGTTCCGGATGAACATCGGCCGACGCAACAATGCCGACCCGCGCTGGATCCTGCCGATGCTGTGCCGGCGCGGCGGCCTCAGCAAGGGCGATATCGGCGCCATCCGGATCTTCGATCGGGAAACCAAGTTCGAGGTTCGCGATAGTGCCGTGGGCAAGTTCGCCGAAGCCGTGCGGAGCGGGCATAACCTCGATCCACGCATCGAGACGGCCAGCCAACCACCCCAGCAGCGACAGAAGCCCGGCCACGAGGACGGTCGCAGCCATGTCCAGCACCGGGGGACGAGCATCCGACAAGGCCCCGCAAGGGGCGCCGGGAGGCCGGAGCCTGAGCAAATTACACATTGGCGGCGCGATCCTGGCGGCTCAGGTCGAGCTTAGATTATGGAAGCGAAGTCGAGATTCCTGCTGAGGTGCCGAGACACGTTACGTCCGCCCCGCGCCGCAACGAAGCAGCCCCCGAACCAAAGGAACTCCCGTGTGTCTGCGACGTTCTCCAAGTTAAGGTGACGGTCGGCAGCCAGCGAGTTCAATATGCCAGAGGAAACACAATTCGCGACGCGCTCGACGCGCGGCTTTGCTTCCATGGATCTGGAGAAGAGGCGGGCCATCGCTCGAAAAGGCGGTGAAAGCGTGCCGAATGAGAAGCGAAGCTTCTCCCAGAACCACGCTTTGGCGTCGCAGGCCGGCCGTAAGGGTGGGCAGAGCGTCGATCCCGAGAAGCGGAGCTTCTCACAGAACCATGGGCTGGCCGCTCAGGCGGGCCGCAAAGGGGGCCACGCATCGCATGGTGGAGCCCGGACGCTGAACCCGGATCACTGAGCTGAGGTGCGCGGCGGTTCCGTCGCGCAGCCATGAGGGCAGGTCTCGCACCGGAGACCGCGGACCTTGTCGGTTCTGATGTCCCGACGCGCTAGGGCGGCAGCGCGCAGCGACCAGACCGGGCATGTCATGGCATCGCCTGGCCCGATCCAGGCGACGGTACTGGCGCCGGCCAGCAGGCCCTCGACAAGATCGGTGGTGGCCTCGAGCGTCGGCAACGATGCTGTCCTCCTGGCTTCGCGGCGACCGAGGCCGAGCACGCCGGGCGCCAGGCCGGGCTCGTGCAGGATGACATCCGCGGACTGCAGCGCCCGCACCGCCTGGAGTGTCACCAGATCGGAGTCCCCGGGCCCGGCCCCGACCAGGATCATGCGTCCGGCACCGGCGGGCTCGATTGCGGTCGCAGCGTCCAGGCAGGCTTGACGATCCTCTTCGGACGGAACCCGCCCGGCACCCTCCAGCGCGCGGTCGGCAAAGATTTCCCAAAACCTGCGACGTGCCGCAAAACCGAGGCGCATGGCCTGCAAGGGTTGGCGCCAGTCCCTGGCGGCCCGTGCCCAGGCGCCGATGCCATCCGGCAGCAGCGCCTCGATACGGGCCCGGAGCGCCTGGCCGAACACCGGAGCCGCGCCGTCCGTCGATATGCCGATGACCAGGGGCGAGCGCGCCACGATGGTGCCGAATTGGAAGTCGCAGAGCGGCGGAACGTCGATGACGTTGACGGGCACGCCGGCGGCCCGAGCGGCGTCACGAAAGACCTCGCCGCCGTCCCCCTCGAAGGCTCCGACCGCGATGGCGGCACCGTCGAGGTCGGACGCCGTCCAAGGACGCCGCTCCAGCGTAAGCCCCTCGCCCAAGGCGTCGACGAGGTCCACCATCTCGGCGCAAGGGTCGGCCGCCACGACGGCGACATGGGCTCCGGCGGCAGCCAGGAGCTCGGCTTTCCAGACCGCAGGCGGCGTGCCTCCCACGACGAGGACGCGCCGGCCGCGAAGCTTGAGGAAGACCGGCAAGGTCGCGAGCGGCTCGATGCTGCCCGGCCTGGAGCGATGGCGCGGCTTGGACATCGGTCAGAACCCGACCGCCGCCCCGACGGGGTCGCGGTCGTCATCGGCCCCGTAGAGCCGGTGCGGGACCGGAGGCTTGGCCAGGGGCGAAATCGCCAAGCCGTTCCCACTGCCGTCCGCACCGAACACATCCGTCACGATGCCGGCCGCCTGACCCCATGGCGCCTTTTCGGCGAATGTGTAGCCGGCGCCTTCGAGCAATCGTCGGGTGTCGGGCGACAGCCCGTAAGGTTCCATCTCGACGACATCGGGCATCCACTGCATGTGCAGGCGCGGCGCATCGATGGCGTCTGACACGCTCATGCCGTGGTCGACCGTGTTGAGGATGGCTTCGAGCGTGATCGTGATGATGCGCGACCCGCCCGGGCTGCCGATCACCATGGCGAGCCTGCCGTCCTTGGTGAGGATGGTGGGGCTCATCGACGAGATCGGAGTCTTGCCGGGGGCCGCCGCGTTGGCATCGCTGCCGACCAGGCCGAACTGGTTCGATGCGCCCGGTTTCGAAGCAAAATCGTCCATCTCGTTGTTCATCAACACGCCGGTGTCGCCGGCGACGCGGCGCAGCCCGAACCAGGAGTTCAGCGTGTAGGTCACCGAGACGGCGTTGCCGGCGCCGTCGGCGATCGAGAATTGCGTCGTCTGCTGCCCTTCCGCCTCGCGGGACCGTGGAGCCCCGAGCGACGCCGAGGGCGTCGCCTTCACCGGGTCGATGCCGGCGCGGAGTTTCGCCGCGTAGGCCTTGTCGAGCAACGCCGCGATCGGGTTCTGGACGAAATCCGGATCGCCGAGGCCTTGCCGGTCGCGGTAGGCGCGGCGCATGGCCTCGACCAGAACGTGGACGGAGGCGGCCGAATGGAACCCCATGGCGCCCAGGTCGTAGCCCTCCAGGATGTTGAGGATCTCGCAGATAGCGACGCCCCCGGCGCTCGGCGGCGGCGCCGACTGGATCGCGTAACCCCGGTAGGTGCAGCGGATCGGCTCCATCTCGCGCACCCTGTAGGCTGCGAGATCGGCTTCGGTGATCATCCCGCCGCCGGCGCGGCTGGCCTCCGCGATCGCGTGGCCGATGCCACCTTTGTAGAAGGCGTCGGCCCCCCCGGCCGAGATGGCCTGCAGCGTGTCGGCCAATTCCGGCTGAACCAGCCGGTCGCCGACCGCAACAGGTTTGCCCTCACGCATGAAGATGGCGGCCGTCCGCGGGTCGGCGGCGAAGTCCTCGGCGCCGAGGTCCAGCAGGGTCGTGTCGGCGGGCGCCAGCGTAAAGCCGTCGCGAGCCAGCCGGATCGCCGGCGCGATCAGCTCGGCGCGCGGCTTCGTACCGTAATGCTCCCGCGCCCATTCGAGACCGGCGACCGAGCCCGGCACGCCCACTGCGAGCCAGGTGTCGGTCGAGCGGCCCTTGACCACGTTGCCCTGCGGGTCCTGGAACATGGTGGCGGTCGCGACCGCCGGCGCTCTCTCGCGGAAATCCAAGAAAGTCGAGTGGCCGTCCGCCAGGCGGAGGGTCATGAAGCCTCCGCCGCCGAGGTTGCCGGCCGCCGGAAACACCACGGCCAGCGCATAGCCGACCGCGACCGCCGCATCGACGACGTTGCCGCCTTGCCGCATGACCTCGGCCCCGACCTCGGAGGCCAGGTGTTGCGCCGTCACCACCATGCCGCGATCGGCCCCGACGGGCGCAGGCGCGGCCGCGAACCCGGGCGAGGTCGCAAGGAGCGCCAGAGCGAAGGCAGCAGGTCGACGCATCGGGGATGGTCCTCGGCTCTGGTCAGTGGATGGCGGCAGGGTAGCCGAGCCCTCGCGCCGTGGACAGGGGGGCCGGCCTCGGCTAAGCGGGCGGATGTTCAAGAACCTCTACCGTTGGACCCTCGCCCTGTCCGAGAGCCGGCATGCCCCGCTGGCGCTGGGCGCCGTAGCCTTCGCGGAAAGCTCGTTCTTTCCGATCCCGCCGGACCTCATCCTTGTGCCGATGGCGCTGGCCCAGCCGCGCCGGGCCTGGTTCTACGCCGCCATCGCGACGGTGGCATCGGTGGCCGGCGGCGTGCTCGGCTACGCCATCGGGGCCGTGCTCTACGATACGCTCGGCCAGTGGCTGATCTCGGCCTACCATTACGGCGACAAGCTCGACGCGCTGCGGGCCGCCTATGCGCAGTGGGGCTGGCTGGTCATCCTGATCAAGGGTCTGACGCCGATCCCCTACAAGCTCGTCACCATCATGAGCGGACTGCTCGGCTACAATTTCGCGCTGTTCGTGCTGCTATCGATCGTCACCCGGGGCGCGCGGTTCTTCATCTTGGCGGGTCTCCTCAACCGGTTCGGCGATCCGATCCGGGGCGCGCTGGAGCGGCATTTCGCTGCGATCCTGATCGGCTTCCTGGCCGTCGTCGTGGCCGGCTTCTACATCGCCACGCATTTCGTCTGACCTCGGAGGGGGACGCCTTGCGCGACATGGTCACCTTCGGCACCGTCCGAACCGCCCCGGCGGCCTTCATCGGAGTGACGGCGCTGACGGCCGTCGCCGCGGCCTGGTGGCTGCAGTGGCGCGGCTATGCGCCGTGTGAACTCTGCCTCAAGGAACGCTTCCCCTATTACGTGGGCGTCGTTCTCTCTGGCGCGCTGGCTCTGGGGGGCTCCCGCCGACCGGCCGGCCGCCGCCGGCAGGCGGCACTTCGGTTCGGCTACGCTCTCCTGACCCTGGTCTGGATCGCGAGCGCCGCCCTCGGGGCCTATCATACCGGGGTCGAATGGAAGCTCTGGGCCGGCCCCGCGGAATGTTCGGGCACAGCCGCGGCCCCGGCGGCCGTCGGCGATTTCCTGAAGCAGCTCGAGAGCGTGACGGTGGTGCGCTGCGACGAGGCCGCCTTGCAGGTTTTCGGCCTGTCGCTGGCGGCCTGGAACGCGCTCCTGTCGATCGGTCTCGCAGGCCTGTCGGTCAGGGGCAACCTCGGAAGGCCAAAGCGGCAGGCACGAGCGGGTTCGTGAGAAACCGCCGAACCCGGCACAGCACTGTATGTGGACAGGATCAGCCCGAGCCCGGTACGAAGGCGTCGAAGGCGGCCCAGAACTGCTGCCGGAACACATCCCGTTCGATCAGGATCTCGTGACGGCTGTGCGGGACCGCTACGACACGGCTGGCCCGGAGCCGGGCTATCAGGCGATCGGTCGCACGTGGCTCGACCACGCGGTCGTAACCCGGATTGACCGCCAGAACCGGCGTCGTCATCCGAAGCGGGTAGTCGTTGTCGTGCAGTCGGGCCATGGCCACGAAAGCGGCATGCACCCAGCCGATCGTGGGGGCACCGAGCGCCAGGCGCGGCTCCGCCCTGAGGTAATCGAGAACAGTCTGGTAGCGGGCTTCGTCCGAGGTCAGCAGATTGTTCGCGAAGGTGCCGAAAAGGCCCGCCCGCGCACGCACGCCCGGTACGAAGCTGCCGGAGAGGCCGCCATACCGGCATAGACGCGCCGTGGCGCGCAGCGTTTCGGCAAAGGGGAGCCTCGCGATCTCGATCATCGGCGCCGATAGGACGAGGCGGCGAAAAACGCCCGGATGGTCGGCTGCGAAGTTCAGCGCCACCGCGCCCCCCATGGAATGGGCCAGGCCGAACCACGGCTTCGGGCAGAACGGCTGCAGGACCTGATCGACCACGGCCAGCAGATCCGCCTGGTAGTCGAGAAAGCTCGCGACATGGCCCTTGCGCGCATCGGCAAGCAGACGGTCCGACAAGCCCTGCCCGCGCCAGTCGAACACCACGACGGCGAAGCCCCGGTCGAGAAGGTCGGCGGCAACGTCGAGGTATTTCTCGATGAACTCACTGCGCCCGGTGCAGACCACAACCGTGCCGACGGGCGGATCCCTCCGGGCCGGGTTGGGCGCCATCCAGCGAACCGCGCGCAGGATCGTACCTTCACTCGACACCGGACCCACGATGGCGCCGGACGCGATCCTGTGGCGGGCGTCGACGAGCCTGAAATCCGGGGTCCGGCCGTTGCGGTCCCGCCTCGGGCCGACTCCGGCGATGGTTCGCCCGCCCGAGGCGGGACGCCCCCACCACGGAAGCTCGAACCCCAGCAAGGAATTGCGGCCGGGTTCCGCAGGATCTTCGAAGCCGGACGTTTCCGAGAGCCCGCGGCTGCCGGCTCCCGATCCCGCAATCCGAGACGGGCCGGCGAGATCCGTCGCCTGGATGGGCGCGGGTCGGCCAACCGCGTCAAGCCGCCTCAGCCCTGCGTCATTCCCGACAAATGCGGCTGCCATGGGCGTCGTTGCTCCGGTCGTATGATCGGCGGCATGCGCCGGCCGTCCTCCACCATGGACGTCACAAAAGCGATGTCTGGCGGCACGCTTGCGTCTTGCGCGGAACGGACGGACCGCGACGTCGTGCCAGGATCCTGCCGACGGATCCTGAACGCCGCCGTAACGCCTCGCCGGACCGAATAGACACGGTCGGTTTCTTGTCTGGTGGAAGCCTCAATTCCCAGGAACATTGTCGCGCCTCGGGCGTAGCCGGTCCATGACGCAGTCGCAATCCGTCGGCCAAGCCGTGGTCCTGATCGTCGAGGACGAGCCGCTGGTCCGTATGATGGTCATCGAACTTTTCGAGGACGAGGGATTCGAGGTGCTCGAAGCCGCCAATGCCGATCAGGCGCTGTCGGTGTTCGGCCAGCGTGAGGATGTGGCGCTCCTCTTCACCGACGTCGAAATGCCTGGCTCGATCGACGGCTATGGACTGGCCCGCTGGGTGCACGCCAACCGTCCCGCGGTGAAGACGATGATCGTTTCCGGCCGCGCCCTACCCCGGGCGGGCGACATCCCGGACGGCGCTGCCTTCATCGGAAAACCCTATGACCACGACGACGTCATGCGACGGGTGCAAGTCATGATGGGTTCGTGACATCGCGCGCTTCCCACGGATCACGATCGGCATCCGCTCTCGGGATGGGACGTCCCGGGGCGCTCGCCCCCAAAACCTGCTGAGCCGAAGCTTTGAACTGCTGCCATCGCGGCGGCTTGGACCAGTGCGGCCTTGAGACTGGCGTGATCCGCCACGCCGAGTCCCGCGATGTCGAAGGCGGTACCATGGTCGACGCTGGTGCGCACGAAAGGCAGTCCGACCGTGATGTTCACCCCATGGTCGATGCCGAGATACTTGACCGGGATAAGGCCCTGATCGTGGTACTGCGCCACCACGATATCGAACGCGCCGCGCCGCGCCCGCATGAAGACCGTATCCCCGGGCCAGGGTCCTGATACGTCGATCCCCTCGGCCCGTGCCGCCGCGATGGCGGGCGCGATGATGTCGAGGTCCTCGCGGCCGAAGAGCCCGTTCTCGCCCGCATGCGGGTTGAGCCCCGCCACGGCAACCCTTGGTTTTGCGATCCCGAAGCTCCGTGCCGCCCGATCGGCCAAGCGGATGGCCCGCGTCTCCGCCTCGAGCGTCACGGCCCTGACGGCATCCAGAAGCGACAGGTGGATCGTCACCAGCAGCACCCGAAGCTCGTCATTGGCCAGCATCATGGCGAAATCCCGCGTGCCGCTGCGCTGGGCCAGGATCTCGGTGTGCCCGGGATGATCGATGCCGGCGGCCCGCCAGGCATCCTTGTTGATGGGCGCCGTCACCAGGGCGGAGATCCGCCCTGCGAGGGCATCGTCGATGGCGCGCGTCACATAGCCGAAGGCGGCGGCGCCGGCCTCCGCCGAGACGTGGCCGAGGGCAAGATCGTCCGGCAGGGCTCCGACCTGGATCACCGGAATGGCACCGGGCAGACCCGCGGCCTCGCCCGGCGTCGCAATGGCCTCGATCGGGATTTGGGCGCCGACGACAAGGGCGGCACGGCGTAGGGCTCCAACATCGCCGTAGACCAGGCAAGCCGACCCCACACCCTCGGCGAACAGGCGCACGACGATCTCCGGGCCTATCCCGGCGGGATCTCCCATCGTGATGCCGATCGGCGCTGTCATGGTAATTCCGGCTCCTGTGTTGGCGCGGGGTTGTATCAAAGCGCGAGGCCCGGCACTACATGGCGAGATGAAGCCTATCCGACCTCGGGCCGCGGACGTCCGATCATGTCGAACCAAACCAGCGATTTTCCGAAAGCCGACAGCCTGTCGTTCGTCGCGGCGCAGGGCTCGGGGATCGTGGCTCGCCTTCGGCGCGACGGCTACGATTTCGTGCCGGGTGCCGCGATGCGTTCCCGGCTGGTCGGAGCCGGCCTCACCGATTGGGACGGCTACGCGCGGAGCTGGGAGGACCTCGGGCCCGACCGGTTCATGGCCGATCGCGGCACGTACCGGAAGCGCCGCTTCGCGTGCTTCTCGGCCCGGGGGGCTGGCTTCCGACCGAAGCCCGCTCAGGCCCATTATCAGACCCGCCAGGACAACCCCTTGAACGGCGGCATAGCCCGCCTGTTCGAACCGATGCGAGATGCGGTCGCGCTCCACCCGGCCAATCGCGCCATCCTGACGGTTTGCCGCGACCTCTTCGTGGCCGCCACTTCCGTCGCGCGACGGCCCGCTGCCTGGCACATCGAGATGCACCAGTTCAGGATCGAGGCGCATCCCGGCGTGAGCGGCAAGCCGACTCCCGAAGGTCTCCATCGCGACGGCGTGGACTGGGTGCTGGTGCTGATGGTGCGCCGCGAGAACGTGACGGAGGGCGTCAGCACGATCGCGGACGCGGCTGGCACGATTCTGCAGGACGCGACGCTGACGGAGCCGCTCGATGCTTCCCTGGTCGACGACCGCCGCGTGTTCCACGGCGTCAGCCCGATCCGTCCCGCCGACCCGCTGCGGCCGGCCTGGCGCGACGTGCTGGTGGTGACGTTCCGCGGCGAGCCGCGCGGGGACGGATCGGAGGCGTAGGATGGCCCGGCTCAGCGTTAACCTCAACAAGATCGCCTTGCTGCGCAACGCGCGCCGCACCGGCGTGCCGGACGTCCTGCGGTTCGGCCGACTGGCGCATGAGGCCGGCGCGCACGGGTTGACGATCCATCCGCGGCCCGACCAGCGTCACATCCGCCGGAGCGACGTTCCGGCGCTGGCCGCCATGATGCGGCCCTGGCGGCCCGGTTTCGAGTTCAACATCGAAGGCAATCCGGACGCGAATTTCATGGCGCTGGTGGCCGAAGTGTCGCCCGAGCAGTGCACGCTGGTGCCGGACGGCCCCGGCGTTCTCACATCCGAGGAGGGATGGCGGCTCGATGCGGCCCAGTCGGAAATCGTGCGCGGCGCCATCGCCACCTTGAAGGCCGTCGGCTGTCGCGCCGTGGTCTTCGTCGATCCCGATCCCGCGGCCGCGGAGCGGGCCGCAGCGGTCGGGGCGGACGCCATCGAGATCTTCACGGGCACCTATGGGTCCGCCTTCGCGCGCGGCGATCACGGCGCTGCGCTGGGGCGCGCAGTCGAGACGGCCCGTCGTGCCCTCGATCTCGGCCTCATGGTCAACGTCGGCCATGACCTCAACCTCCTGAACCTGCCGCCGCTCGTGGCCGCGATCCCCGATATCCACGAGGCATCGATCGGCCACGAGCTGACCGCGGACGCGCTCGAGATGGGTTGGGCGGCGGCAATTGCGGCTTACCGCGACGCATTGGCGGGGGCGGCCGCCGAATCCAAGGGCGGCCTCGCCGACGCTTCCTGACCGCGCCTCAGCGCCGCAGGGCACCTTTCCGGCGCAAGGTGTCCCGCAACCGGTCGAGCGGCGGAGAATAGAGGAAGCCGAAGGAGACCGCGCCGTCGCGACCGTCGACCGCGTGGTGGAGCTTGTGGGCCTGATAGAGTCGTTTCAGGTATCCGCGCCGGGGCACGTGACGGAACGGCCAGCGCTGATGCACGAGCACGTCGTGCATCAGGAAATACAGCACGCCATAGACGATCATGCCGACCGAGATCCAGAAGGCCGGAGCCCACCGGTGCCCCAGCAGCATCAGCGATACGGCCAGCACGGCGAAGAAGATGGCATAGAGGTCGTTGCGTTCGAGCAGGTCGTCGTGGGTCTCGTGGTGCGACCTGTGCCAGCCCCAGCCCCAGCCATGCATGATATAGCGATGGATCAGGTTGGCCGCGACTTCGGTCCCGGCCACGGTGGCGAAGACCAGCACCGCAGGACCGACGAAGTTCGGCACGACGATCTCCTCCGACTCAGCGTGGCTGTGGCAGCCCGGCGGGCTTGGCCCGCTCGGCCGGTGCCGTTCGCTCGGCGGGAAGGCGCCACCACGGAACCGACGGAGCCGTGTGATGTTCGTGGTGGTAGCCGAAATGGAAGCAGGTCAGCAGCGACATCGTCCAGGAGAAATGGTTCGACCGCGCCCGATGGTCGTCGCCGAAGTCCTCCTCCTCCCGCCGATGAGGCAGGTAGGTGCCGAAGTAGAAGAGTTGCACGGCCGACAGGATCGCCGGCACGGCCCAGAATAGCAGGAGGCGCTGCGGGGCCACGTGCAAGACCGAAACGTAAAGCGCGATTGCTCCGAGCAGCCTCGCCAATTGGCCCGCCGACAGATATTCGATGAAGAAGGCGCCGAACCAGCGCCATGCGGCCAAGCCTCCGTCGCCGGCGAAATCCGGGTCGTGTTCGGTGCCCGGCGCGCGGTGATGGGCGAAATGACGCGCCACCAGGTCGTCGTACCAAATCCCAGCATAGAGCAGCAGCACCAGGCGGCCGACACCCCGGTTCACCCCGGGCCTGAACGGGGCCAGCGAGCCGTGCATGGCGTCATGTGCCACGATGAACAGGCCGACCGACAGCCAGCATTGCAACGCGATGGTGAGCGGCGCGAACGGCAACGCGATGTGCCACGGCAGCACGAACAGGTCGAGGACATGCAGCGCGAGCCAGCCGCCCGTCACGCATCCGGCCAACGCCAGGCCGAGCACCGTCTGGCGCGAGTGGGGGTCCGTGAAGCGAACCGATGCTGCTCTTGACGACATGGAGGTTTCTGATCAGCAGAGGCGCGTCTGCGCGAAGGTCCCCACGATGTAGTCGCGCAGCGGCTGACCGCCAGTGCTGCGCGCCGGCAGAAGCTTCAGGGCTTCGGCCATGTGATGGCCGAAGCGCTCGCGCGCCCGATCGGCTCCGAGGATCGACACGACGGTGGGCTTGCTGCCGTCCTTGCGCAGGTCCTTCGATTGCGGCCCGATCGCGATGCTGACATCGAACAGGTCGTCGGCGATCTGATAGGCGAGGCCGAGATGGGCCGCGACCTGGCGCAACTCGTCGATGCTGCGGTCGGTAGCCCCGGCCACCCTGGCGCCGATCTCCAGAGCGGCCTCGAACAGCACACTGGTCTTCTGATGGTTCAGGTTTTCGAGCCGTGCCACGGTGGCAGCGGCGGTGCGGTCGTGGAGGTCGGATTCCTGCCCGGTCACAAGGCCGTCGAAGCCGATCGCCGCCGAGAGACGCTCGACCAGCGACAGACGCGTCTGGGCCGGCAGGCAGGTCGCACGCGTCACGGTCGCGAAGGCCTGGTTCAGCAGCGCGACGGCGGCCAGGATGGCGGTGCTTTCGTCGAAACGCATGTGCACGGTGGGCTGACCGCGGCGGAGACCGGCGTCATCCATGCAGGGCAGATCGTCGAGCACCAGGGAGGCGGTGTGCACCATTTCGGTGGCACAGGCCACATCAAGGGCATTCGCCACGGCCGCGCCGAAGTCCACGGCTGCGAGAAGCGTGAGGAGAGGGCGGATGCGTTTGCCAGGCGCCAGCAGCGCATAGCGCACAGCCTCGTTGACCCGCTGCGGTCCGCGATGCCCGGCCGGCACGAGACTGTCGAGCCGAGCGTTCACGGCATTGCGGAGATCTTCGACCCGGGTCGGATGTGCATAAATGGCTTGCATGCGCGGCGCCGAACCTGCCTTTCCGGATCCGGGCAGCGAAGGCCCAGCACATTACTGTCCGACGCATTGGAGAGAAAAGATAGCACCGACAACGCCCGCACGACCGCGCCTATTCGGCGCGGGCCACGGCGGACCCTTGGCGTGGATCGGCGTCGATCCGAGCGCGCCCTACTTCATCGAAGAGACCGGCGCGTCCTGGCATCCGATCGGCCAGAACGACGCCGTCAGCTGGGTCGAACTCGATCCGTTGTTCAAACGACGGGACGTCCCGGCGGTCGAGCGGCATCTCGCCATGCTGAAGGCGCACGGCGTTACCGTGCTGCGGCTGATGCTGGAATATGCACAGGTCCGCCATCGCTATATCGAGAAGCCGGCCGGAACCTTTTCGCCCAACATGCTCCGTTTCTGGGACGATCTCTTCGCCCTGTGCGAGCATCATGGGCTGCGCCTCCTGCTGACCCCGTACGACACCTTCTGGATGTGGCTCCACTTCCGGCACCATCCCTACAACGGAACCCGCGGCGGGCCGCTGGTCCACCCGTCCCACGCCCTGCTCGACCCCGGCATGCGGGACGCGATCAAGCGGCGCCTCTCCTTCGCCACCGCGCGCTGGGGCGGCTCGGGCGCGCTCTTCGCCTGGGACCTTTGGAACGAGATCCATCCGGCCCAGGCGCGCGACTCGGCCGACGTCTTCGACGAGTTCATCGCCGACATCGGCGGCCATCTACGCCAGGAAGAGCTGCGGTTGCACGGCCGTGTCCATCCCCAGACCGTGTCGCTGTTCGGACCGGAATTGCGCTGGCGACCCCACATGAAGATGGAGGGCGCGATCTTCCGTCATCCGGCGCTCGATTTCGCCAATCTCCATATCTACGAGCACGGCACCATCGACGCGCCCAACAACACGGTCGACGCCGCGATCGGCATGGGCCGGATCGTGCGCGAGGCACTGGGCGAGATCCAGGACGGACGGCCGTTCTTCGACAGCGAGCACGGGCCGATCCACAGCTTCAAGGACCGCCACCGCAGCCTGCCCGAGGCGTTCGACGACGAATATTTCCGCCACATGCAATGGGCCCACCTGGCGTCCGGCAGTGCGGGCGGCGGCATGCGCTGGCCCAACCGGACGCCGCACGTGCTGACACCGGGCATGCGGCGAGCGCAGCGCGGGCTGTCGGCCTTCCTGCCGCTCATCGATTGGCGGCACTTCGACCGGCGCAACGTCGGCCCGGAGCTGATCGTGCGGGCCCGGGGCGGAGCGGAGATCGGCCCCAACCGTCTGGCCCGCTTCGGCTGCGCGACCGCCACGCAGGCCGTGGTCTACCTGCTGCCCCGCGACAGGCTCGACCCGACAGGAATGATGCAGGAGGGTGCCGAGCCCCTCGTGCTCTCGGTCGCCGTTCCGGGGCTCGCCCGGGGAACCTATCGGGTGACGGGCTGGCATACGGCGGAAGGTCAGGCCACAACGACCGGGACGCAGGAACTCGATGCCTCCGGCTTGATCGCTCTGCCTTCATTCGGGCGCGACCTCGCGGTGGCACTGTCCCGGGTGGCTGGATGACGCAGGCCGGGTTTACGGCAGCTATCACATGTGGCGGCGCTGCAATCCGGCCGTGAAGGTCTTCCGGCATGTCGGAGTCAGATTGGGCACATTGGCCCTCATGCAGGTGATCAGCGCATCCTCGTCCGGAAACACGTAGCTGCACAACGTGGTCGCATCGACTTGGCAGGCAGCCTGCTCTTCGGGCGTAATATGGAATTTATTGGCGATCTGCGCCTCTGCAGCCGTCAGGCCGAGCCCGAGGATCAGGGTCGAGAGAAGTGTCACAAGCATTCGGATAACCCGGCCCACGTTGACGACCGCAATGGATGACAGACCTGCTAGCAGGATCCATGCTGAACGGAGAATGTATCGCACTGGATCATCTACGGCGGGTCACCACGCCGATCGAAGATTTATGGTATGTCGTACCGATCCCGGCGCGTAACCGCGGCGCGACGGCAGACAGGCCTGGGCTTGACGTCCGGGGCGTCCAGCCCAGCTTGCCGGTATACGGGCCGTTAACGTAGCGGCCGCATGCTTTGCTCATCGCCGGTTCGACGGTCCGGAGGAACCATGGTCCATTTCGTGAGGGCGCCCAATCGTGCCGCCGCCGAAGACTTGGCGTCCGCGCTGTTCTGTCGACACAGACCGTTATGTGTCTCGAGCCGGCACATCCCCGGTGCCGTCGAGCTACCGGCATGGAAGGTCGAGACCATCGACTGCTTCGGCGAAGCCTGGTCGAGCGCCAGACCGGTCACTCTGATGAATTGGCGCGCACCCCGCCGCTGAATATCCGGACGGCTTCTGCCGTGGACCCATTCGTTCCCAAGGTAGCGTGCGATGCCAATGCCCTGGATCGTGACGGAACGTCCCGCGACCTGCTCGTTGCAGCCTTCATGATCCTGGCGCGGAACGGCTGCCTGAGCCTGTTCGCGCCGTCAGGTGTGGTGGCCGAGACCCTGCACCCCCATGCGCCAGCCGACGTCAAGGCGGCGGTTCGTGCGGCCGCCACGGCCCCAGCGCCGCGGCACCTCACAGCCGCTCAGCACATCGATCGCATTCGCGTACGGGCCATCATGCGTGGCGACGGACGCCCGGGCAAACACGACGCCGACGCATCGCACCTGTCGGAAGCCGCGGAGGCCGGGTGCACTCATTTCATCACGCAGGACGGCAAGATCCTGCGCCGGCGCGACACGCTCCGCCGGGCGCTCCCGCCCTGCTTTGCCGTGCAGACCCTGGCCGAGTTCATGGCCGGCACGACGCCGTCCCGGGATGGACGCGGACTTTCATAGGCTCGCACCATCGCATCCGGACAATCGTGCCGCGGTGAGGTGGCGCGACGGCGCAGCGGCCGCGAATGAGCTCAACGGCATGTGCCGACAGCACGCGCTCGATCAGGCCGCCTTCGCCCGGCGTCGCGCCGGCTTCTTGGCCGTGACGCTCTCCTCATCGGCCTTTCGTTCTTCGACGGCTTCCACGGGTTCCGGTTGGGCGACAGGGGCGCTCTTGCGGCCGAGCCCGATCGTCTTGGCCAGATTGGATCGCGCATCGGCGTAGGCCGGGGCCACCATCGGATAATCCTTGGCGAGACCCCATTTGGTTCGATATTCGTCGGGCGACAGGCCATGCTCGGAATGCAGATGGCGCTTCAGGGATTTGAAGCGGCGGCCATCTTCCAGGCAAACGATGTAGTCGTGCGATACCGATTTCTTGATCGGCACTTTCGGCTGCAGCGGTTCCTGCGGCACGTCCGGCTTGACCTCGCCGGACAGCAGCCCGAGCGAATCATGGACCGACCTGATCAAGGCCGGCAATTCGCCTGCCGGTACGGAATTATGTTCGACATAGGCCGAGACGATTTCGGCCGTCATCTCGACTCTGTTCAGCGTTGCTTCGATATCGGTCATCTAAAGGCCCATTGTGTGGATCCCTCGCATTAGAACGCGTCAAACGAAATTGCAAGTCGATCGGGCAATGCAACATCGAAGTCGTCGTTCGAGGTAGCACAGAAAATAGACGAGCTGCCTATTCAAGCCACGAACTGCGGGTCGGGCGCCGGACCGAGACCCGACGAGGCCGGTGACAGCCAGGTCGAGGCGCTGTCGACGTCGGTGTCGCCCACGGGCGCTTGCCCGCCGGTCCGGACGTTTGACCGACCGCGCGAGATGGCGCGCTCCACGGTCACGGTGCCGGCGCGTGACGCCCGGCGAGAGCGGACCGTGGTGGACGCGCTCCGCCCCATCGGGCGGCTTTGCCCCGGCCAAGCGATGCGCTAGCTTGTTGGCCGTTCGTTCCTTCGCGATGCTTCGGCCACCCGCATGTCCTCCATGGATCGCTTCCCGAACGATCCCGCGACCCCGGGTCGGGACGCCGCATCGAGCCAACGGCCGCCATCGAGGCTCGAGCCGGAGCCGAGCCCGGAACACGACGGGCGCAAGATCATCCATGTCGACATGGACGCCTTCTACGCGGCCGTCGAGCAGCGCGACGACACCGGCCTCAGGGGAAGGCCGGTGGCGGTGGGCGGCTCGCGCCAGCGCGGCGTCGTGGCGGCCGCCAGCTACGAGGCGCGACGCTTCGGCGTGCGTTCCGCCATGTCGTCCATGGCGGCGATCCGCCGTTGCCCCGACCTCGTCTTCGTCAGGCCGCGCTTCGAGGTCTACAAGGGTGTCTCGCAGCAGATCCGGACGATCTTCTCGGATTATACGGCCCTGGTGGAACCCTTGTCGCTCGACGAGGCCTATCTCGACGTGACCGAAACCGCGCGCCGCGGTTCGGCGACCGGCATCGCCAGGGAGATCCGCGCCCGCATCCTGGCCGAGACAGGCCTGACGGCCTCGGCGGGCGTGTCCTATAACAAGTTCCTGGCCAAGCTCGCCTCCGATCATCGCAAGCCCGACGGCCTCACCGTGATCGCGCCCGGCCGCGGGCCTGGCTTCGTCGAGACCCTGGACATCGGCCGGTTTCACGGCATCGGCCCGGTCACGGCGGCCCGCATGCGATCGCTCGGGATCTTCACGGGCGCCGACCTCCGCCGACAGCCGCCCGAGCTGCTCGACGGCACCTTCGGCAAGGCCGGACGCTATTACTACTGGGCGGCCCGCGCCGTCGACCATCGTGCCGTCAAGCCCGACCGTGTCCGCAAATCCAGTGGATCGGAAACCACCTTTCCGCAGGATCTGACGACCGAGCCCGAACTGATAGCCGGCCTCGAGCCGGCGGCGGACTCGGTCTGGAGCCATTGCGAGGCCTCCGGCATGCGCGGCCGCACCGTCATCCTGAAAGTCAAATATGCGGATTTCCGCCAGATCACGCGCAGCCGGACCGGCGACCGGGCGGTCGGCAGCCGCGAAGCGCTCACGGCGGTCGGGCGGGACCTCGTGCGGGCCTTGCTACCGCTGCGGGCCGGCGTCAGGCTGATCGGCCTGACGCTGTCGGGCTTCGAGACGAGCGACCAGCCGGACGAGCGGCAACTGACCTTCCCGCTCTGAGGATCGCTTCGGACAAGACCCCGCCCGAATTCCGAACCTTGCGCCTGCGGATCGTTCAGCCTGCAGCGTGCAGGGCTGCGAACACACGTGCCGGGGTGGCCGGCATGTCGATGTGGGTGACGCCTGCGCCGCGGTGGAGCGCGTCCACGACAGCGTTCATCACGGCCGGACAGGCCCCGATCGTGCCGGCCTCTCCGGCGCCCTTCAACCCAAGCGGATTGGTGGTCGACGGGATGTTGCGGGTGCGGAAGTCCACGAACGGCAGGTCGGCGGCGCGCGGCAGGCAATAGTCCATCAGCGACGCCGTCACGAGCTGGCCGTCGTCGGCGTAGACGGTCCGCTCCAGCAATGCCTGCCCGACTCCCTGGGCGACCCCGCCGTGCACCTGCCCGGCCAGCAGCATCGGGTTCAGGGTCATGCCGAAATCGTCGCAGATGGTATAGCGCAGAACCTCCACGGTCCCGGTCCCGGGGTCGATCTCCACCTCGCAGACATGGGTGCCGTTCGGATAGGTGGCCGTGTCGGGTGTGAAAGTGTCGGTCGCGCTGCGAACCTCCTCCGTGGCACCCGGCAGCCTGGCGATGTCTTCATAGGTGAGGGCGCGATCGGTGCCGGCCACCCGGACAGCACCGTCGGCGATCTCGAGATCCGTCACGGCGGCTTCGAGTTCCTCGGCCGCGAGTTCCTTCAAGCGGCCGGCCAGGACGTCGGAGGCCCGGGCGATCATGGCCGAGCCCACGGGAATCGAACGCGAGCCACCCGTGCCGTTGCCGGTCTTCACCCGGTCGGTGTCGCCCTGGACCACGCGGACGCGCTCCGGCGCGACGTCGAGATATTGCGACACCGTCTGGGCATAGGCCGTGGCATGGCCCTGGCCGTTCGACTGCGTGCCGACCAGCACCGTGAAGGTGCCATCGGGTTCGAGCGCCACCGAGCCTTCCTCGCCCGAGCCCCAGGCCGTGCATTCGATATAGCTCGACAGGCCGATGCCGCGGAGCTTGCCCGCCGCCTTGGAATTCGCGAGCCGGGCCGCAAAGCCGGCGTGGTCGGAGGCCGACAGCGCCTCGCGCATCGCGCCTTCGAAGTCGCCCACGTCATAGGTGCGGTCCGTGTGGGTCTTGTAGGGCATCTGCGACGACTTGACGAAGTTGAGCGCCCGGATCTCCGCGGGTGCGAGGCCGGCCGCCCGCGCGCAATTGTCGACGAGCCGCTCGAGCACATAGGCGGCCTCGGGACGCCCTGCCCCACGATAGGCGTCGACCGGGACCGTGTTGGTATAGACACCCCGGCAACGGGCATGGACGCACGGGATGTCGTAGGTGCCGGTCGCCATGGTGGCACCGAGCCACGGAATGAAAGGCCCGAACTGCGACAGGTAGGCGCCGAGATTGCCCAGGATGTCGACCCTGAGGGCCACAAAACGGCCAGCGGCATCGAGCGCCATCTCGGCCGTGGTGAGGTTGTCGCGCCCCTGCGCATCGCCCAGGAAATGCTCGGTGCGGTCGGCCACCCATTTGACCGGCGCCCCGGTACGTTGGGCCGCCACCAGCAGCAGCGGATATTCGCGGTAGATCACGGCCTTGGTGCCGAAACCCCCGCCGACGTCGTGGGTCACGACGCGCAGGTCCTCGGGCTTGATCTTCATGACCTGGCCGCCGACGGAACCCTGCAGGCCGTGCACGCCCTGGCTGCCCGTGGTCAGCGTGTAGCGGCCCGACGCCGCATCGTATTCGCCGATCGCCGCCCGGGGTTCGAGGTAGTTGGCCACCAGCCTGTTGTTGTCGACCGTCAGGCTGATGCGCCGCGCCGCGCCGGCGAAGGCCGCATCGACGGCCGCGCGGTCACCGAGTTCCTGGTCATAGGCCTGGTTGCCGCCGAGGTCCGGCCACACGGCGGGGGCGCCCGGCGCCAAGGCGTCGAGCAGGCCGACGACCGCCGGCTTGGAATCGTAATCGATCGGCAGCGCTTCGGCGGCCCCGCGCGCAGCCTCCTCGGTCTCGGCCACCACCATGGCGACGGCATCGCCGACATGGCGCACGCTGCCGAGGGCCAGCACCGGATAGGGTGGAAGCGCCATAGCGGAGCCGTCGCTGTTGGTCATCGGTGCAAGGCAGGGCAGGCCATCGAGATGGGCGACGTCGCGCGCCGTGAGGACGAGCTTGACACCCGGCATCGCCCGGACCTCGGCCACGTCCCCGATCGTGAAGTCGGCATGGGCGTGGGGCGACCGCACGAAGACGGCGTGGAGCGTGCCCTCGGGCGCGACATCGGCCGTATAGCGGCCGGCACCCGTGATGAACTTGGCATCCTCGACCCGCTTGACCGGCTGCCCCAGTCCGAACTTCATTGGCTTCATGGCGGCGTCCTTCGCGTATTCCGGAGTCCTGCGCCCGTCCACCGGCGCGGCGCTTCGTCGATCTCTCTAGCACGTCGGGCGCGCCGCACGACACCGGCCAATCGCCTCGGTCGGGACAGCTTGACATCGCTGCGGACGCGATCTTTCCAGCCATGACGTTTCGAGGTCACGGAAGGGATGCGCTGTCCGACCGGTCGTGTCTTCCCGGGTCCGGCCCATGACGTCGGATCGCGCGACGCTGAAGACGCCGTCCGAGGTGGTTCTGATTGCCGCACCGAACAGCATCTCGGCCAACCCGGAACCCACCGTGAGATCACCAACTTGCGGTTGATTCGTCTTCGTTCCCGCTTCTGGTGGAGCGTCATTTTGACCCGAAGCAATCGTTCCCGTCCGGGCCCTCACTCCTGACGATCTTTCCCTGTCTGCCCCGCACATGCCACGTCGGGCAACAGCAATAGCGATCAGGCGCTCCCGGCAAGTGCAGGACCCCGGAAACGCCCATGAACACGCCGAACCGAGTGATAGCCGATCGACGGACCTCACGACGGCGAGGCGTCGATGGCCAGCCGATCATAGCCCTTCGCCCGATAGATCGCGGCCGAGACGACCCAGCTCGCGACGAAGATGCCGATGATCACGAAACCGATATTGCCGAAATCGTCGTTGAACGACCCGATCCAATCCCAGAAGACGCCCTTGAAAGCGAGCTTATCTCCGATCAGGCCCAGCGCCTCGCTGCCGCCGACCAGCAACGCTACCAAGATCGAAACCGCTGTGACGGTCATGTTGTAATAGTGCTTACGCAGCGGCTTGACGAAGGCCCAGCCGTAGGCGCCCAGCATCAGAATGCTGTCCGTGGTGTCGATGAGGCACATGCCGGCCGTGAACAAGGCAGGGAACACCAGGATCGACCAGATCGACAAGCCGTGCGACGCCTCCGCGGCCGAGATGCCAAGCAGTCCGACCTCGGTGGCGGTGTCGAAACCCAGGCCGAACAGGAACCCGAGCGGATACATCTGCCAGCTTCGCCCGATCATGGCGAACAACGGGCGGAACAGCCGCGCCAGCAGCCCGCCATGGGCCAGCACGTGGTCCATGTCCTCCTCGACGTAGCGACTGCCGGCCTTGACCTCCTGGAACCGCGCGTAGACCGAGCGCAGCACCTGGATGTTCATCGCCGCGATGACCAGCAGGAAGAACGAGGAGATCAACGTGCCGATCACGCCACCAATGTTCTTGAAGGTCTCGAATTGCTCCTTGAAGGCGGCAGCGGTCAGCGCGAGGGCGATCGAGCCCAGCACGACGATCGTCGAATGGCCGAGCGAGAAGAACAGCCCCACGCTCACCGGGCGCTTTCCGTCCTGCATCAGCTTGCGCGTCACGTTGTCGATGGCCGCAATATGGTCCGCGTCCACGGCGTGGCGCAGCCCGAACGTGTAGGCAAGCAGCGCCGTGCCCAGCAACCAGTGGTAGTCGCGGAAGGCGATCAGCGCCCAGGCCCAGGCGGCGCCATTGGCGAACAGCAGCAGCGTGTAGATGGCGATGATTTTTCCGCGCACATTCGTGGAACCGTCGTCCGCGATGGACCGGATCAGGCTCAGCACCGCGTCACTCCCTCGAAAGATCGACCGTTCGCGTCCGTCGAACGCGTTCTCCGTCGGCCCGTCCCCACGTCCGACATGCTGCCCGACGACTCACCTCGACGATCCCCGTCGAGCGCTGACGCTGGAACATAGGGTGGGCCGGCGCCAACGTAAATCCTGGGTTTTGCGCCAGGACAATCGGTGAAGGAGTGTGTGCAAACCGGTAAAGGCGCCCCGTACCGACATGTGCTGCGGCGCCGGTCTGCCGCTGGCCGCGAGGCGTCAGATGGTTGTTGTCGTCAGAGGTCAGCATCGGGCAGCGACAGGACGGATCTCGCGTCAGTCGAGCGTCAGCTCCCGCCCGGCCCCGAGCCCCGATAGCGCCCCGAGGATCGCAAGGCCGGTGAACAGGACCGGCACGGCCCCGAAGCCGCCCGACCATTGTCGAATCAACCCGACCAGCAGCGGCCCGCCGGCCGCCAGCGTATAGCCGACGCCCTGCGCCATGCCGGACAGACGGGCCGCGGTGGCCGGATCGGGCGCCCGGAGCAGGATGATGGTGAGGGCCACGGCCAGCAGGCCACCCTGCCCCAGGCCCAGCAGTGCAGCCCAGCCCCAAGCCTGCCACACTGGCGCGTAGAAACACCCCAGGATGCCGCCGAGCACAAGGCCGTAGAGCGCGACCGACACGGCACGCTGATCGCGCCCCATGGTGGCGAGCGAAGGCGCGCCGAGGCAGCCCACCATCTGGCCCACGACCGAGATCGACAGGATGTAGCCGGCCGCGGCCGCGTCGAGGCCGCGATCGCGCAGGATGGGGGCGAGCCACCCGAACACGGAATAGGCCAGCGCCGACTGCAGCCCCATGAAGAAGCTCACCTGCCAGGCGAGCCCGTCGCGCCACAGCGATCGCGCCCGGACGACCCCGGCCGCGGCGGCGCGGCGTGCGACGATCGCGGGCAGCACCTGCGGCAGCCATAGCAGCGCCACCGCGAGGGCCGGCAGGGCCCAGGCCGCGAGGCCGACGGCCCAGGAGCCGGAGCGCTGCGCGAGCGGCACCGTGAAGGCCGCTGCAACCGCGGCGCCGCCGCTGAGCGACATGGAATAGAGGCCGGTGAGCAGCGCGATCCGGTCGGGGAAGTCGCGCTTCACGAGGCCGGGAAGCAGGACGTTGCCGAACGCGATGCCGACGCCCGCCACGAACCCTCCGAGAAGCAGCGCCGGCACGCTCGCCAAGCCGCGCAGTCCCGTGCCGACCGTCACGGCGAGCAGCGCTGCCATGACGACGCGTTCGGTGCCGAAGCGCCGGGCGAGTTGGGCCGCCAGGGGCGAGAACAGGCCGAGGCACAGCACCGGGACGGTGGTCATCAGGCTCGCGCCCGCCGGTCCCGCTCCGGTGCCACGCATGACCTCGGGCAGCAGCGCCGACAGGCTCGAGAACAGGACCCGAAGGTTCAAGGCGATCAGCATGAGGCAGATGCCGAGAAACAGCCGCCCGTGGCGCGACGACCCGGCGGGCGGGCTCGGCGCCGCGGCGGCCTCGGTGCCGATCGGGGGCATGCCGACGGGTTCGGGATCGGCAAGCGACGGCATCGTTGGGCTGTCCATGCGGGCTGGGTCCCACGCACGACGCCCAGGGTCAATCCAGAACCAACGATGGCCGGACCGACATGGTGCGGGCAAGGCTGCGCCCATGCGTCCCCAGCTTCAAGACTCGGGCGCGCGCCAGCCGAGGACGCGCCGTTCGACCTTGGCGACCAGCACCGAACTGGCGTAGCCGAGCCCGCCGAGCAGGATGACGCCGGCGTAAAGGTCGGCGGCACGGAACGAGCGGGACGCGAGCAGGATCCAGTTGCCCAGCCCCTGGCGGGCCGCCAGCATCTCGCAGACGACCGACAGGATCAGCGCCACCGTGAGCCCGAGCCGCATGCCGGCCAGGATGTCCGGGCTCGCGGACGGCAGCGCGATGCGCAACACCGTGGCGAGGCGCGACAGTTGCAGGGCGCGGGCGACCTCGTAGAGGCGGGGTTCCACGGTCGCGAAGCCGTGGACCGTGGCGAGAAGCACCGGCCAGAGCGAGCCGAAGCCGACCACCGCCAGCACCATGCCGTCCGACAGGCCGAGCACCGCGATGGCGACCGGGATGATGGCGGAGGCCGGTAGCGGCCGGAGGAACGCGAGCAGCGGCCCGAGATAGGTCCTGAGACGCGGGGACGTCCCGATGCCGGCGCCCATCACGACGCCCACCACCGATGCGATGATCCAGCCCAGGACCATGCGGCGGACCGTAGCGAACAGGTTGGCCGCGAGCGCGCCACCGCTCAAGCCCCGGATCAGCGCGCTCCAGGCCTTGTCCGGCCCGGGGAGGAAGACCGGCGACACCAGGCGATGATCGGCGACGAGTTGCCACGAGGCCACGAAACCCGCCGCCACCAGCAGGCTTCCGCCGAGCCAGAGCCAGGAGCGCACGGCCTTCATCGTGGGCGCTCGGCCAGGGCGGCCCGACCCAGCAGATGGTTCTGGGCCCAGGTGAGCGCCGCGTCGAGGATCACGCCCAGGAGACCGATCCACAGCAGATAGGCCAGCATCAGGGCCGGATCCAGCGCCTGCTGGGCCACCATGATGGCATTGCCGAGCCCGCGCGGGTCGGCCGCGATCTCGACCGTGACGGCGACCACCAACGCGATGCCGAACGCCAATCTGAGCGCCACGATCAACCTTGGAAAGGCTGCCGGCAGGACGATCTTGATGACCCGCTGCGGGAACGTCAGGCCGAGCACCCGCGCCACCTCGGTGAGTTGCGGCTCGATGCCCGCGATGGCGGAGCGGGTCAGGATCAGCACCGGCCAGGTGCAGGAGAACGCCACGATGCTGACCTCCATGCCGGTGCCGAAGCCGAGTGCCAGGAGCGCGATCGGGATCAGGGCGATCGACGGGATGGGCCGGATCGCCTCCACGGTCACGTCCATCAGGCGATCGACTGCCCGGAACAGGCCGAACACGACCCCGAGCGCGAGGCCAATGCCGCCGCCGAGCAGCAGCCCTTGCACGGCCGCGCCCAGCGTCTGGGCCGTCGCGACCGCGATGGAGCCGTCCCGCAAGGCTCCCAGCAAGGCGGCCGCCACGGCGCTCGGTGGGGCCACGGCGTCGCTCTGCAGGCCCGACCACCGCAACGCCGCCTCGGCCAGGACGAGCAGCCCGACCGGAACCGCCAGGCCCTTGGCGACGTCGCTCACCGTTCCGCCTGCCGGATGAAGTCGAACAGCACGCGGCGCAGGTGCAGGAAGGCGGGAAGCTCCCGGGTGGCCAACTGGTCGCGCGGGCGCGGCAGGTCGACGGGACAGATCAGGCCGACGCGCCCGGGGCGCGGCAGCAGGCCGACCACCCGGTCGCCGAGGTAGATTGCCTCTTCGAGGTCGTGCGTGACGAAGAAGACGGTGGCGCCCGTGTCGGCCACGATGGCCAGCATCTCGTCCTGCAGGCCCTGGCGCGTCATGGCGTCGAGCGCCCCGAAGGGCTCGTCCATCAGCAGGACCCCCGGATCCTGCGCCAGACAGCGGGCGATCTGCAAACGCTGTTGCATGCCGCCCGACAATTGCGAAGGGTATTTGCCCTCCTGTCCCGCGAGGCCGACGCGCGCCAGCAGCCCTGCGATGCGGTCGGCTCGCCGGGCGCTGGGCATGCCGGCTGCTTCGAGCGCCAGCGAAACGTTGCCGGCCGCGGTGCGCCAGGGCAGCAAGGCCTTCCCGTAGTCCTGGAACACGATCGCGATATCGCGGCGAGGCTCCGTCACCGGCTTGCCGTGGATCAGGATGCGGCCTGCCGTAGCGGCGACGAGACCGGCCGCGAGGCGGAGGGCCGTCGTCTTGCCGAAGCCCGAGGGACCGATCACCGACACGATCTCGCCCTTGCGGATGCTGAGATCGAGCCCGGCGATGATCGCGAGGCCCGCGATGGTGAGGCCGACGTCCGCGAAGGCGATCGCGGGCCGCTCCGCTTCGGGCGCCATTCCGGTCACGGCGCCTCTGCGCCGCCATAGACGGTCGCGACCGTCTGGCCGAGATGCTGGGCCAGGCTCTGCAGCGCCAGGTCGGTCCGCCGGGCCGTGACCGCGTCGGCGAGGCTCTGGTGCTGGCGCAGGAACCAGGACGGCTCCGCCAGGCGCTGCATCATCACGCGGCGATAGCGGTAGGCCTGGAGGTAGAGGTCGTCGTGCAGCGCGAGCAGGCGCTCCGATCCGCAACCCGCGATCAGCGCGCGGTGGAAGGCCTTGTGCAGGCGGTCGAATTCCGCCGTGCCTTCCGCGATCGTGCGGGGCGACCGGTCGAGGCAAAGGCGCAGGTGATGCAGGGCCGCGACGATGCCGACCTCCCAGGCGTCGCCGCCCTGTTGCATCGACAGCTTCAGAGCCTCCGTCTCGACCAGGATGCGGACGCGCGTGATATCCTCGAGATCAGCCCGGCTGACATGCGCCACCCGGAAACCGCGCTGGCCTATGGCGGTGATGAGGCCGCGCGTCACGAGGCGGGACAGCCCCTCGCGCAAGGGCGTGGTTCCGAGGGCGTAATGTCGGGACAGCGCGTGGATCGCCAGCCGAGTCCCCGGCTCCAGATCACCCGACAGGACGTCGCGCTCGATGAGCGCGGCAGCGCGTTCGCTGAGCGTCGCTTCCCCGTCCGGGCGCGACGCCGCGTTGGGATGATCCGGGCCTGCGCTCGGCATCACGGGAGCAGCAAGGCTTTCACGTCCGGCGTGCCCTGCAGCATGTCCTGCTTCTTCATCACCTCGGCCCACCATTCGAGCTGAGGGACCGTCATGGACGGGTCCGAGACCGACAGCTTCATGACCTTCAGGGTGTCGAGCGGCATTTTGGTGAAGCGCGAGATCGCGCCGCGCGCCTTTTCGGGATCATGGTTCACCACGGCGGCCGCCTCGGCGATCGCGGCCCGATAAGCCGCGACGACCGACGGGTTCGCTTCGGCCCAGGTCCGGGTCGCCGCATAGAGGATCTGCGGCTCGCCGGGCGGGATCTCGGCCAGAATCTCGGCCGCGACGGTGCCGGTGCCGGCCTTTACGATGCGCGACAGCACGGGTTCGGCCGTGACGACCGCGTCCACGGCGCCCGATTTCAACACGTCGTTCATGGTCGGGAACGTGACTTCCACGAAGGACACGTCCTTGGGAGCGACCCCCTGATCGATGAGCCAGCGACGGAACAGCACGTCGAGGAAGGCGCCGATGCCCGGCACGCCGACCTTCTTGCCGACGAAGTCCTTCGCGGTTGTAATCGTCTCGCCGGCCCGGGCGACAGCCGCCGCACTGTCCGAGGTCGCGGCGGCGGTGGAGGACGCACCCGCGATGGCCACCAGATCCAGTCCGCCGTCGACGGCCTGGAGGAACACCGACGGGGTCGGGCCGCCGATCTGGAGCGATCCCGACATCAGCGCGGCTGGAATATTCGAGTTGAGGCCGATCAACGTCAGCGTCGCATCGAGGCCGTGCCTGGCGAAGATGCCATCCTCCACCCCGACGGCGGCCGAAGCGCAATCCGTGGTGGCGGTGCAGCCGATCTGGATCGCCGTCCCCGCCTTGGCAACCGGGGGGCCGAGGCTGCCTCCCACCAGAGCCATGAGCCCGATGCAGACCGATGCTCGTCCCATCATGATACCCCCCTGCGACTTCGTCTCTTGCCGCCGCTCGTTAATAGACATAAGATCGCAAATTATATATTTTTGCAAGGGAGGGATGGTGACCAAGCTCGCAACCTATCAGGCCGAAGGCGGCCAGCGTCGCGTCGGCATCGTCCACGACGGGAACAGCCGGGTCTTCGACCTCGCCGCGGCGGCCGAGCGCGCCGGCGCCGCCGGGGCGGGCTTCGCTTCCATGCTGGACCTCATGGACGCGGGCGCGACGGGCCTGGAATCGGCGCATCGCCTCTTCGACCGGTTGGGTCGGGAGGAGGACCTGTCGGCGTCGCTGGCCTCGGTCACGTTGCTGGCGCCGGTCCCGCGGCCGCGTCAGATGCGGGACGGCATGAGCTTTCCCACCCACATCCGCCAGGGGCCGCGCGGAGCCCGCAAGCTCGCGGCGCGAGGCGATGCGGAGGCGATCGCCAGGATCGACGCGGAACCGCTCGAGCCCCTGGCCGACGTCTACCGTCAGATGCCCATCTACTACATCACCAACCGCATGATCGTGCGTGGGCCGGGCGCCACCGTGCGGTGGCCGCGTTACAGCGAGGTCATGGATTACGAACTCGAATTCGGCGTGTTCCTGGGCCGGACCGGCGCCGGCATCGCGGCGTCCGCGGCGCGCCAGCACATCTTCGGCTTCACGATCTTCAACGACTTCTCGGCGCGCGACCAGCAGATGAAGGAAATGGCCGGCCGGCTGGGCCCGGCCAAGGGCAAGAGCTTCGACGGCGCCAACGTCATCGGGCCCTGGATCGTCACCCCGGACGAGATCGGCGATCCCTACGACCTCGCCATGGAAGCGAGGGTCAACGGCGAGATCTGGTCCAACGGCCGCACCAGCGGCATGCTGTTCAGCTTCGAGGAAATGATCGCCTACATGTCGCAAGACGAGACGATGTTCGCGGGCGAGTTCATCGGCTCGGGCACGGTCGGCAACGGCTGCGGCCTCGAACATGGCCGCTACCTTCAGCACGGCGACCGGATCGAACTCGAGGTCGAGCGCATCGGCGTCCTCGACAACACGGTCGAGCGGCAGGGGTGACATCGGCAAAGGGAAGACAAGCATGGCACGCAGGATCATCGACCTTTCGGTCCCGCTCGCGAACGACATCCCGGCCGACCCGCCGGCCCAGAAGCCCTCGATCACCTATATCGACCACCAGCAGTCGCTGCCCGGCATGCTGGCCTATTTCCCCGGCCTCAGGGCCGGGGACCTGCCCGACGGCGAGGGGTGGGCGGTCGAGCAGGTCACGATCTCGACCCACAACGGGACCCACCTCGACGCGCCCTGGCATTTCCACCCGACCATGAACCGCGGCGAGCGCGCCATGACGATCGACGAGGTGCCGCTCGACTGGTGCTACCAGCCCGGTGTCAAGCTCGACTTCCGCCGCTTTCCCGCCGGCTACGTGGCCACCGCGGCCGACGTCGAGGCCGAACTCGGCCGCATTGGACACCGGCTGAGCCCGCTGGAGATCGTGGTGGTCAACACGGCGGCCGGCACCCGATTCGGCGCACCGGACTATGTGGCAAGCGGTTGCGGCATGGGCTACGAAGCCACCATGTACCTGCTGGGCCAAGGCGTCCGCGTCACGGGAACGGACGGCTGGAGCTGGGACGCGCCCTTCGTCCATACGGCGAGGAAGTTTGCCGAGACCCGGGACGCGTCGCTGATCTGGGAAGGCCACAAGGCGGGGCGGCACATCGGCTACTGCCACATCGAGAAGCTGCACAACCTCGAGGAACTGCCCCCGACCGGGTTCATGGTGAGCTGCTTTCCCGTGAAGATCGAGCGCGCTTCGGCCGGCTGGACCCGGGCGGTCGCGATCCTGGACGCGTAAAGCGCAACAGGCGCGCCTCCGGCTGAGGAAGCACCACAAGGAAAAGGGCATCCGGACACGCGTGATGCTGGCTGCCGTCCCGCCCGAGACGGAGCCGATCAAAGGCGACGGAGAGCCACCGGGCCGACGCCGGAGATGCCCACGGCCCGCGCCGCCGAGCGCGACAGGTCGATGATTCTGCCGCGCACGAACGGTCCTCGATCGGTGATCCGCACGACCACCGATCGACCCGTCGCCCGATTGGTGACGCGAACCCGGGTGCCCATCGGATAGAAGCGATGAGCAGCGGTGAGACTGCTGCCGCGCACATGCCGGGCGTTGTACCAGGACGCCAATCCGCCGCCCCCTCCGGCGAACCGGCGAGCGTGCCGGTAAAAACCAAGATGGCGAGCGAACCGCGGCACGTACCGGCCCCGACGGTGAGCACGGTGGCGATGGTGATAGTGACCTCCTCGCCGAGGCCTGAACCTGAAACGATGGTGTCGGCCATGAGGTCGACGCCGGTGATGATGCCGGACATGGTGGCCGCCAACATGGTGGTGCCGGTGGACGTGTCCCCTGTGACGAAGCACGCGCGCGTCGGCGTCGCCGCAACAGAGAGACAGACCCAGCACGAGCATGAGCAGGTGAATTAGCTTCCTCAATCGATCCTCGTCCTCAGAGTTGCGGGCAGCGGTCCGGCAAGCGCCGATCCAGCTCGATCGGCTCCCCGCTCTACTCCCGATCGGCCCGTCGCGACCACCGTCGGTCGAGGCGGGACGTCGGCTTAGAGCACGCCCGTTCCCGGCCAGCCAAGGGGGAGACGGCAAAGACGATGCCGCACCGGCAACCCGCGCGGGCCGGCACCTGCCCTGGGCCGGACGCAGCGGCTGGTTGCCGGTGCGGCGCGCATGTCGCATGATGGTGGCCCGCGGCGATGCCGCGCCAATTTCACGACATTCGGAGCAGCGGCTTGACCCGTCCCCTCGTCCTCATGCCGAACCGCATGGCGCCGCTCGTCGTCGAGGGGCTCGATCGAGGCACCGACCTCGTCAAGCTCTGGGAAGCCGCCGACCGCGATGCGACCTTGGCCCGCGTGGCGCCCCAGGTCGGCGCGATCGCGGTCGGCGGCCATGTGGTGGCGGACGGCGCCTTCCTGGCGCAGTTCCCGAACCTGCAGATCGTGTCGAATTTCGGGGTCGGCTACGATTCCATCGATGCGGCCTGGGCCGGGCGCCACGGGATCGTCGTCACCAACACGCCGGGCGTGCTCGATGAGGAGGTGGCCGATACCGCCATCGCGCTCGTGCTGGCCACCGTGCGGCAACTGCCGGCCGCCGAGCGGCACCTGCGGGCCGGCAAGTGGATCGACGGCGCGTTCCCGCTGAGCCACACGCTGCGCGGCCGCACGGTGGGGATCGTCGGGCTCGGGCGCATCGGCAAGGCGGTCGCCAAGCGGGCCGAGGCCTTCGGCCTTGCGGTCATCTACCATGGCCGCAACCCCCAGCCGGGCGTGCCCTACCTCTATTATCCGACGCTGGTCGGCCTGGCGGCGGCCTGCGATATCCTGGTGGTGATCACCCCGGGCGGCCCCGAAACCCGCAACCTCGTGGGGGAAGCCGTCCTGAAGGCGCTCGGGCCGAGCGGGATCCTGATCAATGTGGCGCGTGGCACCGTGGTGGATGAGGTGGCCCTCATCGCGGCCCTGCAGAACAAGACCGTCCTGGGCGCGGGTCTCGACGTCTTCGCCGAGGAGCCGAAGGTGCCGCAGGCGCTGCTCGACCTCGACCATGTGGTGCTGCTGCCCCATGTCGGCTCCGCGTCGCACCACACGCGCGACGCCATGGGGCAGCTTGTGGTAGACAACATCCTGTCCTGGGCGGCCGGGAGGCCGCCATTGACGCCCGTCGCCGAGACGCCGTGGCACGACGGCTACAAGTCCCGGTCCGACCCGCGCTGAACGCCAATCGAGGTACGACATCATGGTTCCGACCCGTCGCGGCCGCGACCTCTCCCGCCAGGCGCCGCGCGCCGCCGCCCTGGCGCTGTTGCTGGCAGGCTCCACGTCCCATGCAATCGGCGCCGTACCGGCGAGCGCATGGGACCTCGTGCGCGATGGCGGCGGGAAGCAGTGCCGTCTCACCTTGCGCGGCGACCTCAACGGCAAGGGTGCCGCGGTAGCGATGCCGCCGGGCTGCCGTCTCGCCTTCCCGACCCTGAAGGGCGTGGCACTCTGGTCCGAGGTGGGCGACGGCCATCTGCAGTTCGAGGACGCCGGTGGCGAGCCGCTGCTCGCCTTCGAGGCCGATGGCGAGGGCTTCCGCACGACGAGCCCGCAGGGCGACACCCTCGCCCTGAAGCCGGCCAGCACCGCGAGCCATGCCGCGCTCGTCAAGGCGGTCGCGATGGCGCCGGGTCACGCCGAGCCGGCTCAGGCCCAGACCGACGCCAAACCTGCCTCGGCCAAGAAGCCGGCCGCGACGGCCGTCAGCACCCAGAAGCCGGCCGAGGTCGCGGGACGTTATGCGGTCCTGCGCGAGAAGACGCGGGACACCGGATGCATGGTGACGCTGGACGACAAGGCGCATGGTCCGGGCTCCACCTTCAAGGCCCGCCTGGCGCCCGCCTGCCGCGACCAGGGCATCGTCATCTTCGATCCCGTCGGATGGCAGATGGCACATGGCCAACTCGTGCTGACGGCCCGCAAGGGGCACACGACCGAGCTGATCACCCAGGAGGACGGCTCCTGGATGAACGATCCCAAGAAGGGCAAGACGCTGTCGCTGAAGAGGATCTGATCCGGGTCGCGGCCGGTCCTCCCAGCCGATAGAGAACCGTCACCCATCACCTCGGTCCAGTCCGTCATCTATGTATCCGGGCTGAACACGGGCTCCCTCCTTCCCTGTGAGGGGAAGGTGTCGACGCGGAGCGGCGACGGATGGGGTTGCCGAGGATCGGCCGATCCACCTTCCCCTTCCGGGGAAGGAGAACCGCGTCAGCTACTCCGGAGGCGGCCGGCGGTCCGGCCACTGGGTCGCGCGATCGTAGGCCTGGGCGAGTTGCAGGCCCGCGATCTCGCGGCCGATGGGTGTGACGATCTGGATGCCCATGGGCAAGCCTCCCTCGCCGAAGCCGGCCGGCGCCGCGATGGCCGGGCACCCCGAGAGGCTCACCGGCACCGCGACTTTCATCCAGTCGTAGTAGGCCCCCATGGCCTGGCCCGCGATGCTCTTCGGCCAATCGAGCCCGACCGGAAAGGGGAACAACTGCGCGGTCGGCAGCGCGAAGGCGTCGTAGCGCGCGAAGAAGCGGCGCACCGCGCCGTACCATTCCGTCCGGGTCCGCTGCGCCTGGCGGAGGTCCTCGACCGTCAGCCCCTCGAAGCTCTCCGCCTCGAACAAGGCCTCGGGCTTCAACAGGCCCCGGGTCGCGGGATTGCGGGCGTGGTCGACGAGCGTCGCGCCCGACTGCCAGGCACGCACGGCCTTCCAGCAGGCCCAGATCCGCTCGAAGGGGAAGTCGGGCACGGCCTCTTCCACGATGCAGCCGAGTTCCTCGAAGACCGAGAGCGCCCGTCGGCAGAGCGGCAGCACGCCGGGCTCGAACGGGATGCTGCCGTCGAAATCGCCCAGCCAGGCGATGCGACGGCCCCGGACATCCGTGTCGAGCGCCGCCTCCGACATGGATGAACTCCCCGACGACAGCGGCGCGCGATCATCCCGCACCGCCAGCACGTCGAACAGCAACGCCATATCCTCGACCGACCGGGCCACGGGTCCCACCACGGTCAGGCTCGGCGTCCACACGTCGAGGTCGGCCGTGGGGATGAGGCCGAAGCCGGGCCGGAAGCCGAATACGTTGTTCCAGCCGGGCGGGTTGCGCAGGGAGCCGCCGAAATCGCTGCCATCGGCCACCGGAACCAGGCGCAGCGCCACCGCGACGGCGGCGCCCCCGCTGCTGCCCCCGGCCGTGCGCGACGGGTCATAGGCGTTGCCGGTCGCGCCGTAGATCGGGTTGTAGGTGTGCGAGCCGAGGCCGAATTCGGGTACGTTGGTCTTGCCGATCACGATGCCGCCGGCACGCCGCATGCGCTCGACCGCGATCGCGTCCTCGGCGGGAACGAAGTCCCGGAAGATGGGCGATCCCCAGGTGGTCCTCACTCCCGCGACCGGGACGACGTCTTTCACCGCAAGCGGCAGGCCGTGGAGCGGCCCCACAGCGGCGCCGTCCGTCAGGGCCGCCTCGGCGGCTTTGGCCTCCGCCATGAGGGCCGAGCGTTCGCGCAACGCCACGATGGCGTTATGGCGCGGGTTGAGCCTGTCGATGCGATCGAGGGTCGCGTCCATCACGTCCGCGCAGGACAGCTCGCGCGCCCGGATGGCCCGGGCCAGCGCCGCGGCACCCCCCTCCAGGATGCCGGCGCTCACGCGCTGGCGGCCCGGCGATGATGCGCTGATTCGTCGATCCGCATGACGTCTTCCCCGGCCGAGACGTCTTTATCGGCCGCCGGACGCCGCGGCAAGCTCCCGGTCCGCGGCAGACCGGGACACCATGGCACAGATCCATCGCCTTTTCGGGCCGGAACGCGGCTCCTGACGGCGGACCGGAGGAACGCGGCGGCCATCGGCGGCGTCTCCCGTGTGAGGAGACGGATGATGCGCAATGCCCGCCTGGCTCTCGCCGTTGCCCTGTCGATCGGCGCAGCCGGTCCTTCCTGGGCCGGCTCGCCCTACCGGGCAGCACCCCCCGACCGAAGCCGCCCGGACCCCGCGGGTGCCGATGCTCCAGATCCGGCGCGCCTGCGGGGTTGCGTGCCGCTTTGTGCCTTCGACGCGTCGCCGTGCGATCCGCCGACCTTCAAACAGGCCGACGGACGCTGCAACAGAGCGTGACGGCCGTGGCCCACCTCTCGCCTCCGGGCGACCGAGAACGCCGGTCGCCTCGGCACAGGGCGACATGGGAGATGGGACGGATCGAAGCGCGATGGTCGTGGCTCCAGGGGGTCATCCTGCGCGCTATCAGGCCGTCCCGGGCTCGACGCTCAGCGGAGGGCATGGGCCCGCGCTGAATCCCAGGCTCAACAGAGTCGCAGCCATGTGGGGCGGCACGGGCGCCTCGGCCTCGACGGGCGGGCGGCCCGGATAGAGCGGGACGGCGACGCGACGCGCCAACAGGTGCAGCACGTCGCGGGCCGCTTCCCGCGCGCCATAGACCGCATCGCCGACGAGCGGCCAGCCCAGGGCCGCACAATGGACCCGGATCTGATGGGTGCGGCCCGTGAGCGGCCGCAGTTCGAGCCAGGTGCGGCCGTGGCTCCGCCCCAGCACCCGCCACTCGGTGGTGGCGGCCTGGCCCGCGGGGTCGACCCGCATCCACCAGCCGCGGTCGGCGTCGCGTCGCCCGAGCGCGAGGTCGATGGTGCCCGACTCGGCCTCGGGCGACCCGTCCACCACGGCCCAGTAGGTCTTATCGATCCGGCCCGCCTTGAACAGGCTTCCGAGCTTCTGCAGCGCCTTGCGGTGACGGCCGAGGACCAGGCACCCGGAGGTGTCGCGATCGAGCCGGTGCGCGAGGGCAGGCACGCGCGGCAGCCCGAACCTGAGACTGTCGAAATGGGCGTCGAGGCTGTCGCCGCCCTTCGGGCCGGGATGCACGGCCAGCCCCGCGGGCTTGTCCAGCACCAGCATCAAGGCGTCGCGATAGAGAAGGCGGGGGGAGAGGTCTATCGGTGGCACGGGTTCGGGTCTATCGGAGAGAGCAGGACTCCAGCAACCCGGTCGGACGGGTGAAAGGTCGAGGTGATGGCCGGCGAGGACGATAGCGGCGGGGCGGGCAGGATACCGGGCTTCCTCAAGCGGCTGTTCGGCGGCATCCCGGAGCCCGAGCCCATCCCGGCGCCGCCCGAGCCTGAGAGGGACCCGACTCCGGCAGCAGACGAGCCGGCCAAGGTTCCTGCTGCGGCGGCCGAGGTTCCACCGGAAGAGGCCTCGCCCGCTCGGTTGGTCGAGCCCGAAGCCGAGACCCGACCGGCCCCCGTCCCGGCGAGCGACGACCACGCGGCGGCCGATCCGGCCGAAGCCGCGCCGCGCCGCTGGTGGTCGCGGCTCACGCAAGGATTAACGCGCTCCTCGTCCTCCCTCAAACAGGGCATCGTCGACGTCTTCGTCAAGCGCAAGCTCGACGCGGCGACGCTCGAAGACCTCGAGGATGTGCTGATCAAGGCCGATCTCGGGGTCGCCATGGCGACCAGGATCACGGCGGCAGTCGGCAGCGGGCGCTACGACAAGGAGGTCGATGCCGGAGAGGTCCAGGCCATCCTGGCCCGCGAGGTCGAGAGCGTGCTGGCCAAGGTAGCCAAGCCGCTCCTCGTGGATGCCGCGCAGAAGCCCTTCGTGATCCTCGTCATCGGCGTCAATGGGTCGGGCAAGACCACCACGATCGGCAAGCTCGCGGCGAAGCTCGCGGCCGAGGGCCGAAAGGTCACGCTCGGTGCCGGCGATACGTTCCGGGCCGCCGCCATCGAGCAATTGCGCATCTGGGGCGAGCGCACGGGGTCGCCGGTCGTGTCGCGGGCACAGGGCGCCGACGCCGCGGGCCTCGCCTTCGACGCCATCGCGGAGGCCCGCGCCAACGGCTCCGACGTGGTCCTGATCGACACGGCCGGCCGGCTGCAGAACCGGGCCGAACTGATGGACGAACTCGCCAAGGTGACCCGCGTGGTCCGCAAGGCGGAATCCGGGGCGCCCCACGCGGTCCTGCTCGTCCTCGATGCCACGGTGGGACAGAACGCGCTGAACCAGGTCGAGATCTTCTCCAAGGTGGCGGGCGTCACAGGCCTCGTGATGACCAAGCTCGACGGCACGGCGCGGGGCGGCATCCTGGTGGCGGTGGCCGAGCGGTTCGCGCTGCCGGTCCACTTCATCGGGGTCGGCGAGGGGATCGACGATCTGGAGCCGTTCGAAGCCGCCGATTTCGCCCGCGCCATCGCGGGCCTCGACGAACGTCGGGCCGAGGCGTCATGAAAACACCCGCTTCGACGCTTTAAGGGACGGCCGATTGAGGGTATTGGGGCGACGCGCCCGGCCACAGGGCGTCTCGGCCTCCTGTGCGGGGCGGCCGCCGTTTCTGCAGGCAGTTCATGACGACCATCGACGACAGACCGACCACCAAGAACTCGACCACGACACCCCGCACCAAGACCATCGATCCGACGTTGAAGCTCGTGCTGGAACTCGGCCCGCTGGCCTGCTTCTTCGTGGCGTCCTATCGCTATGGGCTGCAGACCGCCACCGGCGTGCTGATGGTGGGCGTCGTCGTGACGCTGGTGGTCTCCTATGCCCTGACCCGCCGGCTGCCCATCATGCCGGTCGTGACGGCGGTCGCGGTGCTGGTGTTCGGCGCTTTGACGCTCTATTTCGACAATCCGGTGTTCATCAAGGTGAAACCGACGGTCATCAACTGCATCTTCGGCGCCGCGCTGCTTGGCGGCCTCGTGCTCGACAAGCCGCTGCTGCCTATCGTTCTCGATTCCGCCCTGCATCTCGACGAGGACGGCTGGCGCAAGCTGACATTCCGCTGGGGCCTGTTCTTCTTCGTGCTGGCGGCCCTCAACGAAATCGTATGGCGCACGCAGAGCGAAGTGTTCTGGGCGGGTTTCAAGGTGTTCGGGACGATGCCGCTCACGGTACTCTTTGCGCTCTCCCAGGTGCCCCTGATCATGAAGCACGAGCTGAAAGCGAAGACGCCGCAGGACGAGCATTTCTGACGAGGCCGGGGCGGCGGAGCGCCGCCTTCGGGCCACCGTTTATTGATCCGCCCCCGACCCGATCTCGTGGTCACGCCGAACCGCTGCCGAGGCCGGCACCCTTGCCGCCCCGACCGTCCTTGCCGCCCCGACCGCCGATCCCCTGCCGGGCCGGACCGGTAGCGCCCCGGCCGGTGCCGGATGGGCTACCAGCGCCGGCACCGCTGCCTCGCGAGCCGACCGTTACGGTGTGGTCCCGGCCGCAGGTGCGGTTCCGGCCGCAGGTGCGGTTCCGGCTGCAGGTGCGGTTCCGGCCGCAGGTGCGGTTCCGGCCGGCGGCGAGGTGCCGCTCGTCCCGCTCATGACGCCACCGTTGCCGTTGGCACCGGCCCCGCTGACCGGACTCCGGCTGACGTTGCCCACGCTGGATCCCGCGGCCGGCGTGCCGCCGGGGGCGGCCTTGCCGTTCCCCAGGGTCCTGACACCGAGTTGTCCCGTGCCCCCGGCATCGCCGAGTCCCCCGTTGGAACTCGCACTCCCGGCTCCGCCACCGGTGCCGCCGGTCTGACCGCCGGGGGTCTGCGCCGCGGCGGACGTCGGGATCCCAATCGCAATGCCGAGGGCCAGCGACGCAGCCGTCAGTACCGATGCCAATCCGATGCGAGCCATGGTCCACCCCCGGTTCCGTTCCGCGCCTCACCACCGGAACGCCGAGGGATCAGGTTCCGTTGCGGGCCAAGACAAGGCGAAGGCCGTCGCTTGCCGCCCCGATCAGAAGCCGGCCCGGGCGGGCGGATGCCGTTCCCCCGGGATCCCGTCGAGCGCACCGCGCAGGGCCGCCACAGAGATGTCGCCGGGGACGGAAGCCCCGTTCGGGCGGTCCGTCATGAAGCCGACCGCCACGACGATCGGCATGAACGCGACTCCGGCCAGGAGGGCCACGCTGATCGTGTTGCGGGGCGCGGGCGCGCCGGCCGGCCCGGCACGTCGCAGGTCGGCATTCACCGGACCACCACGCGGCAGCTTTCCGCGGACGATGGCCCCGGACGACGCTGCGCGACCGGAGGCGGCCGGTCGACGGCATGGTCGCGCCGCATGTGTCATCCTTTCCATGGTCGAGACCGCGGGCTCCGAGGCCGACCTGAGACGTCGCTCGGACCCACCCTAGGGTCCAAAGCTTAACGGTGTCTTGGCTCGAACATGGACTCCGCCGCATCGACCGATGCGCCCCGGCTGACCCAAGCAGGCTCAGCCCTACAGGTGGAGCCCGCCCGTGGCATCCCCTTTGCGGACCGGACCCTGTCAATCACGAGGTCGGGAGCCGATACCATGCCATGGCAGGAAGACTGGACGAAAACGCAACAGGAACTGTCCGCCGCGTCCCGGAATGATCACTGGTGGAAGACCTTGCCGCAGGAACGGCGTTCCATCCTGGGACGCGAGGAATACAGGAAGCAGTGCCGGTTGTCGCGGCAACGCTTGAAAATGGCGGACGAACGCTGCCGCTCCCTGATCCGCGGCAAGCGGGACGCATCGGAGGATGGCGCCTCGGCGTGAACCCGGAGCCGCGGCAGTGGTCAGTTCCGCCGCGGTCCCCGGACAGAGCCGGGGCCAGGGTCGGCCCGCCCCGCCCGGCGCTCTCCTTCCCGGCGAGCTTGGTCATCGGGCTCGGCGCACAGGCGGCCGTAGCTGGAGCGAGAGGCCTGTACTGCCGCCTGCCGGGCAAGCTTCCGGCAGACGTAGTCCGGAAAGGACTGGGCGAGGCCGCCGGACGTTGTAGAGTGTCATCGATGACGCCTCGACGACGACAACAAGTGCAGCCCCGCGGTCGGCGATCGGCGGCCTCGCGCCGGTGAACCTATCCGAACGCGACGGGAGGGCGCCGGACATCCTCCACGGCGGCGACCTCGCGGCCGCCCGCTCCAGGTTTCCGGGCGCGCCGATGCCCTGGATCGACCTCTCGACCGGCATCAACCCGCGCAGTTATCCGGTCGGAACCATCCCGGACGAGGTCTGGCGGCGCCTGCCCGATGCGGCCGCGCTGGCGGCACTCGAGCGGGCCGCCGCGGCGGCCTATGGCGCGCCGCCGAGCCACCAGGCCGTCGCAGTGCCCGGCACCCAGGCCGCCATCCAAGTCCTGCCGCGCCTGCTGAACGCCCGCCACGTCTCTGTGCTCGGTTTCGGCTATGAGGAGCACCCGCGGTCCTGGAAGGCGGCGGGGGCCGACGTGTCGATCGTCGAGACGCTGGCCGACATGGACCGGGCCGACGTCGCAGTGGTGGTCAATCCCAACAACCCGGATGGCCGCTTCACGGCGCCGGAGGCCCTCGCGGCGCTGGCTCACCGGCTCGCGTCGCGGGGCGGGGTCCTCGTGGTCGACGAGGCCTTCATGGACGTTTGCTGCCCGGCCCTCAGCCTCGTCTCCCGGCGACCGCCACCGAACGCCGTCGTGCTCCGGTCCGTCGGCAAGTTCTTCGGGCTCGCGGGACTCAGGCTCGGCTTTGCGATCGCCGACGACGACCTCGCGCCCCGGATCCGCGCCGCCCTCGGTCCCTGGGCCGTGTCCGGCCCGGCCATCACGATCGCGGCGCGGGCCTTGTCCGACTTAGCCTGGGCGTCCGCCGAGCGCCATAGCCTGGGCGTCGATGCGGCGCGGCTGGATCGCCTGCTCATCGGGGCCGGATTCGAGGTCCTGGGCGGAACACCCCTGTTCCGACTGGCCCGCAGTGCCGAGGCACCATGTTGGTACCGGCGGCTCGGGCGGGCCGGCATCCTGGTCCGGCCCTTCCCGAGGCGCCCGGCCTGGCTGCGCTTCGGCCTCCCGGGACCGGACCGCGACTGGGAGCGGCTCGCCGACGCTTTTCGGCCGTAAGCGCCGGCGGGTCCAAGCTCGGCCATGCCGCTTCGCAAGGCGCCCGGCCGCGTTCGTCCAGCCGATCAGTTCACCGCAACGGCGACGTAACGGACCTCACCTTGGCCGTTCGACACCAGGAGCAGCGCGGTCTTCTTGCCGAGGTCCTTCACGGCCTTGATCTTCAGGGCGATGTCGGCCGGGTCGGCGACCGCGACCTGGTTGACCTCGACCACGACATCGCCCGGCTTGACCTTGTCGGCCGCGGGCGAGGTCGGGTCAACGGCCGTGACCGCGACGCCCTTCACCGTGCCCTTGATGCCATATTGCTTGCGCAACTCGTCATTCAGTTGGGACAGGCTCATGCCGAGCGCCTGCTGCACGGCGGGCTTCGGCAGGTCCGCCCCTTTGCCCTTCTCGAGGGCGGCCTGCTGCACCGCATCCTCGAGCCGGCCGAGCTTGACCGTGAGGTTCTGCGGCTTGCCGTCCCGCACCACCGCCACCGTCACGTCCTTGCCGACCGGCGTTGCGGCGACGATCTTCGGCAGGTCGCGCGATTCGTGGACATCGTGGCCATCGAACGCCACGATCACGTCGCCCTGCTTGAGGCCGGCCGGCGCGGCCGGACCCTTCTCGTCGATCCCCGCCACCAGGGCGCCACGCGGCGTCCCGAGCCCCATGGCTTCGGCGATCTCGTCCGACACCGGCTGGATTCGTACCCCGAGCCAGCCGCGGCGGACCTCGTGGAACTGGCGCAGCTGGTCGATGATCGGCACGACGGTGTCGGACGGCGTGGCGAAGCCGATGCCGATCGAGCCGCCCGACGGCGACAGGATCGCCGTGTTGATGCCGATCACCTCGCCCTGCATGTCGAACAGGGGACCGCCGGAATTGCCCTTGTTGATGGACGCGTCGGTCTGGATGTAATTGTCGTAGGGACCGCTCTCGATGTTGCGGTTGCGCGCCGACACGATGCCGGCCGTCACGGTGCCGCCGAGCCCGAAGGGATTGCCCACCGCCATGACCGGGTCTCCGACCCGCATGCGATCGCTGTCGCCGAACGGCACGGTCTTCAGCGGCTTGTCGGGCTTCACCTGGAGAACCGCGACGTCGATCTTGCTGTCCTTGCCCACCACCTCGGCCTTGAGCTTGGTGCCGTCGGTGAGGATCACCGTGATGTCGTTGGCGCCCTCGATGACGTGATTGTTGGTGATGACGATTCCGGCAGCGTCCACGATGAAGCCCGAGCCGAGCGAATTCGAGCGCCGGCCGTGGGGCGCGTCATCCTCGCCGCCTCCTTTGCGCTGCAACTGGCGCTTGAAGAACTCGTCGAAAAGATCGTCGAGCGGCGTTCCAGGCGGCAACTTCGGCGCGGCGCTCGCCTGCTTCTCCTGAACCACCTGCGAGGCCGAGATGTTCACCACGGCATCGGTGACGCTCGCCGCGAGGTCGGCCAGGGAGTCGAGCCCTTTGGCAGATGCGGGCCACGCACCGAAGGTCGGACTCGCGATGACGCCGGTCGCGACCACGACCGAGAGGGCCGCGCGCACCGCGACGGTCGAAGCGCCGCGGCGCAGCATCGACGTGAAAGGAGCGACGGGCATGGTGGCTATCCGCGGAAAAGGGCGTGGCGCGTCGGACACCGACGTTCGGCCGCGAGCCGGTCATCATACATGAGCGCAGGATAGCGGCAATTCGGTTTGGCCGCGGCACGAGCGCCGCGGGCTCGGGCCGATCGACGCGCGCGGCTCGCGATCGAACCAGCCCAGTGCCATCACGGACGAGGCGCAGGGCGCCATGAACCGGGACGGCTCGGCGGGACAGCCGCCCGCCGGTTACGGGGTCGTCTGCGGCGCGGCTGGCGGCACCGGAGCGCCTGGGACGGGCGGGGGCACGGCTGCGGACTGAGCAGCGGGTGCGGGCACGGCCGGAAACGCCGAGCCGGGCTGACCATCGGGATTGTTGAAGAACCGGAAGAAGTCGGAATCCGGCGTCAGCACCAGCCGCGTCCTGTCAGGCCTTAGGCTCGACGTATAGGCCTGCATGGTGCGGTAAAAACTGAAGAACTTCGGGTCGCGGCCATAAGCCTCGGCAAAGATCCTGTTGCGGTCCGCGTCGCCGGCGCCCCGCAGCGTATCGGCCTGCCGCTGCGCATCGGCCCGCAGCACCACCACGTCGCGGTCGGCCTTGGCCTTGATGGTCTGGTACTCTTCGGAGCCCTGCGCGCGGTACTCCGCCGCCTGACGCGCTCGCTCGCTCTGCATGCGGCCATAGATCTTCTCGCTGAGTTCGGCCGGCAGGTCGGCGCGGCGGATCCTGACGTCGTTGACCGTGACGCCGAGACGCCCGCCCTCATTGTTCACGAGGTCGCGGATCTTGACCATCAGCGCGGCCCGCTGGTCGCGCACGATCTGGGGCAGCGAGGCCTCCCCCAGCACCCGGCGCAGGGCCGAGTTGAGGATGGACCCAAGCTGGTTGTTGGCGCGCGCCACGGAGCCGACCGTCTGGTAGAACTTCAGCGGGTCGGCGATGTGGTAGCGCACGAAAGCGTCGACCAGGATGCGCTGGTTGTCCGAAGCCAGCACCTCCTGCTGGGCGGATTCGAGGTCGAGGATGCGGTTGTCGAGGTCGACGACACTCTCGAAGAACGGGACCTTGACGTGCAGGCCGGGTCGATCGATCACCCTGACGGGCTGGCCGAAATAGAGCACCAGCGCCTGCTCGGTCTGGTCCACCGTGAAGACCGCGCCGCTGAGCACGATCAGGGCCAGGACCACGATCCCGACCGCCACATAGCCGCCGAACCTCATGGCTTGGCTCCCAAAGCCGGCAGCACCTTGTCGGCGCCGAGCGGCAGCACCGGCAGCACGCCATTGCCGCCACGGGCGTCGAGGATCGTCTTGTCGGCGCCGGCCAGGACGGACTCCATGGTCTCGAGGTAGATGCGCTCGCGCGTGATGTCGGGCGCGTTCTTGTACTGGGCGTAGATCTGGTCGAAGCGCGAGGCCTGACCGGCCGCCTCCTGCACGGTCTGGGTCTTATAGCCCTCGGCCTCCTGCACGATAGCGACGGCGGCGCCCCGCGCTTCGGGCACGACCTTGTTGGCGTAGCCCTGGGCCTCGTTGCTCAACCGCTGCTGGTCCTGCTGGGCCGCCGTGACGTCACGAAAGGCCGCGATCACCTGCTGAGGCGGGTCGACCGATAGCAGCTGAACCTGCAGCACCAGGATGCCGGCGCGATAGTCATTGAGCACCCTCTGGATCAGCTCCTGCACGGCCGGCTCGATGGTCTTGCGGCCGGAGGTCAGGATGTTCTGGATCTGCGACTGGCCGATCACCTCGCGCATGGCGCTTTCGGACACGGCCTTCACGGTCTCGTCCGGACGGCGCAGATTGAAGGCGTAGAATTCGGGGTGTTCGGGGTCGATCTGCCAGATCACGCGGAACTTCACGTCCGCGATATTGTCGTCGCCGGTCAGCATCAGGCTCTCGGCCGGCACCTCCTGGCTGGTCTGCAGGCCGGGGCGGCGCGGGTCGGAAGTCGAGACCGAGCCGATGTCGATGGCGTTGCGGTCCGTCACGGCGAGCTTGACGACGTCGCCGATCGGGTAGGGCAAATTGTAGTTCAGGCCCGCCGAGGTCTTGCCGGTGTAACGCCCGAACATGAGGTTGATGCCGACCTCGTTGGGCGACACCGTGTAGAAGCCGCTCGCCAGCCAGATCAGGACGACGACCAGCACGCCGCCCAGGATCGCGAGACCACCGAGGCCGCCGTTCGGCAGGAGGCCCCTCAGTCGCGTCTGGCTGCGGCGGATGAATTCCTCGAGATCGGGCGGCGTCGGTCCACTGCTTCCGGATCCAGGCCCCTGCCCCCACGGGCCGGGATTGCCGGGCTTCCAGGGGCCGCCTCCGCCTTGATTACTCCAGGACATCCGGTTCCTCACCAACGGCGGACCGCCGTGGATGCGATATAGGCGAGCGCGAGCGCCGCAGCAATCATATGCTACTGGAGGCCGCGGGGTGCGCCTGGCGGGCACCAAATTGCACCCGGCGTTCAGCGCCGACGGTAGTCCACATAGCTGAAGGCCGCATCGTCGCCCGGCCCCCGCGTCTGCGGAGCGCGTGACAGCACGCACCAAGCCGCGGGGTCGATTGCCGGGAACAGGCTGTCGGCCTCGGGTGCGAGGTCGACCTCGGTCAGGTAGAGGCGGTCGGCTCGGTCCAACGCAGCGCGGTAGACCTCGGCCCCACCCCCGACCATGACCTCCCCGGCCCCGTGCAGCGCGGCAAGCACCTCGGCACGCGCGAAGGCCTCGTCCACCGTCGCGGCCCGCCCGACACCGTCGGGCAGCGCGAAACCGGGATCACGGGTCACCACCACGAGATGGCGCCCCGGCAGGGGCCTGCCCAGCGACTGATAAGTCTTGCGTCCCATGACCAGCGGCTTGCCCATCGTCAGGGCCTTGAAGTGTTTGAGATCGCTCGGAAGGCGCCACGGCAGGGCGTTGCGGATGCCGATGGCGCCGTTGCGGGCCACGGCCGCGATCAGCGTGATGGGGCGGGTCACGGCGGGGCGCCTTGGAGGGCCGCCAGCTGCACCAGCGCCGCGCCGCTCACCCGGCATCCTGTCCATTCGCCGAGCATCTCGGCGCCGAGCGCGCGATAGAAGGCGATCGCGGGCGCGTTCCAGTCGAGCACGCTCCATTGCAGGCGGGTGAGGCCCTCGTCGCGGCAGCGCCGCGCGAGCCGCTGCAGCAGGGCCTTGCCGAGTCCCTGGCCGCGCGCGGCCGGTCGCACGTAGAGGTCTTCGAGGTAGATGCCGTGCCGCCCCTCGAAGGTCGAGAAATCGTAGAACCAGAGGGCCAGCCCGGCCGGACCCTCGGCGGCTTCCGCGATGTCGCAGAAGACCCGAGGCGCCGGCCCGAACAGCGCCTCGCCGATCATCTCCGGCGTCGAGCGCACCGCGTGGGCCAAGCGCTCGTAATCGGCAAGTTCGCGGATGAGCGCATGGATCAGCGCCGCATCGTCCGGCGTGGCGGGACGGATGGAATGTGTCATGGCCCTGCACAGCAGCCGGGCGAGCGGAGGTCAAGGGGCACCGCTCAAGTCGGAGTTCCGTGGGAACCTCCTCCAGCGAGTTGGTCGAGCGACACGTAGGAGCGCGGCCGCGATCCGACGCAGGGTGCGATCGTGCCATCCCGCTTCCCGGTCTCGATCAGCGACAAGGAGGCTTGCGCGCCCGGATCAAACGGTCGGCCGACGGCGTCCCTCATGCGGCGATGACCCAGGTTGCGGACCCTAAAGCGATTCCCGCGGGCCTCCCTCGCGCAGCCGCTGGGCGTAGACGTTGATCACGAGGGCGGTGAGCAGGATCAGGCCGCGGATCAGGATCTTGAGGAACGAATCGATCTGGACGTGATCGAGCCCGTTATTGAGGACGCCGAGGACGCACAGGCCCACGATCGTGTTGCCGATGCCGCCGCGCCCACCGAACAGGCTCGTCCCGCCCACCACGACGGCCGCGATGGAGTCGAGCAGGTAGGTGTCGAATTCGTTCTGCTGGGCCGAGCCGAAATGGGCGACTCCCACCATGCCGGCGACGCCGGAGCAGACGGCCGAGATGATAAGGACGGAGTTCAGCACCCTGCGGACGCTCACACCCGAGAACTCGGCCGCTTCGCGATTGCCGCCCACCATGTAGACGTAACGGCCGAAGCGCGTGTAGCCGAGCACGACATGGGCGACGAGCAGAAAGGCGCCGAGCAGCAGCACGATCCAGGGCACCCCGCCGACCGCGGTGCTGCCGAGCCTGGTGACGATGTCCGGCATCGCATAGGCGATCTGGCCTCGCACAAGCAGGGCCGACACGCCGGCCGCGATCTGCATCATCGCGAGCGTCATGATGAAGGACGGGATCCCGACGAGGGTCAGGCCCAGCGCATTGACAAGACCGAGCACCGCGCAGGCGGCGAGACCGAGCAACACGGCTGCGAGACCCGGCAGGGATACATTCGGGATGTTGACGTAATCGGGCTGGGCCGTGAAGTAGGCCACCACGATGCCGGTGGCATTGGCGACTGCCGCAACCGACAGGTCGATCTCGCCGCACAGGATCACGAAGGTCAGGCCGACCGCGATGATGCCGGTCACCGAAATCTGGGTCAGGATGTTGGCGAGGTTGTCCAGCGTCGCAAAGGACGGGCTCGCCAGCGCGAAAAACCCCACGAGGCAAAGCAGGGTCGCAAACGGCGCAATGTTGCGCATCTGGTTCCGCAGCAACGCGGCGCCTCGGGACGGGGCGACGGCGGCCGGAAGCGGGACCGTCACGACGCGTCTGCCTGTCTCATGCGGTCCGGTTCCTCTGGGTTTCTGGCGCGATCGAGATCGCTCAGGCTGCTTCGAGCAGCCGCTCCTTGGTGATGCTGCCGTCCGCGAACTCGCGGACGAGGGTCCCCTTGCGCATCACCAGGATGCGATCGGCGAGCGAGAGCACGGTCTCGGGTTCGGTCGACAGCACCACCACGGCCATGCCTTCACTCCGCAGGCGGCGTAGGATGCGGACGACGTCATCCTTGGCGCCGACGTCCATGCCGCGCGTCGGCTCGCTCAGGATCAGCACGTCCGGGGCAAAATGCAGCCATTTGGCGATCGCGACCTTCTGCTGGTTGCCGCCCGACAGCGCGCCGAGCCGCGCCTCGACGTGGCCCGGGCGGATCCCGAGTGCTTCGACCTGGCGGCGCGCCAGCGCTCGCTCGCGATTCGGCTTGAGCCAGAGGGGCGCGATGCGGGCGAGGCTCGCGATCGACATGTTCATGTAGAGCGGCGCGTCGGAGAACAGCATGGAGCGCCGACTCTCGGGCACGAAGGCGATGCCGGCGCGGTGCGCCGCCGCCGTGTCGGGCAGGCGTACCGGCCGCCCTCCCACCTCCAGGCTCCCGCTCTCGGGCCTGATCTTGCCGAACAAGGCGCGCGCGAGCTCGATCTGTCCGCAGCCCATGAAGCCGTAGATCCCGAGGATCTCGCCCGCACGGATGTCGAGCGACACGTTGCGGAACGCGCGTCCGAGGGAGAGCCCTCGCGTCCGCATGGCGACGGGCGCGCCCGCCTTTCCCCGCAGCGCGATCTCACCGGCGTAGCTGACCTCGAGCTCATCGTGGCCGGTGCCGATCATCTGCTCGATCAGCCAGCCCTTGTCGACCGCCCCAGCCGGGCTCGCGGCGACATTCCTGCCGTTGCGGAACACCGTCACGCTGTCCGATACCCGCAGGACATCGTCGAGGAAATGCGAGATGAAGACGATGCTGCGTCCCGCGGCGCGGAGCCGCCGCAAGACGTCGAAGAGAAGTTCGACTTCAGGTGGCGACAGCGCCGAGGTCGGCTCGTCGAGAATGATGATCCGGGCACCCGAGAAGACCACGCGGGCGATCTCGATCAGCTGTTGCAGGCCGATCGGCAGAGCGCCGATCCGCTGGCGCGGGTCGATGTCGAGCCCGAGGCCGGCAAGTTGCCGCCGCGCCTCCTCCCGCATCCGTCGCCAGGCCAGTATTCCGCCCGTGCCGGTCGGCTGGTGACCGAGGAACACGTTCTCGGCCACCGAGAGGTCGGGCACGGTCGAGAGTTCCTGGTGCACCATGCCGATCCCGGCCGCCAGGCTGTCGCGCGGGGACCGAAAGCGGACCTGGCCGCCATCGACCATGAAGGTGCCGGCCGTCGGCTGGTGCACGCCGGCGATGATCTTCATCAGCGTCGACTTGCCGGCGCCGTTCTCACCGACGAGGCCGTGGATCTCACCCGAGCGCAGGGTGAAGTCGACGCCCCGCAGCGCCTGGACGCCACCGAAGCTCTTGGCGATGCCGTGCATCGTGATGGCGGGAGGCGACCCACCGGGCTCCGGTTCCATGCCGTCTCCGTTCGGCTGCGGGATGCGGCGGGCTCAGATCAGGTAGTGGGCTTCCATCCATTGCAGGCCGGGCGCATTGGCCTTGGTGACGACGGGCCCGTCGGTGACGATGGTCTTGGGGATGCCGCCGTCCGTCGCCTCGCCGCTGGTCACGGCCGCGACGCCGGCCACGATGGCGCCGCCATGGATGCGGGACGACGGATTGCGCACGGTCGCGTGCATGCGGCCCTCGACGACGGCCTGGAGCGCCGGCGGCATCGCATCGCATCCGCCGATGAGGATGTTGGTCCGGTTATGCGCCTTCATGACGTTGTAGGCCGCGAGCGCCATGTCGTCGTTATGGAAATAAGCGGCGTCGATCTGCGGATATTTGGTCAGGTAGGTTTCCCATAGGCGCGCGGTCTTGGACACGTCCCAGTCCGCCGGCTGCGTGTCGAGCACCTCCATGCCGGGGTTCGACTTCATGACCTCGTTGAAGCCCTTGGCCCGACCCTGGGCGCCGGTGTGGCCGAGCGCGCCCTGGGTCATGATGATCTTGCCCTTGCCGCCCAGCGCCGCCACCAGCGCCTGGGTGACGGACGAGCCCATGAAGATGTTGTCGGGCGCCAGGAAACTATGGACCTTGATGCTCTCCAGGGGAGCGATCAGCGTGTCCATGTCGATGACCGGGGTGCCGGCCTCGATCATCTTGTTCACCGGTTGGGTGAGCGTGCCGATGCCGAAGGCCTGAATGGCGACGAAATCCCACTTCTGCGACGCCATGTTGTCGATCGCGGCGCGCTGCTTCACGGCGTCGAGTTCGCCGTCGAACCAGGTCACTTCGACGTTGAAGAGCTTGCCCCACCACTCGGCCGCCTGCTTGCCCTGGGCACACCAGGTCGCCTGCAGGCCGGCATTGGAGAAGGCGGCCTTGAGAGGCTTCGCCGAACGGTCTACCGCCTTGGCGGCTTCCGCCGCGATGGCGGGGTCGTAACCGGCGCCGGCCAGCATCGCGGCGCCAGCGCTCAGCGCGGCCCCGCGCATGAAGTTGCGGCGCGGCAGCGCGCCCTCTTCCCGGTCCACCATCGCATCCTCCCATGCGGGCCCTGTGCTCTCCGGCCAGCGCCTCGCAGTCATCAGTTAAGTACAAGCCTGTCGCGCGCGCAACGGGGAAGATGGACGATCGAGAAACGCCGCGGCGAGCTCGCTTCGGACTGCATCGATCCGGGCCGAGGGGTGACAGACGGGGATTGGGCGCCATCACCCCCTCACGCGGCCGAGGCCGCTCCCGCTCAGCCGATCGACATCAGGCTGGCGTTGCCGCCGGCCGCGGCCGTGTTGGTCGAGACCGAGCATTCCTCGAGCAGGCGCGTCAGCTGATAATCGTCGCGCTCGGCCGAGCGCACCGTTTCCACCGGCAGGATGGGCCCGTCCCGCTCGGCGACCTGGCGGGCGACGTCGATGAGCGCCGCTGGCTCGCCCTCGAACAGCAGGCCGCGCAGCCCCTCAGCGTCCCGCCAGCCGTCCACCAGCACCACCTGGCCCGCCACCTCGGCCGGCAGGCGATCGAGCGCCGCCGACGCCCCACCGCGCTCCACCACCGCGACATTGCCGGTCGCCAGGATGGCGCCGACCTGGATCAGCAGCCCCGGGACCGTCCCGGACAGCGCCGCGATGCGGCCGCGCGGGCGCAGCCCATAGGTGTTGCGCTCGCCGACCGGCCCGGGCAGCTCGACCCGGGCGCCGAGCGCCGAGCGCGACAGGTAGCCGATGCAGCGCTCGGCTTCCGCCGCGTGGCCCCGGGCGCCGAGCCAGTCCGCATAGGCGCGTGCGGTCGACAGTGCCGGCCCGGCCGCTTCGAGGCCGCGCAGCGCCGTCTGGGGCGGGATGTCGAGCAGACGTCCGAGATAAAGCGGGCCGCCGGCCTTGGGACCCGTGCCCGACAGGCCCGAACCGCCGAAGGGCTGCACGCCCACCACCGCCCCGATGACGTTGCGGTTGACGTAGACATTGCCGGCCTCGACCACCCCGACCACGCGGGCGATCGTCTCGTCGATGCGGGTGTGTAGACCGAAGGTCAGGCCGTAGCCGGTGGCGTTGATGTCGGCGATCAGCCGGTCGAGGTCCTCGCGCCGGTAGCGCACCACGTGCAGCACCGGGCCGAAGACCTCGCGCTCGACGTCGGCCACGCGCCCCACCTCGACGAGGGTCGGGGCCACGAAGGTGCCGTGCCGCGTCGTCGATGGCAGTGGCAGCGCCTCGACGGCATGGCCGCGCGCCCGCATGGTCTCGATGTGGTCGCGGATGCCGTCGCGCGCCTCGGCCGTGATGACGGGTCCGACGTCGACCGACAGCGCTTGCGGATCGCCGATCTCGAGTTCGCGCATGGCGCCCTTCAGCATGCGCAGGATGCGGTCCGCCACCTCCTCCTGCAGGCACAGGATGCGCAGGGCCGAGCAACGCTGGCCGGCCGAGTCGAAAGCCGAGGCGATGACGTCGCCCACCACCTGCTCGGCCAGGGCCGAGGAGTCCACCACGAGCGCGTTCTGCCCACCCGTCTCGGCGATGAGCGGAATGGGCCGACCGTCCGGCGCGAGGTGGCGGACGAGCTGCCGCTGGATCAGCCGCGCCACCGCGGTCGAGCCCGTGAACATCACGCCCCGCACGCGCCCGTCCGCCACCAGTGCGGCCCCGACCGCGCCGTCGCCCGGCACGAGCTGGAGCACGTCGACCGGCACTCCGGCGGCGTGCAGGATGCGCACCGCTTCGGCCGCGATCAGCGGGGTCTCCTCGGCGGGCTTGGCCAGCACCGGATTACCGGCCGCCAGCGCCGCCGCCACCTGCCCCGTGAAGATGGCCAGCGGGAAATTCCACGGGCTGATGCACACCACCGGCCCCAGCGCCGCATGGCGCTCGGCCCCGAAGGTCCGCACCACTTCGGCGCCGTAATAGCGCAGGAAGTCGACGGCCTCGCGCACTTCGGCGACCGCATTGGCGTAGGACTTGCCGGCCTCGCGCACGATCAGCCCGATCAGCACCGGCATGCTCCGCTCCATCGCATCGGCGGCCCGGGCGAGGCACCCGGCACGCGCCTCGGGCGCCGTCGCGGCCCAGCCTGGCGCAGCCGACACCGCGGCCGCGAGCGCCGCTTCGATCTCGGCCGGTCTCGCGCCGCGGACGAAACCCACGATGTCGCGGCGATCGGCAGGATTGAGGACAGGCGCGAAGCCGCCGTCGTCCTCGGCAACGCCCGGCGGTCCGGCGGTCCAGCGACGGCCCGCGCTCTCGTCGAGGGCCCGGGCCAGTTCGGCCAGCCGATCCTCGTTCGACAGGTCGAGCCCGCGGGAGTTTACCCGGTCGGGGAAGAGCGCGCGCGGTGCCGCGATGCGCGGATGCGGAGCGCCGACCGGACTCATGGCCCGGACGGCCGCGACGGGATCGGCCACGAGCTCGTCGACCGGCACGTTCTCGTCGGCGATGCGGTTCACGAAGGACGAGTTGGCGCCGTTCTCGAGCAGCCGCCGTACCAGATAGGCCAGCAGCGTCTCATGGGTGCCGACCGGCGCGTAGATCCGGCAGGGCCGGTCGAGTTTGGCCGGACCCACGACCTCGTCGTAGAGCGGCTCGCCCATGCCGTGCAGGCACTGGAACTCGTACTGGCCGCGGTGGAAGTTCGGCCCCGCCATGCCGGCGATGGCGGCGAGCGTTTGGGCGTTGTGGGTGGCGAATTGCGGGAACACGGCGTCCGGCACCGCGAGCAGCTTGCGGGCGCAGGCCAGGTAGGACACGTCCGTGTGGAGCTTGCGGGTGAACACCGGGAAGCCGTCGAGCCCGTCGACCTGGGCGCGCTTGATCTCCGAGTCCCAATAGGCGCCCTTGACCAGCCTGACCATGATGCGGCGGCCCGCGCGGCGCGCGAGGTCGACGATCCAGTCGATCACGAAGGGGCAGCGCTTGCCGTAGGCCTGGATCACGAAGCCGATGCCGTTCCAGCCCGCGAGCTCGGGGTCGAGGCACAGCGCTTCGAGGAGGTCGAGCGAGATCTCCAGGCGATCCGCCTCCTCGGCGTCGATGTTGAGCCCGATGTCGTATGAGCGGGCCAGCGCGGCCAGAGACTTAAGGCGGGGCAGCAGCTCGCCCGTCACGCGGTCCATCTTGGCGCGACTGTAGCGCGGGTGGAGCGCCGACAGCTTGATCGAGATGCCGGGCCCCTCGTAGATGCCACGGCCCGCCGACGCCGTCCCGATGGCATGGATGGCGGTCTCATAATGGGCGAGGTAGCGGGCCGCGTCCTCGGCGGTGGTCGCCGCCTCGCCCAGCATGTCGTAGGAGTAGCGGAAGCCGCGCGCCTCGAGCCTGCGGCTGTTCGCCAGCGCTTCCACGATGGTCTGGCCGGTGACGAACTGCTCGCCCATCATCCGCATGGCGAGGTCGGTGCCCTTGCGGATGAGCGGCTCGCCGCCGCGCCCGATGAGCCGCGTCAGCGCGCTCGACAGGCTCGATTCGCTAGTGGTCGTGGTGAGGCGGCCCGTGACCACGAGGCCCCAGGTTGCGGCATTGACGAACAGCGAGGGGCTGTGGCCGACATGGGCGCGCCAGTCGCCGCCGGAGATCTTGTCCCGGATCAGGGCGTCCCGCGTGGCGGCGTCCGGGATGCGCAGCAGCGCCTCGGCGAGACACATCAGGGCGACGCCCTCCTGGCTCGACAGCGCATATTCGTGGATCAGCCCCTCGACGCCGCCCCGTCGCGTCTTGGCGCGTAGTGCCCCGACGAGCTTGCGCGCTGTCGCGGCGGCTTCGTGGGCCGCGTCGGGCGGCAGGGTCGCGGCGTCGAGCAAGGCCGCCACGCAATCCGGCTCGGGCCGGCGATAAGCCGCCGTGATGGCGGCGCGCAAGGGTGACTGCGCCTTGATCGACGACGTAAAGGCCGCGAAAGGCTGCGGGCGGACGTCGGCCTCATCGGCCGGAAGAACGAGCGACATGCGGGGCCAGTTTCTGAGGAACTCGGCGGCTCGGCCGCCCATCGCCGCATATAAGCCGTATCGAGGAGCGGTTCCATCGGCTATATGGGCTGAAGAGCAGTTGTTTCGACGGCGCAAGCCTGTCCTTGGAGTGGATGCGACGGTGGATAGCGCCGAAGTCAAGATGCTGGAGATCCTGCAGGGCGATGGCCGCATCACCACGGCCGATCTGGCCGAGAGGCTCGGGCTGTCGCCGACCGCCACGGGCGAGCGGCTGCGACGGCTTGTGCGGGACGGCGTCGTCACGGGCTTCGGGGCGCGGCTCGACCCGCACCGGCTCGGCCTCGGGCTCCTGGTCTTCGTCGAGGTCACGCTTGACAAGACCACGCCCGACGACTTCGAGCGCTTCGCCCGCGCGGTACGGCTGACCCCCGAGGTGCTCGAATGCCACATGGTGGCGGGCGGCTTTGATTACCTGGTCAAGGCCCGCATCGCCGACATGGCGGCCTACCGCCGCTTCCTCGGCGAAGTGCTGCTGACCCTGCCCGGCGTGCGGGAGACCCGCACCTATGCGGTGATCGACGAGGTCAAGAACGACGGCCCCCTGCCGTTGCGGGTGCAAAAGCCGCCGCGATGACCGCCGCGCTTTAGAACTCGATGCCGGCTTGCGCCTTCACGCCGGCCGCGAAGTGATGCTTGGTGGCCGCCATCTCGGTCACGAGGTCGGCCGCCGCCACCATCTCGGGCTTGGCGTTGCGTCCCGTCACCACGACATGCAGGCCCGGCCGGCGGGCCTTCAGTTCGGCCACGACATCGTCGATCGCGAGATAGTCGTAGCGCAGCGCGATGTTGAGTTCGTCGAGCACCACGAGGCGCATGGCGGGATCCGCCATGAGGGACCGGGCCTTGGCCCAGGCCGCTTCGGCGGCCGCGACATCGCGCTGCCGGTCCTGGGTTTCCCAGGTGAAGCCCTCCCCCATGGAATGCCAGCGCACGAGGTCGGAGCCTTCGAGCAGGCGCCGCTCGCCCGTATCCCAGGCGCCCTTGATGAACTGCACCACCCCGACCGGCCAGCCGTAGCCGAGCGCCCGGAGCACGAGCCCGAAGGCTGCCGTCGACTTGCCCTTGCCGGGGCCCGTGTTGACCATCAGCAGGCCCTTGTCGGTGACGGTCTTCGACGCGACCTCGGCGTCCTGCACGGCCTTGCGGTGCGCCATCTTGAGCTTGTGGCGGCGCCCGGTCTCGTCGGAGGGGGGGCTGTCGGTCATGGCCCAGGGTAACCGAGCACGATCATGGCGTCATCCGAGCCCTGCCGCCGCACCCTAATTGGCCAGCGTCTTGCGCAGCTGGTCCTCCACCTTGGCCTTGTCGGCGGGCGTCAGGCCGGCCAGCACGCCGTCGAGCCAGGGATCCGGCACGCCGGCCGCGCGGGCCAGGAGGTGCCAGCGGGCCGCCTCGACGCCGTCCTTACCGATGCCGCGGCCCGCCGCATAGAGCCTCGCCAGCCGGTTGGCCGCAACGGGGTTGCCCTGGTAGGCGGCGAGCTGGAAATAATGCGCGGCCAGCGCCTCGTCCTTGGGCACGCCCTCGCCGTTGAACGCCATGATGGCGAATTCCACCTGGGCGGCCGGATGCTGCTGGTCGGCCGCGGCCCGGAACAGTCCCGCGGCCCGCGCCAGGTCGCGCGGCACGCCGTCGCCGGCTTTGTAGAGGTTGGCCAGCGCGTAATCGGCATCGACGTCGCCGAGGTCGGCCGCCCTCTGGAACAAGGCGGCCGCGACGGTGTCGTCGCGGGTTTTCACGTCGGCCTCGAGGGCCAGCACACCGAGGTTGTAGAGCGCGCCAGGATGGCCCTGGGCGGCGGCACGTTCGAGGTAGGGCTTGGCGGCCGCGTGGTCCTTGGTGACGCCCGTGCCGCGCAGCAGGGCGAGCCCGTAGGCGAAGGAACCCTCGCGGTTGCCTCGTTGGCTCGCGAGCTTGAACCACCGGTCGGCCTCGGCCGCATCGACCCGCACCGCGAGGCCCTGGTCGTAGATGGCCCCGATCAGCGCCATGGCGGCACCGTCCTCGGGGTTTTTGGCGAGGCGCGCCGTGGCTTCCGCCAGCGCCGTGGCGAAATAGCCGCGCTGGAAGGCCCCGAAAGCCTCGTCGGCCGGGTCCTCGGCCCCGGGCGACGCTACGCTTCCGGCCGCGCCCGGACTGGTGGGCGAGGGCAGAAAGCCCGGGGTCGCCACCGCGCCCGGAGCCGCCACCGTGGCCGGGGCGGTCCGCAGCGGAGGAGCTACGAGCGTGGGCAGCGATGGCGGCGTCTCGGCCGACGCCGCCGCGCACCGCAGGCCGAACGCCACGACCAGCGCGACCCCGGCGCGCCACGGGGCGCGACGGCGGCTCATCGGCGGTCGCCCGCCATTGGACCGGCGACCTCGCGGGCCGCCAGGGCGGCTTCGGCCCGCGCGATCGCGGCCAGGGCCTCGGCAACGGCCGCCGCGGGCCCGCGCGGGTCCGCCCAGATGGCATCGCCCAGGCCCACGAACTCGGCGCCCGCGGCCGCGATGGCCTCGACCTCGCCGAGGTGGCGGGCGAAGCCGATGCAGGGCACGTTGAAGATCTCGGCCCACCAGCCGACCTGCTCGACGACATCGTCCGGGTCGGGGCCCGGTCCCGCAAAGCCGGCGTCGCCGAACATCACGTAATCGGCGCCGGCCTCGCCGGCCCGCATCGCGTCGTCGCGCGACACGAGGCTGCCGGCCCCGACGATCCGCTCCGGCTTCAGGCTGTCGAGCGCCGCCGCGAAGGCGTCGCCGGCGCCCGCCGCGTGGACGCCGTCGGCTCCGGTATGAGCGGCGAGACGCGGGTCCTCGACGAGCAGCGCCGTGCCGCGCTCCTGCACGCCGGGCGCGATCGCCTTGACGAGGTCCTTGCGGTCGCGCTCCGCCGCGGGAGCCATGCGCAGCAGCAGGCAGGCGACATCGGCCGCCCCGAGCGCCGCAGCGATGGCTGCGCCCGCGGTGCCCGCCGGGGCGGCCAGCGGCGCCGTGACGAGGTAGAGCCTGGTGCGCGGTTCGGACATGGAACGATCGAAGCGAGGGACACACGGCTTATCGGCAGCGATAACGGCGAAACCGCGGCTTCGCGCCGGGAGCTTCGGGCCGCGTCGGACGCCGCTCAGGCGATGTCGACCGTGATCAGTTCGTGGTCGGACAGCGGCGCCCCGTCGTCGTCGACGGCCGGCCAGGTCCGAGGCCCGGAGGCTTCGAGACCGCGGGTGAACAGCCAGTCAATCCGGGCGGCCCGGGGCGCGGGCCGGCCGTCCGGGATGTGGCGGCGCGTCTGCTCGGGCGTGTTGGCGAGCCGCCAATCGAAGCCGGCCGCCGCCATGGCGTCAAACAGCGGCTCGCGTGCTGCCGGGGCCTCGAACCAGCCGCGGCCCGGCTCGGCCGCGAGGTCGGGCATCGCGGCCGTGTTGAGGTCGCCCGCCACGACGGCCGGCAGGCCCGGGGCCGACGCGTCGAGGGTGGCCAGGATGCGTTCCATGTCGCGCCGGCGATCCTCGGGCGTGCTGCGGTTCTCGAGATGCGTGCTGACCAGCACCACCGGGCCGCGCGCCAGCTCCACCGTCACGCCGAGCGCCATGCGGCCGCCGATCCGCCGATGGTGCCAGTCGAGCCCGAACCAGGCGCCGCCCCGGTCGAGCCTGATCATCACGGGATCGCGGAACGGCAGGGCCGACACTACGGCGTTGCCGTGCAGGCTCTCGGCGTTGCTGCGGCCCGCATGGTCGACGAGTTCGCGCCCCATGCCAAGGCCGAGTTCGACGAATTCCACCCCGAACGCGTATCCGGCGCCGGACGACCCAGCGAGATCCCGGGCCGTATGGCGGTTGCCGGAGCGGGCCATGCCGAAGTCCATCTCGGAGAGCAGCGCCACCGCGGCACCGGCCCGGCGCAACACGGCGGCCGAAGCCTCGACATCCGTGCAGCGCTCAAGGTTCCAGGCCGCCACCCTGAGCGTCGCGGGAGCCGGATCCGGAGGACCGTTCGGCTGGCGCAGCTCGATCAGGCGCAGCGCCCGGATGCGCTCCGCGGCGGCATCGTGCCGGCTCGGGGTCGCCTCTCCCGTCATGGCGCTGCGGAACACGGCCGGGTCCGGGCGCGGCAGGGCGGCAACGACGGAGCGGATGAGCGGACGATGCAGGGCGAGCCTCCGGGCCGCGAGGGCAGGCAGAGGCCCCTCTTAGCCCAGCCCCGCGCGACCCGCGATAGCGCGGGACGCCGCTTCCCGCGGCGGCCCGGCCCTTGCGCAAGCCGCGACCTCGTTGCACTCTCCCTTGCCACCCTGCGCAGGGAAACGACAGGGCCGGCCGGCCCATCGCGCGACGCCGTGATCCCCGCGCGTTCCGTCGCCGAGCGAGGCCCGCCATGATCGACAGTTCCACCCTCTCGTCCCTGCCGGCCTCGGTCCGGCGGCCGTCCTACGACCGCGC